>Ga0265297_10001996_pt1 | contig 43833 bp, 50 predicted proteins | sample Munlanlwell13791_FD_192502 | JGI IMG/M metagenome (GOLD analysis project Ga0265297, IMG submission 192502) | Leachate microbial communities from a municipal landfill in Southern Ontario, Canada - Leachate well 137-91 | ecosystem: Engineered > Solid waste > Landfill > Unclassified | place... | reverse complement strand
CCATCTGCAGCCCGAAGAAACATCTCATCATGATTACCTCGCAATGCCACTAATCTCGGTACATCCCGTAACCGTTGCCACACAGATACTTCATCAAAATAATAACCACATAAATCTCCCAAAAAAAGATTAACGTCCGCAGATTCATTTATAATTAAAGGATATGCGGCCTCAAATGCGGGAAGATTACCATGGATATCTGAAAAAACACAAAGTTTCATATCTTTAAAGAGACGTAATAATAGAGATTGCGCCCAACACCCATAGATCCCAAAACCGTATAAAGATCTAAAAGCTTGTCTTCGCTAATACTAGCCAAAAAATTATCATTACGTACACGAAAATAATGTGTTTCCTTACCCTTGCTGCAGTTATTAACATAATTCATATTAGAGCTCATTAAATTAAGATCAATAGGATTATCTGCAGTAATTGCCTTAATTACAAATCCGTTACTTTCGAGAAACTTCTTCATGGAATCCTTATTAAAATACGAGATATGATCGGGATAAGCGAGCCAAAACTTCTTTGAGATATATCGCTCTTTCAATAAATGTTGATGTAGTCGCGAGAAATCATTAGGAGCAACAATAATCAATACTCCTCTACGAGATAATATTTCTTTTAACAAATACATCATCTCTTCTGGATCAACCACATGCTCAATAACATTAGCAAGCGCAATAATATCATATTTTCGTTTTAATTTTTTTTCTTCTTTCAATAAACTAAAAACGTTTCCTTGAGTAAAGTTTTTCTTCAAATGCCGATGAAATTTAATCAACCCAAAACTACTAAAATCTAAGCCCTTAACTTTTAAACCTTCTCGGTGCATCCTATCAAGAAGCCAACCTTCGCCACATCCAACATCTAAAAATGTATTCATATGTTTACCTGCATTAAGTCTGAAAATCTGACGAAATATTAGATCTGCCTTGAGGCGGAAATAACGTTTCTCTTCTTCCGTATAGATTTTTGCATAACTTCCTTTTCCGAGTTGAAAATATTTTTTAGCATAATACCTTTGCAATTCTTCTTCCAAAGGTAAAGGATAATATTGCCAATACCCTTGTGGTTTACGAATCAATTTAGGCTTAACATTTAAATTTAGCATTTTTATCCTCCAACCAAGTCCCAACTAACAGGTGTGCCCCGTTCCACATCCTTCACCACGCAACGCCCAATAATAGAATCATAATATTTAGTAGGAAGTCCCAGACCTGGTCTTATCGAACGAATATCCAATGCCGTAATTTTTTTACCTTTTTTAAGATTATTTACAAAATAGAGTGAACGTTTATATTTAAGCGAACGTATTTCGCTATTTGTAGGCCCATAGTTAACTTCGCCTATAGATTGCCAACATTTTCTACATTCCTCAATTAACTGACGCATTTCTTCTGGCTCCATCGAAAAAGCAGAATCAACTCCCCCATCGGCACGAGAAAGCGTAAAATGCTTTTCAATAATACTGGATCCCAACGCTATACTAGCGACAGCAACCCCAAAACCCATTGTATGATCTGATAACCCCACCAAACAATCAGGAAACTTTTTTCGAATATCTTGAATAGTAATAATGTTTGACTCATTTGGTAGCGCCGGATAAGAACTTGTACACTTTAACATTGCAATAGAAGGACAACCATTATCTCTTAATAATGAGATAGACTCGGATATCTCATCAAAAGTAGCCATACCTGTAGAAATAAAAACAGGTTTATGCGTACTAGCAATTTTCTTAAGTAAGATATGATCTGTATTCTCAAAAGAAGCAACTTTATAACAAGGCACTTTCAAATCTTCAAGAAAATCAACCGCTGTCACATCAAAAGGAGTACTAAAACCTATGATCCCGAGCTCACGACATTTCTTAAAAATTATTTCATGCCACTCCCAGGGAGTATATGCTTTCTGATAAAGCTGGTAAAGACTTTGTCCGTTCCATAAATTTTTTTCATCATTAATCATAAAATCAATATTTTGTGAATCAATAGTCATAGTATCTGCTGTATAAGTCTGTATCTTTAAGGCGTCAACTCCGACATTTGCAGCAGCTTCAACAATCTTAAGCGCACGCTCAAGTGAATGATTGTGATTACCGGACATCTCAGCAATCACAAACGGAGGCCCATTAATTTCTATATTTTTACCATCCACACTAAACATATTTTTTCTCCACCCAATAAAATTAATTAGCTCTCTTTAAATGAACATCTAAAAAACAATTAAAAAATACTTTATTTTTCTCAAAATCACAAAGCCCCCTAGAGAAATCATTAGGAGTTTCTATGGTTATGATTGCTTCTTGAGGCAAACGAGCAGCAAATTTGGCTAAAGGCATGCTTCCGCAACCCAGATTCATATGAGTATCTACCAATGAACAATAATCTCCATCACCAAAATGGAACATCCGTGGATTTTGAATTAAAAATCCTTCAATAAAATCCAGTGGATCTCTAGAAAGAGATCTAGCGGCACAAACAGCATGGTTAAAATCTAACACAAACCCTCTTAATCCACATTCAGTTACGATTTCAAAAAGATCCTCCGGCATATATCCTATACATTCTTTACCATTCAAACCCATTTTTGGTTTATTTTCAATTAAAACTCGAGAATCTTTCAAAAATTTAAGCTGTTGAATCGTTTCCCCTTTTTCTCCACCGTTCCCACCATGAACGATTATTGTATCTGTTCTTAACCTATCGGCATAACGAAATACATCTCTAAATATCTTTATATTAGAATCCTTCAAATCTTTATCCGCTAAATTAAATCCATGCCCAAAATGAGGGGCATGAACAATTATCGGAATTTTTAATCCATTCCAACACTCCACAGTCTCACAAAATGTACCAGGAACAAGATACAATTCAATATAATCAAAAATAGCATGAGAATACATATCACTAACTTGAGACAAAACTTCAATGTTCGTTGACCATAGCTTGATTCCAATCTTCAGCATCTCAGCCAACTTTCCTATTACTAAACAAAATACTTTGATAACCACTGCTATACGCAATTCTTAAATTCATAACAATCCTTTTAAAATCCTATACTTTAACTCCGCCATCTTCCAATCTTCTTCGCTATCAAGATCCTGCGCTTCAGATTCTCTTATCTCGATAGGCACTGTATTATTAGTAAATATATTCTTATTTTCTAAGAAAGCTTTGGCATTCAACCAATAGAACTGTCCCGCATCATGATAAGTAGAGATCAAATCCTGAGATCTAACATAAAGATTTTCTGGCCATATCATTGAAAGTTTACCATCATCAATTTTTAAAGCCCTCTGTACTGGATAACTAAAACACACTACAGGAATAACAGAATCAGCATTACTTTTTTTAAGCATGTTGAAGGCTTCTTGCAAGCGCTGAAAAGTAACAAAAGGTGCCGTAGGATATATGCAACAACAATACTCAAAAACTTTTCCTCTTTTCCTGTATTCCAAGAGCACCTCCTCTATCACGTCGGCTGTTGTAGCAAAATCACCAGAAGAAGTATTCGACCTAAAAAATGGAACCTTAGCGCTGTATTTCTCGGAAATGAGAGCAATTTCCTTATCATCCGTTGAAACCATAATCTCGTCAAAACACTTCGATTCTATAGCCGCCTCAATGGAATATTTTATTATTGGAAATCCCAAAAACTCTTTTATATTCTTCCTCGGGATGCGCTTACTGCCACTTCGAGCCGTTATGATTGCCAATGTATTATTCATTTTTACCTCAAAATACACTTAAGACAGATTTAATTACTTTATTAATATCACTATCAGAAATACTAGGATAAAGCGGAATGGAAAGACATTTATAATAATATTCTTCCGCACACATTAGATCACCCCAATTAGTACCAAATTTCACTTTGTAAAACGGTTGCGTGTGCACTGGTATATAATGAACCTGCGTGCCCACCCCGCCATCTCTTAATTCTCTCATAACATTCTTTCTATTTTTACCGAGCGCTGAAAAATCAATCTGCAGTACATAAAGGTGCCAATTTGTAAAACAGACCAAAGATTCAAAAGGAACCTTAATAAATTTGTTACCAGCAAATGCTTTATTATAAGTTTCAAATATTTTTCGTCTTCTTCTTAAAAAATAGTCTATCTTCTCTAATTGGGATATGCCTAATGCACATTGAATATCAGTAATTCTATAATTAAAACCTAAAACTTGCTGTTCATAATACCACGGGTTTAATCCGCTTAAGCCATAAGCTTGATCTTTAAAAATTAACTCCTCTTCATTATTGGTTATACCGTGCGAACGGAGAAGCTTTAACTTCTTATAAAGTTTTTCATCATTTGTAAAGACAACTCCACCTTCGCCAGTTGTTATATGCTTAACCGGATGAAAGCTCATTACCGTCATGTCTGAATAAACACAAGAACCGGCCTTTGTACCTTTATATACAGAACCCAAAGCGTGACTTGCGTCCTCAATTATAAATATTTTATTTTTATAATCCACTTGCTTTTGTTCAACAATATTTTTTATTTCTTCCAAATCGCATATCTGCCCAGCAAAATGCACAGGAATAATAGCTTTGGTCTTTGCGTTAATTTTCGTTTCTATTTCTTTCGGATCGATATTGTATGTATCTTCTCTTATATCAGCAAAAACGGGCCTTGCTCCGCAATAGATTCCACAGTTTGCTGATGCTACAAATGTATTAGGTGATGTTACAAATTCATCCCCGTCTTTTAAACCAGCCGATAGACAAGCAATGTGAAGAGCCGCTGTTCCGTTTGATACCGCAACTGCATATTTTGCTCCAACATATTTGCACAATGCCTGCTCAAACTCTTCAATTTTACTCCCTTGAGTAAGATTGGAAGATTTTAAAACTTTAACTACCTCATCTATATCAGTATCATCTATACTCTGCCTACCATAGCTAATAAAATCCAATACTGGATAAGAGGTTTTAGAATAGCAACATCTCCGGACCTCATCACAAAGTTCATTTTTGTAATCTTTAAAGAAAGCAGAGACACATTCTTCGGTCGATGGCAAATCCTGATCTAAAACTTTTGATAACTTTTGCACATTAAGAGATAAATCTTTACCGCGTTTGGCAACAAAATTATAATCGTTAATACTTATTGGTTTTATAAGTGCGCTATCCTTGCTAAAAAATCTAGCAATCAATTTAGCAAAATCATATTTTGATACAGATGTTCTACTGGCAAGATTAAAAATTCCCATTAAATCCTTATCGAGCATTTTATCTATTACCCTAGCAAAATCCATCGTATAAATTGAAGAAAACAGTGCATCACTAAACCCATTTATACAACATCCTCGCTCTAAATTATATAAAATCCATTCAGCAAGACTATGTTTATTCTGAATATTCCAGCCAAATATATTTGTTCTAACTATGATGTAATTTTTGTGTTCTTTTACAACGCCTTCAGCTTCATATTTGGTTAATCCATAGTAGTTGCAAGGAGATACCGGGTCGTTTTCAGAATAATGACCCTTTTCTCCATCATAAACAGCATCTGTGGATATATAAACTAACTTAATATCTTGCTTGCCACAGGCAGAGACAATGTTTCGCGTACCCTCAACATTGACTCTTTTTGTTTCTTCTTTATTATTCTCACAATAATCAATATTCGTTAAGGAAGCACAGTGTAAAATTATATCTGGACTAAAATCAGAAACAGACTCTTTAACTAATTGCTTATCAGTAATATCTACTTTGAGCGCATTAACTCCAGGGATAAACACTTCATGATGATTATACCAACCGGCTATATCATATTTATCCCGAAGAGCAAACGCTAAATTACTACCTAGCAATCCACTTATTCCAGTTATTAATAGCTTTTTCTTCATAATAAATTAAAATTTAAACAGGAACGCCTTCTTTAGACCACCTTGACTGTTCTATTTTATAATCACCTTTAATAGTAAGCAGAATTTTATTAAGATCAGCAACCGACAGCCATTGCTTATTATTTGCTGAGGTATATTCGAAATCTTCGCTACATGGCTTTCCGGGTTTTCCTTTATTCAAAAGTTCATTTTTATAATCTTTATCCTGAGTAACTATGTAGAAATCCTTAAACTCTAAAGCATTCTTTGCATCTGAATTACTTATAAGAACTTCATCTATCTTTTCTCCAGGACGCACACCAACAATCTCATGCTTACAGTCGGGGCACACAGCTTTAGCTAAATCTACAATCCGCATAGATGGAATTCTAGGAACAAACATTTCTCCGCCTTGCATATTCTCAAGACAAAAGAAAACAAAATGGCTCGCCTGATCAAGTGTGATCCAAAATCTTGTCATATCCGGATGTGTTATCGGTAAAACTCCTGTAGACTTACGCTCATCAAAAAAAGGCACAACCGAGCCTCTGCTCCCAAGAACATTGCCATACCTTACGACTGAGAATTTAGTTTGCTGAGTACCGCTATAAACATTCGCAGACATAAATAATTTATCCGAACATAGCTTAGTTGCTCCGTATAAATTTATAGGATTACAAGCTTTATCAGTTGAAAGTGCAACGACGTTCTTTACATTAGCTGATATAGCCGCATCAATAATATTCATCGCTCCCATAACATTGGTTTTTACAAACTCGCAAGGATTATACTCGGCCGCAGGTACCTGCTTTAATGCTGCAGCATGAATTACATAGTCAACCCCCATAAAGGCACGCTGCAACCTACTAAGGTCCCTTACATCTCCTAAAAAATATCGCATAAACGGATACTTTTTTACGCTCCAAACTTGAGACATTTCAAATTGCTTTAATTCATCTCGGCTAAAGATTATAAGCTTATTTGGCTTGTAGCCACCATCAACAATCATCTGAACCATCTTTTTACCTAAAGATCCAGTTCCACCTGTTATTAAAATACTTTTGTTATTTAGCATTCGTCCCCCTCAATTTTCTTAACCGTAGACAGTGTACGTAACCCCATTAACACTAATTAGTTACAAAACAAATACTACACGATTAAAAGTGAAAGTCACTTTTAATCGTAGCTAAACACTACTTTTACTACTTAACAAATGACTTTCCATTTCTTGTTTTAATTTATTGTATTCAGACTCTTTGACTTGCAAGAAATGCTGGAGAAGCTTAAATTTTTCCTCAAAACCCTTTTCAGTCAAAAGGTAGTTAATTTTTTTTAATTTACCAGGGTGAGTAGTAAAGCTTTTGGCTTTAACAAAACCTCTAGAGATGAATTCACGAAGGATATAATTAGTTTTGCCTAATGAGATGTTCAGCCGACTAGAAAGATCGCGCTGGGTAGCATTTGGGTTGGCTTCTAACTCTTTGAAAATAATGAGAGTTTCTTCTTTTTTGGGCTGTTCAGTCATTGAACAAGCATTTTATCAAAGCTAGTAGAAAAGTCAAGAAATAAGATAGCTTTTTAGATTACTTCGGCACCTACAGTGCCTCGAAATGAATACTTTATTTACCTTCCATTTTACCTAAAATTCCAATTACATAACCAAATACTCTTTTTGGATTACCAGGCTTTTTCTGCTCCACTAACCTAAAAGCTTTATCCACCTTAACTTCACCATGAATATTTATCAATTTAGCTATCTGCTCAATTACCGCCAAATCATATCCCTTAAAAACCACAAACGCATATTCCCTGCTTTTAGCTATTAGCTCCTTACCATATATCTCTTCAAGTCGCGCTAAACTTTGTTCAAACTCACACATATCATATAAACCTAAAAATATAGTTGTTGAAGGCATTCTATTTTCATATCCTTCATCTAACTGGCTATATCTCACCTCAATAATATGATAATCCCTCAGCTCCTTCATCCCCTTATAAAGTATCCTCGCTTCTATCCCGTACTTTTCGCTAATCTGTGGCCGTGCCACCATCCATTCCGGCGGCCCCTGCTTACCACCTAACTCCGCCAAATTAATTAACAAACACGCCTTCGCCGCCATGCTCAATCTATTCGCCCAGCCATATTCCCAATAAACCTTCGGAAGCTTAAAACTCTCCTTACCTGGTATTTTTATCAACTTTATTTTAATTGGTTGATTAATATGCGTATCGATTTCAATTATTGGATACAATCTACTTAAATTTCGCAGTTGCCGATTGATCTCTTTGCGATAGCCTCTTCGATCCAAACTCTTTAATAATCCCAAGTTTTCCGCTAAAACTTCATAATTTGTATCTACTATTCCTTTGGCATTACCATCGAAATCCCTTAATAATAAAAGCCAAAGATCAAAGCCTCTTTCATTGCACCTACGCAACATCTCTGGCACCACTCCTTTTTTACCCAATGCCCAATAAGGAATATTCACCCCTGGGCTTTCATTCAACCATCCCACAGCAAGTTTTATTCGCGAAAACTCACCTAAAAGCTGCTCCGCCAATTTAGGAGAATCCATTAAAAATGAAATCTCATTACTTCTCGTCAATGCTACCTCTGTCCAATTATGGCTGCCTGCAATAATTATTCTCTTATCAATCACAATTGCTTTAGTGTGGGTATATGCTCCCACGCTATCAAAATACACTTTGATCCCATTATCTTTTAAAAAATTAAAAGCTTTTAAATTATCTTCGCTAGCATTAGTTTTATAACCATCTTTTTGATAATCAAGAATAACCTTAACCTCTACCCCTCTATGCTTAGCTCTAACTAATTCATCCATTAATTGTGTAACTTTTAGTTTCTTATCGTCTTTATTAAAACTAATCAGATACATAACGATATCAATGGATTTCTTAGCTTGAGAGATAGCTTTTTGGGTGGCGAAGAAATATTCTTTATTGGCTAAAGGAGTAACATCAGCCGGCAAGCAAAACCCCCACCTCGCCATCAGCATCAACCCCATAATTGTAGACAGTGTACGTAATCTCATAGTTGTTAGGTAGTTACAAAACAAATACTGCAATCAAAGGCGACAGTTACCTTTTTATATATTTAAAGCATTATATCATTATAATCCTAAACTGTGTACGAAATTGCATGATTCACAAAATATTGTGTTAGATTCTCCCTCCTTTTTCGTCTATTACTATAGAGAGGATAAAAATAGCATGTGAAAGGAGAAAATAGAATGACAGCTGGTTCAGAATATATCAAATTCTTAAATGAAATAAAATCACGCATCATTACGGCAAGGATTCAGGCAATTCGGTCAGTTAACCAAGAGCTTATAAGGCTATACTGGAGTATTGGTAAAACTATTGTAGAGAGGCAGAAAAAATATAAATGGGGCGATGCGGTAGTTGAGAAGCTAGCAAGTGACTTAAAAGAAGATTTTAAAACCACATTAGGCTTTTCAACCCAAAACCTCTGGTTTATGCGTCAATTTTACCTTGAGTATAAAAATGACTCAATTCTCCAACAGCTTGTTAGAGAATTGCCATGGGGACATAATATACTTATTTTTTCACGAATTAAAAACACAAAAGAAAGAACGTATTATTTAAAGGCATCTGTTGAAATGGGCTGGTCGAGAAATGTTCTTCTCAACCAGATTAAAGCCGGCGCTTATCATTATCAAAAAAATATACCGAAACAGCATAATTTTTTAAAAACCCTACCGATTCATCTTACTGAACAGGCAGATGAATCCATAAAAAGTGTTTATAATCTTGAATTTCTTGATATTACAAAATCGGTGATTGAACGAGACCTAGAACGCCGCCTTGTTGAAAGAATTAAACGCTTTATGCTTGAGCTCGGCAAAGGGTTCTGCTTTCTGGGAAATCAGTATCCACTCACATTGGGAAAAAACGAATATTTCGTTGATCTCTTATTTTATAACCGTTTATTAAGATGTCTAGTGGTAGTTGAACTTAAGACTGGTAAGTTTGAACCCGAATATGCTAGTAAAATGGACTTTTATTTACAGATTCTAGATGAGCAAGTAAAACTAAAAAATGAAAATCCATCCATAGGCATTATTCTATGCGCGGCTAAAGACAACATCGTGGTTGAATATGCCTTGCGCAGCACCAAAAAACCTGTGGGAGTTGCCGAATATTATCTTACTAATAAATTGCCTAAATATTTAATGGGAAAACTTCCCGACGCAAACGCTTTGAAATTGCCAATACAAGAAGGATTAAAACCGTAGACAGTGTACACAATCTCATAATTGTTAGGTAGTTACAAAACAAATACTATAACCTCTTAGCTTTCTAATATTATTTCAATTTTTTTTACAAATGAGGGCAATTCATGTTCTTCTGAACCGTTAACAATATACTGATAATCATCATAATCAAACTCAATCGCATGGCACCGAAGAGCTTCTTTTCCGTCAAACTTTACTAAAAATCCGCCGTCATCCATATAGACCCTCCTTTTGTTATGTTTATAGGGAAATTATAACACTAACAGGTTTATGGGTGAAATCCTATTTTTGTCACGCATAATAGCGATATTGACCTCTACAGCACGCTCACTATTCAATACGCTAGATAACATGGCTACGCCCTGCTCAGTAAAAACGTAGGGTAATTGATAGGAAAACTTTAGTGAGTTGAGGTGGTCGCATTTTGCGACCAGATCATCTTTTTCAATCCCTATCAGAAAATAAATCGAACAAAAAAATTATATTAAAATGGTATAGTTAAACCAACCTCTATCGCCTGTTCTTTATACAAAGATTTTAATCTTAAGAAAATTTCGGCATCATGGTGGTCTAAAAATTTACGAGACATAGTGAGGGTTATGCCAACAGATTTACCTAAATCATCTTTAAGCGCAAAGATCACTTTATTGGGGCCAAAAGTAACTTCGGCGCCGAATTCTATCGACTTAATATTGCCTTGACCATAGTCCATTTGGAATGACAATGCTAAGTTGCGGCCAAATTTCCATTCGCCATAAAGAATTAATACCTGATTGGGTGACGTCACACGACTTTGCCGAATACCAATACCAATACGATAGCGGATCTCTCCTTTTTTAGGATAAAGCGATGGGGATTCAAGCTGAACTTTAAATTCAAAACGCGAAGTTGAGCTGCCTTCGAGAGAATAGACTAGACGATTGGTTGAAGAAATATTCCAATAACCTTTAAATGTTAATGTATCGCGACCATCTTCAGATGTGTACTCAATTTGCTGATTATTATTTAATTTCCAACTGCCTTTAAAGGTATAAGTTTCAGGCGGCCCCTTATGCATGGAAACTGTAAAACAAAGTTCATTATATTTATTAGCAAACCAGGTGCCTTTAAGCTTAAGTAGACGTAAACGAGATGGTTGAGCTGTTGATTCAGTTTGAATTGTTTCGATGATAAGAGTATCGGATTCTGCGGCGATAAAACGTTTTTGGAGAGTTTTCTTTGGTTTTATTGATAGCATAGTAAGAGGTAAATATTTTACTTATCTTCTATACAATTACCTAAACCAACTATAATTTTATTTTACCATATTTAAAAAATAAAAATATTAATATTGCCAAAGTAACTATGGTTGTAGCATTGGCAATAATTATAATCGGATCGCCGCGGGCAATTCCATAAACTAACCAAAGACAAACACCTGCGGAAAGTTGAAATAATGTAACCGGACTTACATCATGCACAGATTTAGTGCGTAGCGCACGAAATATCTGTGGAACAAATGAAAACATGGTTAGGGTGGCAGCGAGAGCGCCGATTATTGTCCAAATCATAATTTACTATTATACCCTAAACTCTCGCAAAATAAAGACTTTCGTAGACAGTGTATATAATTCCATATGGACCATGCGGTTACGAAACAAATACTGCAGACTTGCTGCGAGTGATTCTTAGTACTAAAGATTAAGAATATTGCATTACATATTTATCTAACAATTCACGTATCATTTTTTGATATTTTGTATGGTACTGCCCCGCTTGATGCTTAAAAAAATCAACACTCTTCTTGTTAAGCGCGATAGTAACTTTAATCGTCTTATCAATTGTTACTAGTTCTGCGGGTGACGGAAGAAAGTCTTTTACCCTTTTAAGTCTCCCAACAGGCATATTCACATCCCTAATCATTTTTTTCATAACAAGCCTTCCCCTTTCTCCAGTATCCCGCTCCGAAAATTCTTATCTTATCATCACGATAAATAAATCTAACTGTAACAATCTTTTTCTCGACTTTGCCAATACAAAATAATCTTTCTTCTTTCAAGCTGTGCTTTGCATCAATGTAAATTTTCCTTTTGGAATCCTTGAAAGCTTTTGCAGCTGTATTAAAATCTATACCATGCTTACGAATGTTCGCTGACTCACGGCTTAGATCCCAAATAAAACTTGTTTGCCCCTCATTCACCTGTTTAGAATATAACATATCCTCAATTAGTTGTCAATATAATCATACATACATTAATATGTATCATTGTAGACAGTGTATATAATTCCATATAATGCATACATTTACAAAACAAATACTGCGGCTTTCCTACCTTGCCTTCTGGGGAAATAATGATCTCCCCTCCTCACCAATTTTCTTAAGAAATCCTTATCGCCACAAGGAGCCTCTACGCTAGAGAAAAAAATCTCATCGCGTTGATTAAAATCTTCCAAGTATTTCTTATAAGCAATTTGCCGGGCATCTGCATTCTTGCCAAACTCCTCAAAATCAGGACAAGCTCGGGTTATGCCATCTTCTTGTCCCAAACAATAAAATCGCGCACTGCTATGCGCATACTCACAGGCCTCTTTTACTATTTGCGCGCGCACCGGATTTCTCTCCACATAACGGCCACAAGTTTTCAAATATAGTTCCTTTTGTATCGGTTGCAATTTAAATCTGCCCTGCCATAAATATCCCACCGCATTATACTGTTTATGATAATAATGACTGTAAGCCCGATGCACCCCAGCCATAAATTTCGAAACTAACTCCGGCTCCTGAAATTCAACTACCAAATGGTAGTGTGTTGGCATGATCGCCCAATGATAAATCCGCGCCTGGAATCTTTCGCTATACTCGCCAAACAACAACTTAATTCGATTAAAATCCTCAACTTCTTGAAAAATTACTTTGCGCCCGTTACTGCGACTAAACGCATGATACACTAATGATCTTTGCAATTGATGCTTACGCGCATACGATGGCATATGTCGCCTCCTTTTACTACAATAGACGCGCAAAACAACAAAATCTAACTAGCTATTTTTTAAGATGGAAATATTTGTTTCAGAAGTAATTGAGGAATACGAAGTTACATACACTGTCTACAGGAGCTTGAGGAAACGACGAGAGCCGGCTTTGAGGATGCCGGGTTCAAGCGGAACGAAATCTTCTTTTTCGATTTTTTTATTATTAAAACTGACTGCACCTTGTTTAATTAAACGACGGGCTTCGTTGCCGCTGGCAACTAGCTTACTTTCAGTAAGAATAGTAAGAATAGTCTTTTTACCATCAGTTTTAAATTTTGGCATATCCTGAGGGACTTCTTTTTGGGAAAAAACGCGCGTAAACTCATCTGCTTCTTGATCAGCCGCTTGAGCAGAATGATATTGCGTAATAATAATTTTGGCCAAATTAATTTTAGCATCACGCGGATGCAAGGCTTTAATCTTCACTAAATCTTCGTCGGTGAGCAATTCATAGTATTTGAGCATTAACTCATCAGAGATCGACATGATTTTGCCAAACATCTCTTTAGCAGATTCATTAATCCCGATATAGTTGCCATAAGACTTACTCATCTTCTGGACGCCATCGGTACCCTCTAATAACGGCATAGTTAAGACTACCTGTTGCGGCTGATTATAATCTTTTTGTATCTCTCTGCCCATTAAAAGGTTAAATTTCTGGTCAGTCCCACCCAACTCTACATCTGCTTTAAGCTCTACGGAATCATAACCCTGAATCAATGGATATAAAAACTCAAGGATAGAAATATCCTCACCGTTAACATAACGTTTTTTGAAATCTTCTCGAGCCAGCATCTGGGCAACACTAGAATGCGTTGTTAGATCCAATAATCCTAATATATTTATTTTCTTAAGCCACTCACTATTAAATCTAATTTCAAGTTTATTTCTATTAATATCTAGGACCTTAAAAACTTGTCTTTTATATGATTCCGCGTTTTTAAGAACTTCTTTCGTAGTAAGCCGATTTCTTTTTTCCGAACGACCAGTAGGATCTCCAATTTGACCAGTAAGATCACCAATAAGAAAAGTAACTTTGTGACCACAATCTTGAAATTGTCGTAATTTTCTTAAAAGTACGGTATGACCTAAATGCAGATCAGGAGCCGTCGGGTCAAAACCGGCTTTAATTTTTAAGGGGCGCTTAAGTTTTAAACTCATGGAAAGCTTCTTGCGAAGCTCTTCCTCAGAGATTATCTCTACCGCGCCCCTCTTAATTATGGCTAACTGCTGTTCGATATCCATATTTTTATAGATTGCTTCGTCGCTACGCTCCTCGCAATGACGAACCAGTTATAAACGTGCGGTCAGGCCAATCTTTGCCTGCTCCACATCCACTTTAATTACTTTAACTTTAATTTTGTCGCCAGCTTTTAAATTAGCGGCGGCTTCTTTTTCAATTTCGCTAGAATAAATTAAACCTTCTAGCTCGTTGTCAATTTTGGCAAATACGCCAAACTCGGTAATACTAGAAACCTCAACCTCTAATTCGGTATCCAAAGGATATTTGTCCGCAATCTTTGGCCAAGGATTATCCTGTAATTGCTTTAGACCTAAAGCAATCCGGCGATTGGTAGAATCTACGGAAAGCACAGACACATCCACCTTCTGTCCTTTTTTCAAAATATCTTGTGGGTGGCCGATTCTTTTGGTCCAGGAGATATCGGAAACATGAATCATACCTTCTAGGTTGGAATCTAACTCCACAAATGCGCCGTACTCAGTAAATCCGCGAATCTTACCGCTTACTGTGGTGCCGACGGGATATTTGGACTCAGCTTCTAACCATGGATTTAACTCTAATTGTTTTAAGCTCAGTGAGATTCTACGCGAATCTTTCTCGACACTTAAAATTTGAGTTTCGACCATATCGCCCACGGCAAATAATTCACCGGGGTTATTTACGCGTTTGGTCCAAGAGATCTCGGAAACGTGAATCAGGCCTTCGATGCCTTTTTCCAATTCCACAAAAACTCCGTAAGGTAAAATATTAACCACTTTACCTTTTACCTTTGCACCGACGCTGAATTTGCTGTCGATATCTTTCCAAGGATCAGATAATCTTTGTTTTAATCCTAAGGAAACTTTACCGGAAGCCTGATCCAGATTTAAAATCATCACTTCGATCTTATCACCAATAGCGACAATCTCTGAAGGATGACTAATCTTCGACCATGACATATCGGTAATGTGCAATAAACCATCTACTCCGCCTAAGTCAATAAAAGCGCCGAAGTCGGTGATCGCTTTAACTAAACCGGGATAAATGTTACCAATTTTTAATTCACCCCAGATTTTTCCTTTTGCCACATCGCGATCAGCCTGCACGGCTTCACGACGGCTGACGATAATCGAGCGGCGTAAATTGTTGACTTTAACAATCTTGAATTTAAATACTTTGTACAAGATGTCTTTGTCGGCAATGTTACGAAAAGAGGAAAGTGAACTGGGTAAGAACCCTTCGATTCCCATAATGTCGACCAGGAATCCACCTTTAACTTTTTTAACCGGCTTACCTTCGACTAAAGTGCCTTCGTTGGTTAATTTAACCACTTTATCCCAGCCCTGCATACGCATGGCTTTTTCACGCGATAAAGTCATGACCCCGGCGTCATTTTCCATCGTCTCTAGCAAAAATTCCATCTCTTTGCCGATAACTAAATCTGGAGCACTGAATTCAGTGATCGCCACTATACCTTCAGACTTAAAACCAACGTCGACTAAGACCTCTTTGCTTTTAATCTCAACAATTTTGCCACTGACTACTTGGCCTTCTTTTAAAACTTTAATACTTTGATTGTATAACAACTCTAATTCTGCTCTAGTATCTGCTGACATTTCGAATAACTCCCTTTCTAAGTACTTTTTAATAACTGTTACGGTTCTGTTACGTTAATAATATGAATTTTCCTGTATACTTTTTATAGCCAAAATCATAAACCAAAATGCATGACTTGGCGCCCCCTTTCCTCGTAAGTTTGTTCGTAGTGCAACCATCTTGTTTTATAACCCTTTCAAAATAATTTCTTTACCTAAAGCTAATAGCTTGTTGGCTTGGGTTAAACTTTTTGCCTCAGCGTAACTGCGCATAATCGGCTCAGTTCCCGAACCGCGGAACATTAACCAGCTCTGATCTTCACAGATTAATTTAATTCCATCATAGTCTTTGATATCGACAACTTTCTTGCCTAATAATTCTTTAGGTAGACTTTCTTTCTTTGGCTCAACGCGTCGATCAATATGAAAATCTTGGCGCACATAATAAAATTTGCCGAATTGTTTCTCAGTTTCATTTAAGATCTTTAAAATATTTTTATTACGATAAACCATCATCTCAATTAACAAAAGTCCGGCCATTGTTCCGTCACGTTCAGGAATATAATTCTTTACACCCATGCCACCGGCTTCTTCGCCACCAGCCACAATATCCTGTGTCTCCATCAAATCCGATATATATTTAAATCCTACTGGGGTTTCATAAAGTTTAATATTTAAGAAGGCGGCAATGTTGTCCATCATCGTAGTACCACAAATTGTCTTCACTAAGCCACCACTCCAATGACGATCCTGATTTAAATGCAGAGCCAATAATCCTAAAATCTTTTGGGGATGAATAAATACTCCACCGGGGGCAACCGCAGCAATGCGATCGGCATCGCCGTCTAGGGCAATCCCTAAATCAAATTTTTCTTTTTTTACACGCTCTTTTAATACCGCTAAATTATCTTCTACCGGTTCCGGTCTGCCACCGTCAAAACCTGGATTAACGGTGTTACGCATAAACTCTAACTTTATGCTAGTGCCTTTAAGTACCTGAGCGATAAAACTGTCACCTGAACCATACATCGAATCTACCAAAACTTTAAATTTTTTATTTTTTATTTTCTTTAAATCAATATAATTACGGATAAACTTAATGTAATCTTTAGTAATGTCCACGATATCGGTTTTCTCAACCTTCACCGAATCTTTAACCGGGGTTTTGGCTAACAACGCTTCGACATCTTTAGTTACTTCTTGGCTAGCCCCGCCACCAGCGGCATTCTTAATTTTAAAACCATTATATTCAGCAGGATTGTGCGACGCAGTAATCATAATCCCTAAATCTAGCTTGCGCGATTTAACCGCAAAACTTAACGCGGGAGTCGGCGTAGGTTGATCTGAAAGCACAACCTCAATACCGTTACTTTTAAAAACGGTAGCGGCAGCCATGGCAAATTTGCCGGACATAAAACGGGTATCAAAACCAATGGCGACTTTTTTGCCAGTACCTAAATAATCGGCCACGGCTTGCGTTAAAATTTTAACATTTTCTAAAGTATAAGTATCGGCGATAATTGCTCGCCATCCATCAGTCCCAAACTTAATCTGCGCAACAGTATTACTCATTTAAATATCTCCTTATCGTTAGATCTCTCTAATAAAATAATTTTTTATAATAAACTGTTCATAGATCGGCCTCGCACCTCCGGGCTTGGCACTCCCTAGGACGTTACCGCCCTCGGTCGCTTCGCTGTTCGCTCGCAATAACGAAAGAGCAGTCATTGCGAGGAGTACGCCGCAGGCGGACGACGAAGCAATCTCAATAGCTACTGTATTCTACCTTAAACTGTTAATTGCTTGTTTAATATCCTTTGCCCCAAAAATATACGAACCGGCGACAATAATATTTGCCCCGGCGTCTTTGACTAATTTTACCGTAGAATTATTAATTCCACCGTCAACCGAGATATCTTTTTTAAAGATTGCTCTTAATTGTTTTATTTTACCCACCGCTGCCGGAATAAACGCCTGTCCACCAAATCCAGGGTTAACCGACATCACTAAAACAAAATCCACTAGCGCTAAAGTCTTTTTAATTTTTTCAATGGGTGTGGCCGGATTTAAAGAGATCCCAAATTTTATTCCCTGTGCTTTTAGCTTTCTGCCCATCGCCGCAATTTCATTTAAGCTAGCGGTCTCAATGTGCACGGTAATCATATCACTGCCAGCTTTCACAAAAGCATCCACATATTTAGCCGGATTTTCAATCATTAAGTGCACATCCAAAGGCAACTTAGTTGATTGACGTAAATATTTTACCACAATCGGACCAATGGTAATGTTGGGCACAAAATGTCCGTCCATCACATCCACGTGAATTAAATCTGCACCCGCAGCACTAACTTTTTTTAGTTCGCTAGCCAGGTTAGAAAAATCAGCTGATAAAATTGATGGGGCTATTCTTATTTTCATATTTTACCTTGTCTTTAACTAAAGCTTACTTGCCGCTATTTTTACCATTTTACCATTTTTCCATACAGCTAAAGGACGCCCAGATTTTTTATGATCCTGAACAACCTGACGTATTGCGCTTTTTATAGCTAACACAGCTTTATCTTGTATAGTAATTTCCCTCTTCATCTCTTAATCTCCATTTTTAATTTTATCAAATAACTGTTCATCAGCAACAACTAACTTCCCGTCTACATTTTTTGCAATTAAAACAGGAGTGATGTCAGAATTATTAAAAATTACCCAAGAATCCAATAGTGGCTGGTATAATTTAAACAAATTAGCAATAGATCTCTTAAAGCGCCTGCGCACATCTACAGAAGGAACATGATGACCACCGTCTATAACTCTTTCCTTAATCCGCGCAATGGCAAGCTGCGAATCAGGTATCCAGAGAAAAAATAGATGTAACTTATATCCTCTGGCTTTTAATTTTTTAAGCAGATTAACATATAGTTTACCTGACAATGTTGTTTCAAATCCAAAATCAACACCATTTTCTGCAAATCCATTAATCTGCTCTAAAACAATTCTTCCTGCTTTAATAGCAAATACACTAGGAGAAAATGGTGAAAGCCCCTGAGCTATAAGATCAGCATTCACAAAATTTTGACATATGGCATACTCGGGTAAAAACTTCTTGGCAAACGTAGTCTTTCCTGAACCATTAGGACCAGCAATTATATATACATTTTTATTATTTTTCATAGCTACCTTCTACCACCTACTCACTTATATAATTTCTTTCTTTTAATATGGTCAAAAACTTTATCCATGACTAAATATCCAAAAGACTTACCTTGTTGCACACACTGACGCACTTCAAATCCTGAGACATCCACTGCCCGAATCGGTAAAATTTTAGCTCCCAATTGCCGGGAAGCGACATAAGAACCGATATCTTCCAGCGGATAACCTGGTCGAGTGGCCACCACAAAGGTTACAGCCTTAGCGATCTTATCAATATCTTTCCAACCGTCAAAATACGTAATCAAATCCGACCCAATTATCAAATAAAAACTATCTGTTGGATACTTTTGCTTTAACTCGTTAACCGTATCTATGGTATAAGATTTACCGCCTCTTCTAATTTCAATATCCGATACGGCAAAATATTTATTGCTCTTGGTGGCTAACTTTAACATCTTTAGCCGATCCTCTGCTGGAGCAATGTTGACATTATCTTTATGCGGCGGCAAAGCAGTGGGGATAAAAATAACTTTATCTAACCCTAACTTCTCTCTTGCCTCCTCAGCTAAAATCAAGTGCCCAATGTGCACCGGATTAAAAGTTCCGCCGAGGATACCAATCTTCACCGCGCACCTTCTCTTTTAATTAAATCTATAAACCATATGACCTTATCAGATAAATAATTAGAAGGTGCGTGGCTCATTGGCGCACTTGCCCCGTACCAAAGACCATATATTTATAAGTCGTTAATTCTTCTAACGCCATCGGCCCGCGCGCATGTAACTTATCGGTAGAAATACCGATCTCAGAGCCCATCCCAAACTGATGCCCATCCGTAAAACGGGTTGAGGCATTTACATAAACACAAGCCGAATCCACTTCCCTTAAAAACTTAGTCGAATTACCCTGATCGTCGCTGACAATGCTATCAGAATGATGCGAACCATAATTATTAATATGAGTAATCGCAGCATCTAAATCATCCACTACCTTAACCGATAAAACTAAATCTAGATATTCAGTGCGATAATCTTTCTCAGTAGCTGGTTTTGCCCATTTCGCAATTTTTCTAGTAAAATTACAGCCGCGAATTTCTACACCAGCATCTCTAAATTTCTTAAGCATCCCAGGTAAAAATCTAACCGCAACATCGCGATGCACCAACATGCATTCCATGGCATTACAAACTCCTGGGCGCTGCACTTTGGCATTAAAACAAATATTCTCGGCCATATTTAAATCTGCCCACTCATCGACAAAAACATGACAAATTCCTTTGTAATGCTTAATCACCGGAACCAAAGATGCCTTAACCACTTTATTAATCAACTCTTCCCCACCACGAGGCATTACTAAATCAATATATTTATTTAATTTCAATAAAATATCTACAGCCTTACGATCAGCAGTCTTAATTAGATTAATTGTGCCGTCGGCAATATTATGTTTTTTCATCACCGTTTCCAACACATTAAAAATCGCTAGATTTGAATTTAACGACTCACTACCCCCGCGCAAAATTACGCTATTGCCCGACTTAAAACAAAGTCCGATACAATCTGCCGTGACATTGGGACGCGATTCATAAATTATGGCAATTACTCCAATTGGTGAACGTACTTTTTGAATATGTAAACCTACCGGAGCATTCCAATCCCGTATAACTTTACCAATAGGATCCGCTAATCCCACCACCTCTAGCAAAGAATCGGCCATCTGTTTAATTCTAGCCTCATTTAATGTAAGCCGGTCGACAAAAGCCTTACCTTTTTTAGAAGCTGAGGCAACATCTAAGCGATTAGCTTTTAAAATATCTTTTTTCTTAGCTAACAATGCCGCCGCCATATCTTTAAGCACCGCATTTTTAGTTTCCGTAGACAAAACGGCTAACTTTCGCGAAGCGCTTAAAGCTTTTTGAGCAATAGATTCTATTTCTTGTTTTAAATTTTGTTTCATCGCTTTTTAGTGGTAAACCACGTTAAAGACAGGCTGCCACAGGCAGCCGTCAGTCACCTACGGTGCCTTGTCTTTAACGTGGTAAAAATTGTACCACTGCTATAAGGATTATCGGCAACTTGCTTAATAATTCCTTTTTTATGGCCGTTAGCAATCACGCAAACCACCCCTGCCTCAACGGCAATGTGGGCCGCTTGAATTTTGGTAATCATCCCACCCACGGTAGTTTTTTTACTCGTAGGACAGGCCAAAGATTTAATCTCTGAATTAATAGAACTCACTATCGGCACTACTTTCTTATTTTTATCTAACAATCCGTCGACATCTGAGAGCACAATTAATAAATCCGCATCCACTAAAATAGCAACCATCGCCGACAACTTATCATTATCGCCAAACTTTATCTCTTCGGTAGCCACCGTATCATTTTCATTAATAATCGGCACACACTTTAACTTTAATAAAGTATTTAAAGTATTTTTAGCGTTAACATAACGATGAGCTAAAAAATCATCCCAAGTTAAAAGTAACTGCGCACAATTTAATTTATATTTAGCCAAAGCCTGTCGATAAACATGCATCAATTCATGTTGACCAATCGCTGCCGTAGCCTGTAGACCAGGCAACTCTTTAGGACGTTTGTTTAATTTTAAAATCGACATCCCTAAAGCAATCGCTCCGGAAGAGACCAAAACTACTTCTTTACCTTCGCGCATTAAATCTGAAATCTGCTTACTAATATCTTTAATTAAAGCAGTATCTAACTTATTTTTGCCGCCAGCAAATAAGCTTGAACCAATTTTAACTACTATTCTTTTATAGTTTTTTTGCAACCGCATCGACTAACTCCTCTAATCCTTTTTTATCCATTGCCGAAACCGCAAAAATCGGCTTCTTAATTAATTTCTTAAAACGTTTTAAATTTTTATCAAAGTTGGGCAGATCCATTTTATTAGCACAGAGAATCTGCGGTTTCTTAAAGAGTTCTTTGCTGTAACTCTTTAACTCTAAATTTATCTTTTTATAATCATCTAGCGGATCGCGACCTTCAAACCCAGACATATCAATGATGTGAATCAAAACACTGGTCCGCTCGACGTGTTTTAAAAATTTATCCCCTAACCCACGACCTTCCCAGGCGCCTTCAATTAATCCCGGAATATCGGCCACCACAAATCTTTTATGACTACTGTTGACCACACCTAATACCGGAGCAATGGTCGTAAAAGGATACGCCGCCACTTTAGGATGCGCATTCGAAATTGCCGAAATTAATGTCGACTTGCCCGCATTGGGAAACCCAATTAACGCTGCATCTGCTAAAAGCTTTAAATCTAAAATAATATTTTTTTCTTCTCCGGGCACTCCCGGAGTGGCTTCTTGACGATGCCAGTTACCAATCCCGCCTTTACCCCCGCGGGCAACAATTACTTCTTCACCTTCTACATTTAAATCACGTAAGACAGAACCCGTGGCTTCATCTTTAATAATTGTACCTAGCGGCACGCGCACAATCACATCTTCTGCGCCCTTGCCTCTTTTATGATTGCTGCCACCGTGTCCACCGTGAGCACCCACAAAATGTCGGTGATATTGAAAATCTAACAGCGTTAAAAGATTGCGGTCGGCGACAAAGATAATGTCCGCACCTTTTCCACCATCACCACCGTCGGAAACCCCGTTGCGCTGATATTTATCGCGGAATAGACTTTGGCAACCTTTGCCCCCGCTACCTGCTTTAACATTTATTTTAGCGCTATCAATAAACACTTCTAAATTTTTAAGCTAGGTCGATTGACTTAATTTTTAACTCAGTTAACTGGGCGCGATGTCCTTTTTCCCAATGTGAGCTTTTTCTACGACGATATTTATAAGCAGTAGTTTTTACGCCTAACATCTGACGTACGACGATAGCTTCTACTTTAGCCCCTTTAACATAAGGCATACCAATCTCTACTTTTTTATCTTTAGAGACCAATAAAACCTTATCAATGGACATGGTGTCGCCTTTAACCACGACTTCCTTGTTAACTTGGATAACATCATCCTTTTTTACGCTATATTGCTTTGATCCAACCTCAATTATTGCATACATTTGACAATCCTCCATAAAAGTGAATAATCCAGACAATTCTGGAACTTTGTATTATATACCGGCTTATTTTTGAGGTCAAGCTATTTTGATGTCTTCTAAGTGCGCGGTAGGGTTAGAAATAAGGTTAATCTTAGTCCTATACTTGTGCTCAAGTACCCGCAGGACCTCCTTATCTTTTAAGATTTCGTCAATCACTGGTGGAGCTAGCGTGACTGAGACTTGTTTTAAGGTTTTACCCTTAAGATAACGTTTAAGCTCTTTGAGCGCAAAAATTCCCAGAGTTTGGGGTGAACGCAATTTACCTTTGCCTTTACAATAAGGACAGGGATGAAAAGAAAGCATCTGTACGGTTTTATGGATACGTTCGCGGGTCATCTCCACAATTCCAAATTTAGAGATCCCTAAAATATCATATTTTGCACGATCCGTCTCCAAAGCTTTCTTTAAAATATTTAACAATTCTCGACGATGGCCTTCTTTCTCCATATCAATAAAATCAATGACAATAATTCCGCCTAAATCGCGTAAAACTAGCTGGCGGGCAATTTCCACCGCCGCTTCAGCATTAACTTTAAAGGCCATCTCTTCCTGATTAACTTTTTTCTTAAAACCTCCGCTATTTACATCAATAACCACCAAGCCTTCGGTCGGCTCAATAATTAAATAGGCTTTGGATTTCATGTAAACATGGCTTTCAAAGATATGATTGATCTGTTTTTCAACATCTTTGGCGCCAAATAAGTCATCGCCTTTGTAAAGTTCGACTTTTTTGCACAGATAACTTAAAAAAGTGCGCATAAAATGCTGAATGCGATAAAACTCTGGCTTGGAATCAACAATTAATTTAGTCACGTCTTCCGTAAATGAATCACGAATCGCTCTAAGTGTTAAATCGTACTCTTCATAGACCAAAGACGGGGCGGATTTGCCTTGCGTATTTTTTTCTAGACGCTCCCATAGTTTATAAAGAAACTGGGCGTCACGGGTAAGTTCGGTCTGACTTCTACCACTAGCCGCAGTGCGCACAATAAAAGCAACCGGCTTAGGAAATTTAATTTCACGGAAGATATCACGTAAGCGACGGCGCTCGGCTTCATCTTCAATGCGACGGGAAATTCCGCCCTGTTTGTCCATGGGCATAATCACTAAATAACGACCAGCTAAACCAATTTGTGTAGAAAGGCGAGGGCCTTTGGTGCCAAAAGATTCTTTCACTACTTGCACTAAAACTTCTTGGCCCTTCTTTACTTCTTTAATCGGAGTTTGGGCAGGAGCCTCGACAGATTCATAGGCTGATTCAATCTCGGATAAATATAGAAATCCGTTTTTCGGCAAACCAATATCCACAAAAGCTGCACCAATCGATGGCATCACAGCCTCGATGCGCCCTTTATAAATATTACCTACAATTGTGCGATCTTGTGGACGCTCAATATGAAACTCTAAGAGCTGCCCGTCGCTAACTATGGCAACGCGTTTTTCTTGAGCTTCCGCATTAATTAAAATTTCCTTGGACATCTTTAACCTGGATCCCTTCTGGTAACTGTTTTTGCAACTTATCGGCAAAATCAACTGGCGTAACCGGATACTTTAAGAGAATCGACGCTTCTTCGGATTCACTCTCGACACCTAATTTCAACGCCCTTTTAAAACTTAATTTTGGATGGGGGCTAAACCCTTCTGACATTTTTAGGGGAAGCTTGGCCCGGCGCATCGCCCGCATAAATAAGCGCATAAGATCAAGATGCGATATATATCGCATCAGACCTTTTTTACTAAAATTAAAACTGACTCTATACATTTATATTTTTCCGTCATTGCGAGGAGCCGCAGGCGACGAAGCAATCTCGTTATTTAGATTGGTTCAACTTCTTTTTATCCGCTACTTCCTTCTTACGTTTAGCAATCGATGGTTGTTCCTTAATCTCCACCACCGCTTCGCGACCCAACCTCTCCTCAAGTTTTGCTAATTCTTCCGGAGTATATTCACCTTCTTTAATAATTCTAGCCGTAATAAAAATTAAAAGATCTATCTTTTCTGTCGTATCTGTAACCCGTCCAAAAAGCATCCCTATTCCCCAAGGTAAATCTTTTAAGAAAGGTATGCCGATTTTTTCTTTGCCTTTAACGTCTTTTAATAAACCACCAATTACAATCGTCTCCCCATCTTTTGCAAGAACTTGGGTCTGCACTTCACGCACATCGATAATAGGATAACTTGTTGTGGTTGAATTTGTATTTGTGCCACTTGGCGCACCAGCAGTTGAAACAGCTGTGACTGATGAATTAGAAGAAGTAATACTAGGATGAACAATCATATTAATATATCCTTCTTCTGATATTTGCGGCACAACATTTAAACGAATACCAATCTCCTGATAATAATCCAATGTTTGTGTTACAGTAGAATTAGTATCACCAGTGCCGGCGGTAACCGTAGATTGTAAAATCGGAGTGTGGTAGCCCACCAACATTGAGGCTTCCTGATTATCCAATGTAAATAAACTTGGGGCTGACAATGTATTGGTATCCGCATCATCTTCAAGCGCATGAATCACTGCTTCAAATTGTGTGCCGGTTAATTTTTGGAAAACAAATTCCGCGCCCGCATTATAAGGCTCATAACCCAAAATTGTTGTGGTTGATGGATTAAATAAAGATGGCGTTATTTTAGTAGCAGTAGAACCTGTTCCGCTATTAATTGTACCAGCATGCCCACCAGTAGCAGTTCCTGCTCCCTGCATTTGAATTGCAGTGCTAGTCGCTGAGCCAGGACCACCTAGCCCCCAATCTAAACCAATATCAATAAGTTTTTTACGACTCACCTCAATAATTTTTGTTTCAATTAAAACCTGTCTTGGCTTAACATCAATTTTAGGTAAAATTACATTTCTAATCATATCCAACTGACTTGCAGTATCAGTTATTACTAGCATCTTGGATTTTACCGCCGGATCAAAATCTGCTTTTTTCATTACCGTCTGCCCCTTATCATCCTTCTCATAAGAAACAGTTTCGGACTTAACTGCTCCGGCTGCTTCTTTAGCTAAAGCTGCACTAGAGGCAGAGTCGCGGCCAATTTTAAAAGTTCCAAATTGCCAACCCTTTTGCCCGCGGCTATAAAGCACAGAAATTTTCCCGCGTGGAGAAAGTAAAGGAATAATAATTTTTTGTGCATCTTGCGCATCTAAAAACTTTAACGTAACAATATCCGTCATCAAAGATTCTTCAGCAGCAATCTTGGCCACATTTTCAATTTTTGTCACTAAAATTACATTGCCTTGACGTTGATAACCAAAACCGTAAGTTCTTAAAATTACCGCAAGCGCTACCTCCCAAGGAACATCAGCTAAACGCACCGAAACATTACCAATAACATCAGGAGTAGTGACAATGTTGACCCCAGACTTATAAGAAATTATTTTTAAAACGTTATTAATGTCGGCTTCTTTAAAATCTAACGTGACATTACCCGCAGTTAGATCAGATTGAGTGCTCTGAGCAACTACAGGAACTTCAGCAGTAACCGCCACTGCAGGCGCTGGTAAAGCGACTGTGCTTTGCGTATCGTCGGCAGCATATGCATAAACGCAAAAGGTAAAAAGAAAAACAAATAAAAATTTTTTCATTGCGCATCCTCCTTAACTAGATCTACTTCGAAAGGTTCTCCATCTTTAATAAAGACAACTTTATTTTCATAAATTTTTAAAACTTGGTATTCACCGGCCATATCCCCCACCCCAACCACATCCGTATTTACAATCGCAAATGATCTGCCCTGCTTATCATAAATAATTCCTTCGATAGATAATCCATCAGTAGAAGTAGCTTCTAATTTATCTAACTTAATCAATCTTCCTTCGGGAGTAACCAGCGGAATAAAGGGATTACGCTTACCCTTAGCATCGTAAACAAATTCACCTTGGGCAAATGCCAAAGTTAAACCAGAAAATAATAAAAACAATGTAATTAAAAATTTCTTATTTAGAAACATAGGTCCTTATGACTAATGTAACTTTTTGTTTGATGTAATCCGGCACTTGGGTAGAGATCTTAAAATCAAATACGCCCATAAAAACTAGATCATTTTCCAGGCTATTAATAAATTTACCCAAGCTGTGATAGTCGCAAATTAAATCTAAATTAATTAATACCGGAATAAGTTTATCCCCGATAACTGCCGTCTTAGTCATATCGCGAGCTGGTCGAATTTGAATAATCTTTACGTCAAACTTATTTGCCTGCGTCGAGATATCCTGCAATAATCCAGAGATCTGGCTTTCCGCGATAATTTTAGAAGAACGGTTGACTATTTTATTGGCATCTTGATTTGGCTTATTTTTATTGTTGCGCATGTTATCCAAATCGCGATTTAAATTTTTGAGATCTCGCTCTAGGCGCGCAATTTTAGGATTTAAACTGTTTAACCCAGCCATCTGCGGCTTTAAAATATAACTAGAATCCACATAAATAATTAAAACCGCAAAGATCACAATTAAAATCTTCTTTTGCTGGTCTAATTGGATATCATTTAAATTCATTTGGCTTTTAACACTCCCGTTAAAACAAAATCCGAAACATCATAACTGCCTATAGTTTTCTTTTGCACATTGCTTAGTTCAAAGCTAATAAAATCATTATAAAAATCTTTATCGGCTTTTAAATTATCTAGCAATTTATTAATTAGTGTAAGCTCATCTTTCTGCAATGAGATCACTGAGCCCTGAATAATAATCGTTTGTTTAGTCAAAGCAATATCATTAAACCAAACTCCCGGCGGTAAATTTAAACTTAATTTATTTAGCTTCTGCCCCCAAAGCACTCTTTGATTAATTAATAATTGCGTAATGCTAGCATCCGCCGAAGACGATGAATACTGTTGGCTAAACTCATCCAATACTTTTTTTTGCGGGCCCAGGTCTAACCACTTGCGATTTAAAGTAGCCAATTGGCCACCTTTAACCATACTCACGATTCCAAAATAAAAATGCAATAAAACAAAAAGCACTAAGATCGCCGGCAACGCATAAATAAATGCCTTCTCCTGAGTAAATCCGGTAGTATTAGTCACTACCGCCACATGCTCAGGAGCTTTCTGTTTAGTCTTAACTCTTAATTCTTCAGGTAATAAATTTATCTCAATCATCGCTCACGCAGTGCCAAGCCTACGGCAACATTAAACTCTCCGCTTAAACTATTTAATTTTTGCAGATCCACCTTGCTGCCCATTTTAATCTGCTTAAAGGGATCCCAAGTTTCTACCGCAATCCCCAAACAAGACGACAACATCTCAGGCAGGCCAGCAATTTTCGCGCCCCCGCCACTTAAAAATATCTTCACCACATTAGAAGAACTTTGACTTTCGTAATAATCAAATGAGGTGCGAATCTCTTGAGCCAAGTTAGTCAAAACACTTTCCACAGTAGCTTTAACTTTATCCGCTCTTTGCGGATCAGGATTTATTTTTAAATCTTCAGCCGCCTTAAAATCTAATTCAAAGATATCCATCAGTCGCTTCGTAAAATTGGCCCCGGCAGTATGAATATCGCGACTTAAACGCGGTGCACCATTTTCTAAAATGTTTACATTACTGATAGTAGCTCCAATATTTAATAAACAAATTGATTTATCCTCGGCGACCTCGATCTTAGGATAATTAAAATTAAAAGCATTCATTAACGCAATTGAATCAATATCAATAATCCCCGGCCTTAACCCGGAACTCTCTAAAGTTTTTAATCTTTGCTGTAGTGTTTCTTTCTTAATCGCGGCAATTAAAACCAGCATCTTATTCTCTGGCAGATCATTTTTTAAGATCTCAGCGTCAAGATTTACTTCATTGAGCGAAAAAGGGATATGTTTTTGCGCCTCAAACTTAAGCGACTGCTTAAGTTCATTTTTATTCATCCGTAAAAAATTTACGTAACGAATAACTGTGGATGACCCGCAGAAAGAAATATTCACCAGATCTGCTTCCTGAGAGTGTTTAATTCTTTTAAGGATCTCTACCGGATCCAATTGCCCCTCTTCTACATCAAAACTAACTAATTCCACGTTATTACCAAGTTTTAGCTTTATGCATTTAATCGACTGCGTACCAATATCCAAACCTATACTAAACTTTTCTTTTGGCGTAGGTAGTTTTATTTTCCAAAATTTATTCATTTTATTTTTTATCACAGTTCTGCGCAATAATTAATCCACCAGTAGAAACCTCATACATCATTTTACCGGTAAGCTGACAATTTATCGGCGCAGCTGAACAATTGTAACCAGTTTTATCTAAACGCTGACAATCGTACTCATAACCTCTAATCGAAGCAGCGGTCAGATAGTTTCTCTCTAAATAGATCGGATTACTTTTAGTTAGCTGCTCGACATTAGTCGGATATTCTGCATTATTTTTCGCATAATTTTCTAAAGCCGTAGATAAAAGCTTTAAATTTACTTGGGCTAGTTGTTGATTATGATCAATATTATAAACAATAATTTTTTGTACACCCCAACGCAAAATTAGCGTCACTAAAGCTACTACTATCATAATCGTCACGAAACTTTTACCTTTTTTATTTAACATTTTAAAATTCCTTAAAATCTAGGTCGCTAGATACAGAGGTCTCACTACGTTTTATAACTCCCCCGCTAACTATCTGATAATTATGATCGGCCAATACCGGGTTTACCGCCAACCCCATAATGTCATAACCAGCAGCACTTACTGAACCAACCACAAAACGATAATTACCCACCTGGCTCATGCTCACTAAATCTTGAAAAAGACAACCATCATCAATTAAAAACTGTAAATTTGGTTCATCTCCAGGAGCATAAGCACCCGCATGACGGGCCGAATAAACCTCAAAACCACTAGCAATGGCCTTAAGATTGGCCATGCAATTGGACTCATTAGCTTGCTTTCTAAACTGCACACCTTCAACAATAGCGACGGAAACTAACAATGCCACAATGGCCATCACCACCATTATTTCAATTAATGTAAACCCAAATTTAGACTTGAACATTATTTTAATAGTATCATAAAGAAGTTATTTTAACAATACTTTTTGCAATTAATTTAGGGCGATTAACCTCTTGGCCCTGATATGATTAGGATTAATTCTTAAGGCTTGTTTTAAGGCATTTTTGGCTTTAGTTTTCTGACCCATATTTAAATAAGCTAACCCTAAATTATAATAATAATCACTAGATCTAGGATCTAGCTCTAGCGAACAACTAAAAGCGCTGACTGACTCAGGCCAACGATTAAATTTTGCAAAATTTATTCCTAAGTTATTATAAAATTCTGCTGCATTATTGACAAAAACTACATTTTTTAAAAAATCTACGATAATTTTATCTCTAGCCACGTCTTCTTTTCCATAAAAACCCAGTGATTCGGTTACATGCATTACCGCCTGCATTAAATCCTTATTGGCAAAAGCAATGCGCGCTAAATTAAAATGTGTAAATTTAAGGTTAGGATCCAATTTGAGTGCCTGATTATACTTTAAAACTGCCATTTTAAAATTTCCCATGGCCTCATAAACATTGGCTAAATTATTGACTACCTCTCCAGCTTTGGAGCCTAACTTACTTTTTTCTAGGAGATCGTATTCAGCTAACGCTTGGTTATAAAGCTTTAGCTTAAAATAAAGGCTGGCTAAATTCGACCGAGCCTCAATCAGATCCGGCTTAATTTTTAAAGCGCGCTTATATTCCAGCTGGGCGTCATCAAAACGGCCCAAATATTCATACTGCAAACCTAAGTTATTATGACCTTGAAAACTAGCCGGAGAGTATTGAATAATTTTCTGATAAAAAACCAGCGGATTTTTCCATTCCAAATTGCGACCACAAATTAGTAAAATATAAAATAAACAAATTAAACCCACCGCTAAAATAAATAACCTCAAACGTAAAAATTTATGCAATAGATATGCCAACAGAACAAAAAAACTTATCGACGATAAATAGATAAAATGCTCAGCCACAAAAGCATTGATCGGAAATATTCCGGATTGTGGAATAAAAAATACGAGCGACCAAAATAACATAAACGAAACAACACTTCTTTTTTGGCAATATCTTAAATAATGCAGACAAGTAAAGATAACTATAGCTAAAAAGATAATCGAAAGAAGAATTCCGCCCACCGTAATCGGTCGCACCAGTTCCCGCGACATATGTAAATCAATCGGCAAAATTAATAATTTAAAATAAGTAAAAATTACGTTGGGTAAAACACTTAAGCGCACATACCAAGCCACATTAGTCAAAGACGGGGCACGCAACGTAGCAAAATTAATATAAGATAGCCTTAAAATTAAATAAACAGCACTAACCGCAAAAAATGGCATTACATTTTTAATAAAATAAATCCTATCTTTTAGTTTGTCTCTTAAGTAATAAAATATATAACCGCAAATAACTAGCGGATAAACGATGGCAATTTCTTTAGACAATATTCCTAAAATAAAACTAAACAAAGATAATCCATAAAATAAAAGCCACTTCTTTGTATCTTTGAGCTGACTTCTAATAAAAAACAACAAAGATAGAATTACAAAGAAACCCATGAGCATCTCAGCACGGCCAGAGATATAAGTTACTGCCTCGGTGTGTAAGGGATTGACGGCAAAAAGTGCGGCACTAGCAATACTAATCGCTAAATTATTTAGGAGTGAGAAAATTAATAAGAAAACTAAAAAGGCTACAGCAATTTGCAGAATAATATTGGTTAAGTGATAACCAAAAGGATGCAGTTGCCAAAAATGATAATCGAAGATATATGAAATTGTTTGTACGGGGCGATAAAAATTTGAGCCGCTGGTTACTCCAAAATATAAGTCACTGGTAAAAGCCTTCGGCAAATTATCGACGCTGCGAATCAACGTATTTTTAACTACTAATGCCTCATCATCCCAGATAAATGGATTAGAGAGAGAATTAAAATAGGCCAGAAAACAAAGCGCAGATAAAAGTATTAAGACCAGAATTTTTACTTTTTTCATATTAGATTATAAAAAAAGGGAGAGAATCTCTTCTCTCCCTTTTTCTTAATACAAAAACTTCTTTAAAGAGGTGTAAGTACACCACCAGTAGAAGCTGTGTAGGTTATGCTGCCGGTTGTGTTCAATGTAACCGGTGAAGCGACAAAGGTATAACCACCTGCGGTTAATGTACAAGCATAGTTATAACCTTGTATAGCTGTAGTAGTACCAGCTGCATCAGAGCAATAATTAGCTGCTGAAGAGATAAAATCCAACAAACCACCTGCACCTACAGTTGTAGGATAAGCACCACTATGGCTGGTTGAGAAAGTCTCGGCTGCAGTAGATAAACTACGTACTGTTGCTTTAGCTGCTGCTTCGTTAGCTGTTCTTCTTGCAGTCAATAAATTTGGAACTGCAATTGCCGCTAACAAGGCAATAATCGCAACGACGATCATGATTTCGACGAGTGTAAAACCTTTCTTATTCATGAAAAATAACCTCCTTCCTAAGGTTAAATTGTCTTTTCGCGTTTACTTGAAGCTAACTCTTATCTTTGTATCCAATAATAAGTCGTCGTTCTAATAAGTAGCTAACTTTCTAAGCTCACACTAAAGCACGCCTTATGTATCTATAATAAATCTAACACTTTATGTTACAATTGTCAAGAATATTAAATAACTTCTGCTTATCATTCACCAACTAACTTCTTAATCTCTTTTAAAAGCTCTATACCATCATAAGGCTTAACAATATATCCGCTACTACCCAGCTCTTTACCCCTATCTATATCTTTTTGCTGTCCAGCAGTCGTCAAAAAAACAATTGGTATATTTTTTATGAGCGGATCGCTTTTTGCTAAACGACAAACTTCAAATCCATCCATTCCCGGCATACGCACATCTAAAAACACTAAATCCGGCAATTCCTTATGTATTAATTCTAGCCCTTTCTTACCGTCATTAGCACTAAAAACATTGTAACCAGCAAATTTAATTCTTTCAATAAGCAAGCTACAGGTAACTTCATTATCATCAATAATTAAAACTTTTTTAGCCATAATAAATCCCCAATTTAAAAAACTTAAAGTTTAAACAATTGCAAAATTTTTTCTAAAAGTTCAACCGACTCAAAAGGTTTGGTAATATAGGCATCCGCCCCTGAATCTTCCCCCAGATTTTTATCTACATTCTGAGCTTTAGCCGTAAAAATAATAATCGGAATATTTTTATATTCTTCATCATATTTAAGCATTCTACAAACTTTATAGCCATCTATTATAGGCAACATTAAATCTAAAATAATTAAATCTGGCTTATCACTTTTAACTTTAGCTAAACCAACTTCTCCGTCATAAGCCTTAATTACTTGAAAATTACTAGCTTCTAATCTCAAAGAAACCATCTCTACTAAATCAATCTCATCATCTACAACTAAAATTCGTTTTTTAATCATTATGCCTGATCTTTAGTTTTATTAATATTTTTTTCTGCCATATCTAACGCTGACCTTAAAGAATGCTGCACATCCGAATAAGCACTAAACTTAGAAATAAAAGCACTCACTCCTAAATCTTGAGCCCCTTTAATATTATCCACATCTGGATGAGCAGTAAGCATAATTACCGGTAAATTTTTATTACTCTTTCGAATTTCTTTTAAAACCGCCGTTCCGTCTATATCAGGCATAAAATAATCTAAAATTACAATATCCGAAGATTTATTTTTTACCGATGAAAGCGCTTCTTTACCATTTTTAGCCAAAACAACTTCATACCCCCAAGACTCCAATCGATCCTTCATCACACTTAAATAATCAGCCTCATCATCCACAATTAAAATTCTCGTTTTCGACATCGGTCCTCCTTATTAAATAGTTTTCGATAGCGTAAAATAAATTTGTGTCCCCTCTCCATACACACTCTCTGCCCAGATTTTCCCACCGTGAAGCTCTATAAAACCTTTGGCAATTGATAAACCTAAACCAGTACCCTTTTCTCCACCACCATCAACACGATCAAACTGCACAAACTTAGCAAATAATTTATTCAAATTATCTTTATGAATACCAATGCCAGTATCAGAGACTTGACACTGAACTTTATCCCCTTGGTCAATAATCTCTATCTGCACATAACCTTTTTCTGTAAATTTTAATGAATTATTAATTAAATTAGTAAACACTTCAAAGATACGATCTTCATCAACTAAAATATTTAGCTCACCAGGAGGCAAATTAAGCCTTACTTGAATTCCTTTATCTTTAGCTTTTAAAATAAAATTATCAACCACTTTATGCACTAAACCATTAATATCAGTAAGTTGTTTATTCAAATGCACTTTTCCTGATTCAATTTTAGAGATATCTAAAAGATTATCAATAATTCTAGCCAAGCGATTAATATTGTCTTTAGATGTACTTAAAATCCTCTCCTGCTTAAGATTAATTTCACCAGGGATACGATCAATCACCAAACTAACCCCTTCTTTAATTATAGAAAGCGGGGTACGTAATTCATGGGAAACCACAGAAACAAATTCCGATTTTAATTTATCTAATTTTTGCAAATCTTTATTCTTTTTTTCTAATTCATGCTGATATTTTTTTATTTCAGTAATATCTTTAGCAATATGTATTGCTCCAATAAATTCTTTATTCTCATTTAGAATAGGCGAAGTCGTTACTAATAATGTAATTCCACCTAAACGAGGATCATTTACTTCTTCAGTATGAATCTGTTGATCCATACAGGTCTGCTCAAACGGACAATTAGCCCAAGCATTATTTTTACCATGGACCACCTCATAACATTTTCTGCCAATCATCTGCTCGGATTTAAGCTTGAGCACTTCAAAACAAGTTTTATTAGCTTTAGTAATCGTAAAATCTTTATCTAAGATAAAAACTAAATCCGACATCGAATCAAAAGTACGCTGCCATTCTTCAGAAGCATACTGCAAATCTTGCATTATTTTCTTATGCTCAGTATAATCAAAGATCGCTCCGTCAAGCCAAAGCAATCTGCCTTCACCAAATACGGCCTGCCCCCTCTCGCTAACCCATCTCAATGATCCGTCGCTATGTATAATACGATACTCGACACTATAAGGCTGGCTTTTTAAAATTGACGATTCAACAACATCCCTAACCATCTGACGGTCAGCTTCATAAATTATGCTTTCATAGGTACGTACTTTATTATTAATAAAATCACTAGCCGGATATCCAGAGATATCTCTAATCGCATAACTAATAAATTCCATACTCCAACCTAGATCATTCTTACAACGATAAATTGCTCCCGGAACATTACTGACCAAAGTTCTAAACCTGTCTTCACTATCCCAAATTGCTTTTTCCAGCTTTCGCCGTTCCGTAACATCTAAAGCAAAACCAACCACGCCAATAATATTGCCTTGGGTATCTACAAAAGGAAACTTATCCACTTGTACCCAGAAACGTCCGGCCTTAGTATCCATCGGTTCGAGTATATTTAATTTTGGCTTTCCAGATGCAATAATCTCTAAGTCATCTTGTAAATATCTTTCCACCAATTTTTTATCCGGGAAAATTTCAAATAAAGATTTCCCCACTAAATCCTTGGCAGGTATTCCAATTACCCTGGCTAAAGCATCATTTACCCTTAATAATCGATTATCTTTATCTTTATAAAAAATCCAGAAATTTGCGGAATTAAAGATCGTTTCTAACTCTTTCTGAGAATTTAAAATTTCATTCTTAGATTCACTATTAATACGATTAATGATAAATATACTGATAAAAAAAACAAATAAAACAAAACTAGCTAATATCCCCAACAAACGCAGGTAAAACATTCTTTGCTGCCAAGCAAAAAAATCGATATCCAAACCAATACGCGCAATTACTTTGCCAGTACCAGGATCAAAGATCGGAGCAAATGCCGAAAGCCAAGTCCCCCAGATATCTATATATGGCCCCACCACAAAAGAATCTTTACTGAAAAATTTATCCTGCAACTCTACAAGAGCATCTGTGTAAACTTGACCGGGTTGCGCATAATCCTCAGCATCTGGTTTAGTAGAATCAACCAGAAAGATTATTTTTTCTTTATCAACACGCATCAAATAAACATATTTTACATCATGGTTGGCCCGATCAAATGCTTCAATTTCTTCTTTTAAACGAATAAAATCTGGAGAGGTTGTATCAGCAGAAGTACCAGTTAAAGTTTCAATACGCTTATAATTTATCGGACCAGCAGCAGTATTAACTTTAGTTAATAAATCAACTTTGGCAATGCGTGATTGCTGCAAAAATATTTCCTGAGTAATCACCCAACCAACAACGATCAAAATAAAATATACTCCAGCAACAAAAACAATCTTATGTTTATGCCAATGGGCAAATTGTTTATTCCCTACTTCTTTAACACTATGGTACCAAAGGCCCAAAAGTAAAAATGCTAAGAAAGATCCGAATATACAACGTAAAAGTTGAACCGGAAGACCAAAATAATTAAAAAAAAGATTTTGGTTAAATAGAGTATCGGCTAAAACACCTAAGGGTTGGGCAACTACTAGCTGTGTTAGTGAATAAAAACAAAGGCAGATCCCGCTTAGCCACAAATAAATTCTTTGAGAATTTAAAAGTTTTTTGGCCCTAAAAATTAAAACTAACCCGCTTCCTAAGCCTCCAATAAAACCTAAAACATAACGCGCCATAAAATTGAACCCATCAATTTTGGCATAACTCCAACCTAAATAAACTACTGCCAACAAAGGAACCAATAACCAACTATTAATATAACGATGCTTTAAACTCGCAAGAAAGAAATTTGTTAAAAAGATAAATGAGATTGTAAGAATTACAATTCTGACTAATTTAAATTCAGGAGTATCCCCTAAACTAATTCCCGCTAAATCTAGCCACTCATTAACCGCATGCATAATCGCAAATGATGATAACCAGATCCAGGGGATTGCTTGTTTTTTAATTTTAAATAAAAGGAAGGCGCTACCAGCGAGGATAAAGAAACTCATCCCATAAATAAAGAAAATATAATCGATTTGGGATTTAAAAAATTCGACCATAAAAGTATTTTACCTCAATAATAAAGCAATACAAGAAATATTAGCTAACTTGAGTGGTGATATAGACATACTGCAGAATTTTACTTCCGCAATTCTTGATATTATGCACCGTTTCTGGCGGGATAAAAACTAAGGCTAATGCTTTAGTTTTTAATTTTTTATTTTTACCAAAATAAACCACTGCTTGGCCCTTAAGAATAATAATCGCCTCTTCTTTATGAGTAGTAACATGTTCACCAATATATTCACCTGGTTTTAGGGTGACCAAGCCAGAACGCAAGCCTTTTAGCTTAGTGGAATCTCCAATCAGGCGTAAAAACCTTTGTCTGCCTTTAAGTTGCACACTAAATACTGTATCATTTGTTTTATTCATTTTAATGCTCTCCTGCGTGATGATCTAGATGTAGATGCGGATGAACGTGCACCTTATCTTTATGTTTATGACTATGAATATGTACTAAATTATTAGATTCCAATAAAGCATTGTCATTTAAAACTACACTAGGCTGGCCAAAACGAATAATCGTTTTCTGATTATTAAAAACATAAACTAAATCAGATATCTCCTCCACAATATGTAAATCATGAGTCGCAGTAATAATTGTTTTACCTTTAGCATTTTCTTCAATTAAAATATCAATAATGCGCCGTGAAGTCAAAGGATCAAGGCCTGCGGTGGGTTCATCTAAAATTATCACTTCTGGCTGAATAATTAAAACCGAGGCGATCGCCACTTTACGCTTTTCACCAATACTCAATTGATGTGGAAGGCGTTTAAGTAAATCTTTAAGCTCCAGAGCATAAGCCAACTTATCCAAGCGTTGCTTTATCTCTGCCTTAGAAAAACCTAACTGTAGTGGACCAAAAACGATATCTTCTTCTACGGTCGGACAAAATAATTGCACATCTGGATTTTGAAAAACAAAACCTACTTTACGTCTAAACTCCTGGCAAAATTTATCATCCTGAAATTTTTTTTCATTTAAAACTTGTTGGCCAAATTTTACCTCTCCTGTATCAGGAAAAATTAAACCATCTAAGATCTGTAATAAAGTAGACTTTCCGCTCCCATTGGCTCCAATAACGCAAATCTTCTGTCCAGACTTTATCTCCATACTTACCCCGGACAAAGCAGGAATTTTTCCCAGATAAGAATAATAAAGATTATTTAATTTATAAATTAGATTATCCATATAGTAATCACTACTGCAACTAACCACAACCAATCTAAAATTTTAAATCTAAAATTATTCCAGGCCAACGCATTACCGCTATACCCTCGAGAAAGCATCGCCTGATAAACCTCTTCATTCAACTTAACCGAACGCTGCCACAGAGAAGAGATCTGCCAAGTAGCAATCTTTTGTCCGCTCTGATAGTGCAATAATCTACCTACCCGACTATTTATCGCCACAAAAGTTTGTTGAATTATCTCTACAAAAAGAAAAATATAACGATAGCATATCCCTAGCGTCATCACAAAAATTTGTGGAACTTTAAAAAACCTTAAAGCCGACAGTAATTCGAAATGTTTAGTAGTAATACTTAACAGTACCGCAAATGATACGCAAGTTAACACGCGCAGTACAAAAATGATTGCACTAGCCAAATTAACTAGCGCAGCCGGAATAGCAATTAAAACAGCAAACAACGGTATAAAAATCCAGGTTCGCTTTAAAAAATAAAACAAATTTATTTTAGAAATCTTTGCCAACAGCAAACTGCATAAATAAAAATAAATCAAAACTAAAATACTTTTAATTAATACAATTTGCACAATCAATAATAAGAAGGTAATTAATTTAATTCGCGGATCTAGAGATTGCAGAAAACCTTGGCGTTGCGCTGACTCTTCACTAAATATCAATTCTTTTAAAAAAGTTAAGCTGTCATTAAGGGAGCGTTGGACAAAATTATTGCTCCTCACTTTTTTAAAGGATATCTTCCGCAACAAAACTTCTCCCCTTCCGGGCAGAACTTTAATTCTTCACACTTGGCCCCGGCTTGCGCAAAAACTGCCGGTAGCTCTTTTTGACAAATTTTTAGCATAATATTTGCCAATTGACGAATCTCCCATTGCGCCCGAGAACAACAGCGGTGCTGAAAAAAATGCAACAACTCACGACAATTCATCGTGACCACAATTTTAGTTTCAGCCGCTTGAGGCAACGTAAAACGCGCATCCTGATTAGCTGCCTCCCCGGTGACTTTATCTTCACCCAAAAGCTCAAGTAATTTAGTATAACTTTGCTGAATACTGATCATTAATTTTTCAAATTCATTTTTAGCTTCTACATTTCTTTCAATTGCCGGAGGAATAATATAATCAAAATCTTTTTCTTTAACATAACGTTGGCTTTGCTGGGAAAAAGAGGCGATTCTATGTCTTACTAACTGATGAGTTAGGGCGCGCGAAACTCCCTCTATTGCAAAAGTAAATTTAACATGCTCTAATGGGCTCTGATGGCCAGAAGCCACGATGCTTTTTACAAAAGCTTCTTGTTTTTCAGTGCTAATTGAGTCATCCTCAAAAACTTCACCGGCAAATTTTTCTGAATAACACTGCCGACAAGCAACATAGATTAACTTAATTGCCTGTTGACTCATCTCTAATAATTTAACCTGCATCGTTACTTTTGCCATATTCCTCACCTCATAAAAATTAAATTAATATTGTCCAGCCATATAAGAACTACGTACATATGGGCCACTTTCGATATGCAAAAATCCTAACTCCCTGCCCTTTTCTTTATAACGGTCAAACTCTTCTAAAGGAATATAATCAATTACCGGATGATGATTCTTGCTCGGCGATAAATACTGACCCACCGTTAGATAATCACAACCCACTAAACGTAAATCATGCATCACTCCAAAAATCTCCTCTTGGCTCTCTCCTAATCCTAACATTAAACCGGATTTTATTTTTGCTTGCGGTGAGATCTTACGCGCCAAGCGCAGTAAATTCAATGAACCAATATAATCAGCACCGTGTCGCACCTGTTTATAAAGCGAAGGCACGGTTTCTAAGTTATGCGCTAAGATATCCGGGGCAGTTTCCAGCACCATCTTTAAAGCATCTGCAGAAAATTTAAAATCAGGAATTAAAGTTTCAATTCTAACTTTAGGAGATCTCTCTCGAATAAGTCTAATCGTTTGTGCAAAGATCATTGCTCCACCGTCTTCTAGATCATCCCTTGTAACACTGGTAATCACCACGTGTTTTAAACCCAACTGACTAACTGCATTGGCAATTCGATCAGGTTCATTTAAATCAAGTGGCAGCGGCGTAGATTTCTCAAGATTACAAAAACTACAGCAACGCGTACAAATACATCCTAAAATTAAAAAAGTGGCTTGCCCTTGATTAAAGCACTCTTCCATATTTGGACAGATTGCTTGCTCACAAACTGTCTCCACGTTTAAGTTACGTAACTTAACTTTCATTTCTGAACAATTTCTTAAATTAATTTTTTTATTAAGCCAAGCAGGTTTCATATTGTTGGTCATTGCCAAGCAGAAAGTGCCGAAGCAATCTCATCATTTTTATGATTTATAAACTTAATTTTAAAAGTATCCGCAAATGCCTCAATTAATTTTTCTTCTAAAATATCTTTTTCCACAACCGAATCTAATTCATCACTAAGCGTCGTGACATGCTCAGCAATATCCTTAGGCAAAGCATAAACATACTGACGCACAAAATCCCAATTTATGCTACAGGGAATTGCACCGTGCTGAAAGATTACTTCACGACTTCTTTTTTGTGCATTACCGCCAATCTTTTTATCCCCAATAACAATATCGTATTTTTCGTTTGCCGCACTACAAAGCTGATGCGCCACACTGCGCTGGTTAAAACTTTCCATCTCTTGAGCAAATTTGGGATTAAGCCCTAAAGATTCATAAAACTTAATTAAAAATTTACAAACATTGCGATAATTAACCAGTTCAGTTGGTAATTGACCAACATCAGATTTACGACAAACAAAACTATAGGTTATTTCATCATGATGAAATAAAACTCCACCTCCTGTAATGCGTTTGGCAACTTCTACCCCATCTTTACAGCATTTGTCTAAATCAATTTGCTCATGCGGATCTTGTGAAAACCCGTAAGTAAAAGCCGGTTTTTGCCAACGATACACTCTAAATACACCAATACCATCAATCAAATATTGATTAAAAATTTTTTCATCTTGCGCCATGTTCTCAACCGCACTAGACTCGCCAGAAAGTATAATTTTAAAATCTTTCATTATTGCTTTATCGGTCTCCAACAAAGATCAGGCATGCGTACCGCCCTGACTTCATCTAAACGTTTAATCGGCATCTTTTGCGGTGCTCTCGTTACCGCTGACGGATTAGTTTGCGCTAAATGAGCAATCTCAATCATTATTTCAATAAAAGCATCTAAAGTTTCTTTAGATTCGGTTTCCGTAGGTTCAATCATTAACGCTTCTTTAACGATTAAGGGAAAATAAATCGTCGGAGGATGATACCCCTGGTCAATTAAATACTTGGCGATATCTAATGCATGCACTCCATTTTTAACTTGCCGAGCGGCCGAGAACACACATTCATGCATGCATCGCCTATCAAATGGCAGGTCATAATATTTTTTTAACTTCTCCTGACAATAGTTAGCATTTAGAACTGCCATCTCCGCGGCCTGGATTAACCCTTCTTTACCTAAAGCCAAAATATAAGCATAAGCTTTCAAAATCACTCCAAAATTTCCGTAAAATGGTGCAATATAACCAATAGACTTAGGTTGCTGATAATCCAAAGCATAACTCCCGTCATTGCGTCGGATAACTCGCGAAATCGGTAGATACTCTACTAATTTTTCACTCACTCCCACCGGCCCTGCCCCTGGCCCGCCTCCACCGTGCGGAGTAGCAAATGTTTTATGCAAATTTAAATGCACCACATCAAAACCGATATCTCCTGGTCTACATTTTCCCAACATAGCATTAAGATTAGCCCCGTCATAATACATCAGTGCACCGGCTTTATGCGCAAGATCTGAAATCTCTTTAATCAACGGATTAAAAATTCCTAGAGTATCCGGACAGGTCAACATTACCGCCGCTACTTCGCTATTTAAATGTTTTTTATATTCGGCTAAATCCATATAACCATCGGCTCCGGTGGGGATAACAATTACTTCATAACCGGCGATCGCTGCACTCGATGGATTTGTGCCATGCGATGAATCAGGCACAATAATATATTTTCTACGGGATCCTTTATCTCGGTGATAAGCGGCAATTAACATTACTCCAGTTAATTCCCCGTGTGCTCCGGCCATCGGCTGCATCGTAAATGCACTCATCCCGGTAATCTCAGAAAGCAAACGTTCTGATTCATATAAAACTTCTAACGACCCCTGAGCCAACATCCCGCCGCCAGTAAGTTGCGGCAACAAAGGATGCGATTGTGAAAAACCGTCAAAAGCGGCAATCTGCTCACAAAATTTCGGATTATATTTCATGGTGCAAGATCCTAGAGGATAAAAATTTGTATCCACAGAATAATTAAGTCGGGATAAATTAGTAAAATGACGCACCACATCTAATTCACTTAAACAAGGTAGCTGCGCATCATCTTTGCGACAATAATTTTGCGCCAAAGGTTTGGCTTTAGGCACATCAAGAGCCCCGTAAGAAAAACCTTGTCGACCTTCTTTATGTTTCTCAAAGATTAATTTCACCCCGCACCTTCTCTCGTATTCAAACTTTCTTTAATTCTTAGCTTTAAACTCGTATACGCTTTTCCGAAATATTTAAGAGATTTCTCTCTTTTTTTAGCATCCTCTAGAGAAACAAAACTCTCATAATATACTATTTCCCAAGGCCTATATTTTTTTGTATAACCGATTAATCCAGAATTATGTTCATTCAGCCTTCGAACAACATCATTTGAATATCCAATATAAAACGTACCATTTTTTTTACTTCGTAAAAGATATACATGGTACATATTTGAATTTAAAGAAGGTGCGGGGTTCATAATACCGCCTCCAAACTATCCGCAAGTCGGCGAATCTCTTCTTTAGTTCTTTTTTCGGTAACCGTCACCAATAAATAATTATCCATTCCTTTATAAAATCTACCCAAGGGAAAACCGCAAGCAAAACCTTTATCCACCATCTTATGTACCACTTGATCCGCGTTAGCCGGCAAGAGCACCGTAAACTCATTAAAAGTCGGCGATGAACGTTTAACTTGTACCCCTGAAATTGCCGACAGCTGTTCTTTAGCAAATTCTGACTTTTGAAAATTATGTTGCGCTAATTCTTTTAAACCATTCTTTCCTAATAATGAGACAAACACCGCCGCCCGTAGTGCACATAAAGCTTCATTAGAACAAATATTAGATGTCGCTTTATGCCGACGAATATGTTGCTCGCGCGTCTGTAATGTTAAAACAAAACCACGTTTGCCTTCACTATCTAGCGTAGCACCGACAATTCTACCCGGCATCTGGCGCACCAATTCATTTTTTACTGCCATAAATCCTAAATATGGTCCGCCAAAAGATAATGGAATTCCCAGGCTTTGTCCTTCTCCAGTAGCAATATCAAACCCCATCTCTTGCGGTCTTCAAAATACCTAACGC
>Ga0265297_10001995_pt1 | contig 43861 bp, 44 predicted proteins | sample Munlanlwell13791_FD_192502 | JGI IMG/M metagenome (GOLD analysis project Ga0265297, IMG submission 192502) | Leachate microbial communities from a municipal landfill in Southern Ontario, Canada - Leachate well 137-91 | ecosystem: Engineered > Solid waste > Landfill > Unclassified | place... | reverse complement strand
AAAAAAGCAGACCGTTTTCTTTCAGTCTGCTCTTGCTCGTCCGAATCAGGACGGACTCCACCTTATTCGGTTTTGTAATCAATGAATATGCGCCTAACTTTCCATTTCAAAAACTTGTCTATTCCCAGATCACGCTTGATTTTCTTGTTGACTGCTCGCATAGCGTCATAGACGCTATCTTTGCTATCCTTTGCCCAGTCCATTAAATCAAAAAAGTCTATTTCTTTGACTAGCGTGCCAAATGGGACTGCGAAAATAGTTTTGCATAGGAAGTATTGGTTAGTGTTGATTGGAATCTCGCAGGGTTTCGTCCCCATTGTTATATGCCCGGTGTGCTCACTGAATTTGATTATGGTATCCACAGGCTTTTCCAGCTTCGGTGACGGTTTATTTTTAAGTTTGAAATAATAATCCCTAAGCATGGACCGGCTCGGCTTGGAAATTATAAAATCACCGTCATCCAGTTTAAAGCTGGCAATAATCTTTTTCTTTTTAAGATCAGTTAGAACCGCTTTCTGATCGCCAATGTTTAGATCGGATATCGGAACATTAAAATAAACTTTGGCTGGAATTTTGTGCGTGACATCCGTGTAGGATTCCACGCTTCCCAGCAGGGCATAAATAAAAACTAACTTTGCATTTTCATTTTTCATATTCATATTTGTTAACGCCTCAACGAAAAGAGCTCGTGATCAATTACCACAAAAAGTGATAACAATCACGAGCCCTTGAGCACGGAATACCATTCAGGTCGCCCCTTGAGGCGAAATTATTAAATTGTTGATTTTATTATACTCCTTTGTTTGGTTTTTTGCGAAATTTTTCTTGCACCATTCTTTTAAACTCCTCAAGTTCTGATGCTGTTAGCCATTTGCAGTTATATCTTTTTTGAAACTCCCAAAAGTCGTTGTCACTTCTTTCAGTGCAGTAGCGGATTTCATTATTGCAGTGCTCATCGTCCCATGTGCGAATTTCAATTCTGCCCTCAACCCACGATTCATAAAGTGGGTTATCAGACCAAACTTCGCCCACAAATATGAGCTGGAATTTGTCCTTGTATTCTATTGGTGTTTCTTGATCGTTCATGTTTTTTGCCCTTTTTGACATAGTATAGTGTGCAAAAAGTCTCTTTTTTGTCCACTACAGTGATACAACTGGACAAAATTAGTGAATTAGACCCATTTTATGCCCTCCATTCACTAATTTTCGGATACTTGTGGATATATGATCGTATATGGTTGGTTGTATATGATAATGCGAGCTAATAATGGTATTATGACAAAAATTGAAATTTTTGACAACGAGATCTCCAAGGAGTAAAATATAAGTAAGGGAAAAAAGATAATAAATCCATTTATGAGCGAAGTAGAAAAACTTTATACCATTGAAGAGGCATCTAAAATATTTCGGGTAAGCACACGAACTATTACTCGCTATATTGAAGATGGCCGGCTTAAGGCATCTAAGCTTGGAGTCTGGCGGATTAAGCAATCAGATCTCAATGCTTTTTTAGATGAAACGAGTAATGTAAAACAAAAGACTAAAAAAAGATAATTATGATCAATCCTTATTATAAAAAAGACGATTTCACTTTATATAATGCTAATAGCATAGACTTTTTAAAGTCACTCCCAGAAAATTCTGTAGATATGATCTTTGCCGATCCGCCCTACCTTTTGTCAAATGGCGGCTTTACAGTCCATGCTGGGAAAATGGTTAGCGTTAATAAGGGCGAATGGGATAAGAGTAATGGACTTAAAAAAGATTTTGAATTTCATCTTGAATGGATACAGGCCGCAAGGCATGCTTTAAAACCCCAAGGAACACTTTGGATTAGTGGAACATATCATTCAATTTATCAATGTGGTTTTGCACTTCAAGTTGCCGGATTCCACGTTCTCAATGACATCGCTTGGTTTAAACCAAATGCGTCACCAAATTTGAGTTGCCGTTTTTTTACAGCGAGTCATGAGACTCTTGTTTGGGCGAGAAAAGATAAAAAGGCAAAGCATATTTTTAATTATGATTTGATGAAAAATGGAGTTTGGCCGGAGGATGCATTAAAAAAGCCAGGACTTCAGATGCGCTCGGTTTGGTCAATGGGAACACCTAAACCACAAGAGAAGACATTCGGTAAACATCCAACACAAAAACCCTTCGATCTTCTAAAAAGGATAGTCCTCGCTAGTACAAATAAAGGTGATGTTATTGTTGATCCATTTACTGGTAGTTCTACAACGGGATTGGCGGCACATTTTTATGGACGTAAATTTATAGGAATTGATCTTGAGAAAAAATACCTTGATCTTTCGGTTAAACGATTTGAGGAACTCCAAAAAAAGATGAAGGATAAAGTAATCAAAAAATAATATGCAAATAGTTACTCGAACAACAGCTATAAATAATCTTAAGAAAAATATTGGTAAGGACTTACGTAAGCTCGCCAAACAACATGGTATTACTACCTACGAGACGGGCAAACAAAATAAAGGCTGGAAGGGCCTGGTATTAGAAAGGATTGCCGGTCTTGAGACAAATATTTCAAAGGCTCCCAATGGACTGTCTTGGGAATTGAAATCGGTTAGTTTTCATCATGTTAAGGAAGACCTAGTACCAAAAGAGACAATGGCAATAACCATGATCAATCCGGAAGAGCTGAAACAGCATTCATTTTTTGAAAGTCATTGTTGGGCAAAACTCAAAGCTATTATTTTTTGTGCAGTTGAATGGCACGGCAAGAATGCTGAAAACGCTGAACTTATAAAAGTAGCGAGTTTAGATTTTGCCGAGGATGACGAACTGATTAAGGAAATTAAGTCAGACTATGACTTTATTAGAAATAAACTTATAACCCAAGGTTTTGAGGCTTTAACTGGTGCTGATGGTAAGTGGATTCAGGCTAGAACAAAAGGTGCTGGTCATGGTTCAACAAGTAGAGCATTTTATGCACGGACATCTCTTGTGAAGAAAATATTTGAGACGGCTATTTAAAAAAAGTCATCGAAAAGTTTTCAAAAATTCGCTATAATACAAATTAGTTTCTATGCCAAAAAAACACACATACATTGATCTTTTTGCAGGCTGTGGAGGAATATCCCTGGGCCTTTTCCATGCCGGCTGGCACGGCCTTTTTGCTATAGAAAAAGATAAGATGGCATTTGGAACATTACAAAAAAATTTAATTATTAAAAAGGATCACTTTAACTGGCCAACATGGTTGCCGCAGACTGAACACGACATCAAAGAAGTGATGAAAAATTATCATGCAGAATTGGAAAATATCAAAGGCAAAGTTGATCTCGTTGTTGGGGGGCCTCCATGCCAGGGATTTTCGATGGCAGGAAAACGCAATGAGGGTGACAAACGAAATAAGCTTATCGACGCGTATGTTGAGTTTATAAAAATCGTCAAACCGAAGATGCTTTTCTTTGAAAACGTAAAAGGATTTACAATCGGTTTCAAAAAGGAAGCTACGAAGGAAGATACGCGTGGCAAGGCTTACTCGAATTATGTTACTAAGGCCTTGAAGAATCTTGGATACAATGTTGAAGCAAAAATATTGGATTTTTCAGAGTATGGTATACCTCAGCGCAGAAAAAGATTTATCCTCGTAGGAGTTCTCGAAGGAGATGCCAAGACATTTTTTAGCATCCTTGAACAAGATAAGAAAGTATTTTTGCAAAAGAAAGGGCTAAAGCAGAAAAATACTATCAAGGGTGCGATTTCAGATTTGTATCAGAAAAATGGCGATATAAAATCGCCGGATTCAAAAAATTTTCTTGCCGGGACGTACTCAAGGACAAAGAGCAACTACCAGAAATTAATGAGAAAAGAGGAGGCCCCTAAAATTCCTGACAGTCATCGGTTTACCAATCACAGCGATGAGACAGTTGCTCTGTTTAAGTTGCTTTTAAAGAAGGCGGATAGAAACAGGAGGATTGATGGCGATGAAAGAAAAAAATATGGTTTGAAAAAACGTGGCATGACAGTGCTGGGAGAGAATAATTCTAGTCCCACTCTTACAACTCATCCGGATGATTATCTTCATTATCTTGAACCGAGAATTTTAACCGTTAGAGAATACGCGAGAATCCAGTCGTTTCCGGACTGGTATGAGATTACTGGTAAATATACAACTGGTGGCAAACAACGCGTGAAAGAGGTGCCACGATACACTCAACTCGGAAACGCGATTCCTCCTCTTTTTGGGGAGCAAGTTGGTCTTGCTTTAATAAAGACATCAGCATATGACAAAGAACATACGATTCAAAATTAGTTCGGGTTTAAAAAACCTGATTGGTAGAGAGTTGATCACTGACGAGCTGATCGCTATTTTTGAGCTTGTAAAAAATTCTTTTGACGCACATGCGACCACAGTTACTCTCACCTTTGAGAACCTGCTTGATACGGGTAATTCAAAAATTACTATTGCCGATAATGGAAAAGGAATGAGCTATGACGATCTTATAAATAAATGGCTCTTTGTTGCGTATTCCGCAAAAAATGAGGGAGTTGAAGACAGTGCAGAATATAGAGATAAAATTAATTCAAAGCGGCTGTATGCCGGGGCGAAAGGTGTTGGACGTTTTTCATGCGATCGTCTGGGTGCAAAGCTGAATCTGGTCACCATTAAGGATGCAAAAAATACTAAGACTGAAAACCTCTTGGTGAATTGGGCTGATTTTGAGGGAGATGCTAAGAAGGAATTTGCTGATGTTGATGTGCGACATCAGACTCTACAAAAAACATCTCATAAAATGAAGCACGGTACAATTCTTGAGATCACTGGTCTCCGCGACATATGGGATAGGGCTCGTCTGCTTAAACTTAAGCAATCGCTCGCCAAGCTGATCAATCCGAATCAGGACAATGACAGCTCGGGATTCTCGATCACTATTTCCGTTCCAGAAGAAAAGAAAGGCGACGCCAGTGCGTCCGATCGTGAAAAAGTAAACGGGCCGGTTAAAAATTTCCTATTTGAAACTCTTGGGTTGAAGACGACACAAATAGTGACCGAGATATCGAAAGACGGAAAATTGATTATAACAACACTAAAGGACCGCGGACGACTAATTTATAAGGTTACCGAGAACAATCCATTCCAAGAAACCCTACATGATATAAAGATTCACTTGTTTCAACTGAATAGAAAAGCCAAGGTCAACTTTGCCAAGATTATGGGTATGCAACCGGTTGAATACGGTTCCATATTTCTTTATAAAAGTGGATTTAGAATTTACCCATTCGGAGACAATGAGCAAGACCTATTGGGGCTAGAAAGAAGAAAACAGCAAGGATATAACAGGTTTCTTGGCACTCGTGATCTTATGGGCAGGATTGAAATTAATGGTAGCAATGAGGATTTAAAAGAAACGACTAGTCGAGATGGTGGACTTATAAAAAATAAAAATTATCACGCGCTTCTAGAATTCTTTTATGATTATGGTCTTAAAAGACTAGAGAAATACGTTGTCGATGTTATTAAATGGGGTGATGAGTATAAAATCCCTGGACTTGATCGTACCGCTCCTGCGCTGAGGCCAGAGGATGTGCGGACTCAGATTGCTGATATTGTGGCCAATCTCACCAATACAAAGGGTATTGTTAATCTCGAATACGATAAGGATTTTTTGAATATCATTTCCGACAGCCAAGAGAAAAGTCTCCCCAAGATTGCAAAAAACTTTGCTCGCATTGCCGAGGAAAGTGGTAATAAAACCCTGCAAAAAGAAGCGGGGCGCGTTGTCGCTCAAGTCAAGGAGTTGCTCGCCGCAAAAGCCGAGGCTGAAAAAGGAGAAGAAGTTGCCCATAAGCGTGCATCGGACGTTGAACAAAAGCTAGAGGAAGAAATAAGCGAAAAGCTATTCGTCAAATCCACACTATCTACGGACACAAAGGACGTTTTAGTTTTACAGCACCAGATTGATAAATCAACTGATAGTATTAAAAGGAATGTTGATAATCTATTGGTAGCAGTGAACAAAAAAGCACCAAAAAAGGAGGTTCTCGGTCTTATTGAAAGAATAAGTCTTGAGGCAGGTAAGATATCTGCGATATCACAATTTGTCACTAAGGCGAACTTTAACTTAAAAGTAACTGAGATAAACGCCGACCTTGTTTCCTTTGTGAAGGAGTACATTCAGAATGTTTATAGGGAATATCCAACCACAAAGATCAATCGGCCCTACATGAATTTTAGGGTTATTACAAATGGTGCAAAATTTTTATATAAATTCCGACCATTGGAGATCATTATTATTATCGACAACTTGTTTAGCAATTCAATGAAAGCTGGAGCAAAAAATATTACTGTGTCACTTAATCTATTAAAAGATGTTGGCTTGGAGATTATAGTAAAAGACGATGGCAAGGGCATCGAAAAACGCAACTTATCAAAGATATTTGATCTTGGCTTTACAACAACAAATGGCTCGGGACTCGGTCTTTATCATGTGAAGCAGATAGTAGAGAAAATGAAAGGCCATGTTACTGCAGAGCCAATGTCAAAAGGTGCTGAGCTTAAGATTAATCTAAAAAAATGAGGCTTAAATATAGAATACTTTGGTTTGAAGACGAGACAGAATTTGTGGAGAAAATTACTCCTCAAATTTGTGAGTATCTCTTAGAAGATCTTGGTCTTGAACTTGAGGTTAATCCACAACAAAATGGCAATAATCTAGATAACCTAGTCAAACAAAATGACTACGACCTTATAGTTACTGATTTAAATCTTGACGATGGTCAAACCGGAAAGAATTTAATTGAGCGTATTAGAGCCGACGAAGTTTTAACTGAAGTACTTCTTTATTCTGCAAACGGTCAAGAAATTCAAAAAGTAATTAATGAGACACCGGGACTTGAAAGAGTATCTTTTGCGGTAGGTCGTGATGCATTACCTGATAGATTGCGGAGAATTATTGCGCTTACAGTTAGGAAAGTTCAGGATGTAACAAATGTCCGCGGTCTTGTTATCGCTGAAGCGATTGATCTTGAGGATAAAATGCTCGAAATCATTACCCAGTATTTTATGGCGCTGAAGGATAATACGGAAAAAGATACATTTATAAAAAAGCATTTGGAGGGCAAGGACGAATATTTTCAGAAACAGATGAAAGAGATAAGTTCTTTTTCAGCCCCACAAATTTTGGAATTTGTTGATAAGGCTTGTGGTGAAATGTTTTCCAAGTATGTTGCGCTGAATAGACTGCTTGATGCCACAAGGAAAAAGCTTAATCATTCGAAACCAGATGAGGAGGTGAAGATAGTCCTGCTTGATAAATTAAAAGATGAACTCAAAAAAATGAATGACGAGGTTATAAACCTCAGAAATGATTTAGCACACGTTAAAGAAGAAAAGGACGAGCACGGGCAATCAATTTTAAAAAACATAAAGCGCGGAAGAGAGATAGTTTTTAGTAATGATACATATATTGGTATAAGAAAATCATTGAGATATCACGCCGCAAATTTAGCCGAGATTGCAAAACACTTCCAGTAGTGTTTACTCGCTAGAAACGAATACAAAAAATGAGATTAAAATATAAAATTTTATGGTTTGAGGATGATTCCGACTACATAACCGAAGATATCGGTCCTCGTGTAACGAACTATCTTCGTGAGGATTTGGGATTTGAACCGGAAATAATACATAAAACCAGCGACACCGATGTTGATACGCTTGTTACTGAAGAGTGGGATCTCATCGTTACCGATCTGAATCTTACTCAGGGCGGTGATGAAACTGGACAAAAAATTATCGAGCACGTCCGAAATCAAAATATTCTAACGGACGTACTTCTTTATTCAAGCTTGCCCCAAGCTATAGAGGACATTAAGAAAAAGAATCCCGGCATTGAAAGAATATCTTTTGCGGCGGGACGTTCTGCCTTATATGATAAATTACACGATCTAATCTTTTTAACCGTCAGAAAAGTCCAAGATATTAATAATTTAAGAGGGATGGTAATTACAGAGGCAATAGATATAGAGATAAAGGTGAAAGATCTCTTGATTAGCAAACTTGAAAAATTAACACCTGAAAAACTGGAAGAAATTAGGCAGAAAAAAATACAAAATCAAAGTGCAAGAGTTGAGGCATTGAAAACGAGCGTTGCCAAGAGCGTCACACAATTTGTTGAAGATCTTTTTACTTTTTCTGAATTGCATGATGAATTAATGGGAATGTTGAGTGAAGCTTTGGCTGAAGTTAATCGTTCCTTGGGCGATCCAAGGAAAGCGAAGGTTGGTGATCCCGGCATGCTTAAGAAAAAAAGTTTAGAATCTTTAAAAGGTGAATTACAGGGGATGAAAGACGACGTTGTTTATCTTAGAAATGACATGGCGCACGCCAAGGCTGGCAAGCATCCACAAACAGGGAGGCCATATTTGGTAAGTAAATATGCTGGCAAGGAAAGACATTTTGATGATGCTGAATGTATCAAGGTCAGAAAAAATATATTGAAACATTTTCAATGTATTGAAGATGCAACATCGCATTTGTAGTGATTTATAAAAATCAGTTTAAGCTATTTAGCAACTTAAACTCTCGCATTTCTTTCTGTGCCGTTTCCATGTCCTCGAGCACTTTGCGATATAGTGCTCGAGTTTTCTTTGACTTAGGGTTATCCTCAACAAATCTAATATCGTCATCATCGACAAACCCAGCCAGTGAGATATAAGCACCAGCCAAGAGTCTGATTCGTTCTTTGATTGCCTGTTTGATTTTGGCTTTTGGTTCCGGAAGAGAAGATAGCGGATTAAACGATCCGCGTTGATGTGGCATTCTTATGTTTTTGGCGGTCGCAAGGATCGCTTCAATGTCATCGTCATCCATAGCAAGCAAGAACATACGCTTGCCCAGAGAACAAGTCTAGCGGTGAGTCATATTTGCTTAACTTTTCCGAAGTTAAGCAAATCGTTCTAGGCTCGCAAATTTCGTCAAACCGGTGGGCTATGGTCGCAGGAGGTGTCAAAGGTCTATCTAGTGTGCAAAGCTCGCCACAAGGGCAGACAAGGGGCAACAACGTTTTACTTTTTGGCTAGGAGGAGGTCATAGTTGTAAAACTTGGCAACTTTCTTGATGTTATTCATTTTTTCGCGTAAAGTAACCATATACTCTTTATCCTCGAGCACTGTTATAAGACCCGACAGTGCCTGACCCCATGTAAAAAATCGCCTTAGAGGCGGTTTTTTGCTATAATTAATTTTACTATGCCAACAAACTATAATTATCGGGATAGAAAAAAACCACATACCTTTGCCCAAAAAGTGGCGGCCATATCCGCCTTGGTATTATTAATCATTACAGGGACTGTATCATACCATTGGCTTGAGAATTGGACTTGGATACAATCATTCTATTTCACCGTCTGCACTCTGACTACTGTTGGGTATGGTGATCTCTACCCCACGACGGAAGACGCCAGGGTTTTTACGGCGATATTTATTTTAACCGGAGTCAGCATTGCCGTTACGGCCCTTGGCATGATCGGCTCAAGCTATATTGACAAACGGGCCCAGCGCATCACACAAGACAGCAGACCGCTTGGCCGGAGACGGCATAATAAAAATTTAGACTAAGGGCCCAGCCGGAAACATGGTTAGATTTAAAAAAACATTTTCCGGGATAAATCACAACCTCGTTACCCTTGGCGTCGTCAGCCTGTTAACTGACTTGAGCGGGCAGACACCCAGGATCGTGATATAAGTCCGCGGCCATCTCGAAAATATAATCTTATCTTATTATAGCGGACTCGAAGGCGGTTTTCTGTTATACTTAGAGTGTTCGGTCTTAATCAATTAGAAATTACCCATGACTACTTCACCTAACCCAAATAAAAATTTTGACGAGCTGGGGATTGCACCCAAGCTTTTGGAAGTTTTAACCCGGCACAAATTTTTTCATCCTACGCCGATTCAGGAACAATCAATCCCACCGGCGATTGCCGGCAAAGATTTGATGGGCATTGCCCAGACCGGTACCGGCAAAACATTGGCCTTTGGTGTTCCGATGATTCAGCGGCTGGCCCAAAGCCAGGGTAAAATTATGGGCTTAGTCATTTTACCCACTCGCGAACTGGCTTTGCAGGTTGACCAAACCCTTAAAAAAATCGGCGAATCAATCGGGCTGAGAACTGCCATTTTAATCGGCGGCGAAAATCCGGCCAAGCAGCATAAGGCTTTAGGCTTAAGGCCACAAATTATTATTGCCACCCCGGGCCGGATTATTGATCACATAGAACACTCCCGACTGAATTTATCTAAAGTCGGTATTTTGGTACTGGACGAAGCCGACCGGATGCTGGATATGGGTTTTGCCCCGCAGATCAAAAAAATTCTTCAGGCCGTGCCCAAACAGCGCCAGACAATGCTATTTTCTGCCACCATGCCCCAAGCCATTGTGGCTATCGCTAAGTCATACATGTCTCTGCCGTTACGGGTGGAAGTCGCGCCGTCGGGTACAACCGTAAAATCCGTCACTCAGGAATTATTTTTTGTTGACGGTAAAGATAAAATGTCGCTTCTAACGGCAATCCTCAACCAATATTCCGGCAGTATCTTAATTTTTTCTAGAACTAAATTTGGCGCTAAAAAGATTGCTCATAAAATCAAGACTCAGGGCCAGACTGCCAACGAAATTCATTCCAACCGAACGCTTAATCAACGGCTGGAGGCTTTAGAAGGATTTAAAATCGGCCGGTACCGAATTTTGGTTGCTACGGACATCGCCGCGCGAGGAATTGATGTCTCCGGCATTCAACTGGTTATTAATTATGATTTGCCGGATAACCCCGAAGATTACATCCATCGGATTGGCCGGACCGCCCGGGCGGGACGAACTGGACATGCGATTTCTTTTGCCACACCGGACCAGCACGGCGACATCAAAGGCATTGAACGTTTGATTAAAACTACTTTGCCGGTTTCGCCCTTGCCAGCCTTGCCTAAGACAGAACGTCCGCCGATCAATTCCAGCTCAACTCAACAAAAACAAACACACCGCGCGCCCTATCTCCTCGGCCGGTCTCAACGACCAAACAGCCAGGACAAAAATAATTCATACCGGAGAAGGAGAAATAAACAAAGACCGAATCGGTCCTCTGGTGTCAGACAATGGTCTAATGGCTAAAAACAATAACGATTTTGATTTTTACTATTAATTTGATGTATAATACAATTAACCTAATTAATAACTAACAAAAAATATGAAAGCTTACTCTGTCATCATTACTGTCATCGCGGTGGTTGCCATTATTCTGGCGTCTTATTTTTATTTCCAAATTGCCACCGTCAGAAACGACTTTCAAAGTCAACTGACCCAGGCTAACGATCAACTAACCCAAAGCCAGGTTGAGCTCCAGAAAACTCAGGACGAATTAAGCAGCCTCCGCCAATTAGTTGATACCGGATTGAATAACGCCAAGAACGGTGTTGCTATATTAAAAGACTCCTTAGACTCATTCTTGGTTGCTGGCGATGTCAAAATTGCCTCTTTAGGCAACACCGAAGTGGCGGCAATCACCACCCAAATCCAAAGCCTTGCCAACCCGCAAGATAAAATTGCTTTTGAGCAGAGCTGGTCTGGCTTTTTGGAAACCAAACTCGTCAGAGATTATTTAGGCTTTGCCAAATCATTGGTCCAAACCATCGAGGGCAATTTGGAAAATATTCATTAACCAAAAATCCACCCGCCGGCTTAATTCGCTTTTCAAAAGCGCAAAATAGTTCCCCTTAGAAGGAGCTATTTTTGTTTAAATAACAATGGTATAATTCAGATAAATATGGGCAAAATCAATTCTAAATATCTTATTATTCTTATCATCAGCCTACTGGTTGGCTTAGGCGTTTATTGGCTAGTGATGCCAAGAAGTAATCTCTCATTGAATAATAATATCCCACCAGAAAATTCCAATCACTTTTTGCCGGCAGTCAACCAGCCGCCGACTGATAAGCCCAAAATTATCACTGAGCCAATCAGCCAAGCTTTAGAGCGAGTAACCAAAAAACCATTTGGCATTAAAATTTCTCCGACTGATTCCCCGGTCAGTCCCGAACGTTTTTCCGGTTACCATACTGGCGTAGACTTTGAAACTTTTGTCTCTGAACAGGGCTTTGACGTGCCAATTTATGCCATTTGCAGCGGTCCATTGGTTTTAAAAAAATCCGCCAGCGGTTATGGCGGCGTGGCGGTTCAGCAATGCCAAATTAACAATGAAGATGTTACCGTAATTTATGGCCACCTAAAGCTGAGTAGTATTTCAACCGGTCTGAACCAGAATCTTGAGGCTGGTGGACGACTGGGAATTTTAGGTAAAGGCTTCAGCGCCGAAACTGACGGCGAAAGAAAACACTTGCACTTGGGTATCCATAAAGGCAAAGACATTAACCTGTTGGGTTACGTCCAAAAACCGGAAGAACTGAGCCAATGGCTTGACGGCAGGGTCCTGCTTAACCAATAGAAAATCAAAAAAATTAACGGAAGGGAGACTTTTTTAGACTGGCTTTAAGCCGGCTCTGAAATGCCCGACGGTAATAATTAAGTCGACTTTTTTTAGACGGATAGCCGACTAGCTCCATGAATCCGCGACCGGTTATCTCTTCGTTCCCCTGTCGTCCGGAAACCGACAAGCCGCCTTCCCAATAATTGATTGAGCCAAAAATCATTTCCTGCTCTCTGACTAACGGCTCAACCTGTAAATCAATATTGGCTGACGGAATTTTGATCCGCCAAGCCAATGGGTAAGCCGTGCCCGTATCCGAACTGGTCCAGCTTTTACCTAAATCAATGAATTCAACGTCGTTATAATTTTTTTGATCTCCCTGAGCAGAGATGACGGAAGCGAGATTAACTACCTGCTTATTTTTTTCAAATCTAAAACAAACAATTTCAGTTTTATTTTTCAGCTGTAAAGAAAACCAATCCCACTTAAAATTTGAATAAACCGCATCGGCCCACTGGTGATCCATCCAGGACTGGCCTGTAACCGCAATCCGCCGGCCGTCGATTATCACCTCGCCGCTAGTTTCCAAATCCGTATACGAATAATAATAAGTTGAGTTCTGACCTAAATCCACAAAACCTTTGCCGCCGACCAGTAGCGGCGGTTTTTTATTTTTTAAAGTCAAATCAAAATACGGCGTCTTTAAATGCCATTGATCCCGACTGGTTTTAACCATCTCATAATTGAAGTAGCCCTCCAGCGACGGCGAGGTGTAATTGGCAAAAAATAAATCTTTGCTAAAACTATCCCGGGATAGAAGAACCAAGGGATTAATTTCGGAATAGAATTTATTTTTATCCACCTCGCTTAAGAGAGTATGGGAAAAATAAACTTCCTTGAACGGTACCAGCCGCAAAAATGGAATTTTGACCTTTTTGGGATTGGCCTTGAACAAACAATCCATAAAGGCGTAGTGATTCCCCGGCTGATCAATCAGGTGACCGTTAAAATACCACCACTCAATAATGTTATGATGAGGGAATTCGTCGGCGAGAAATTCTATTGGTTTATACTCTAACATAAATTTATTACCTTAATTATACAATGATTCACCGGATAAAAGAATAGCTGAAATTTAAGAATCCAGTTTTTGTCATTGCGAGGAGTCCCGACGTCACGTTGAGACGACGAAGCAATCCCAATGAGATTGCTTCATCCTCGGTCGCCTCTGGCAACCGGGAATCGCAATGACATCGCAATATTTTTTATATTATTTAGAGGATAAAGCAGGTTTATTGATTTGTATCACTATAACTTGACAAATAAAAACTGCTACTGTAAGGTTTGAATAATTGCTGCGACATATCTTGCAATAGGAGGGTCAAGATTATGTATATCACACAAGAGAAAACACGATTGGCGAAGCGATCATTATGAAAGGAGAGCGGGCAGCCGAACTACTAGATGCGGCTTTCTGCGACCAGGAGCGGCACTGTTGTCCCGGGACAACCCTAACAATCGGGTACGCAGCCGATCTTAGGGGAGTGGACTCCGAACAACTGGAGGAACTCCTTACCCAACTCAACGACCTGCCAGACCGCAAAGGAGACGACTAAGCTGACTTCAAAGACAGCCAGTCAAATTAGCAGACTTCACAAGATAGGTAACCAAGAAGAATCTTGGCCAACTATCTTTCTTTTTTTACAAACAATAGCCAAGAATAGCATTTAGACCAAACCGATTTTAATGATATAATTACTACTATGATGGTGCCAAAACAACAATTTGATGTCGCTGTTATTGGCGGCGGGCCGGCTGGAATGATGGCGGCCATTACCGCGGCCAAAAACGGCTCACGTGTGGTTTTGATTGAAAAAACTAATCACCTGGGGAAAAAACTGCTACTGACCGGTAAAGGCCGGTGCAATCTCACCAATGCCGCTGAAAATATCAAAACTTTCATTGAGGCGTTTGGCAAAAACGGCAAGTTTCTTTTTTCCAGCCTGAACAATTTCAGCAATCTTGAGGTCATAAAATTTTTTAATTCTCTGGGCTTAGAAACCAAAGTGGAACGGGGCAACCGGGTTTTCCCTGTCTCAGACAATTCGTTGAGCGTTTTGGCGGTTTTAACCGGCCAGCTGGAAAAACACCACGTCACCATCCTCAAAAATACTGGGGTGAAAAGTCTGATGGTCAAAAGAAATCAAATTGAAAAAATTGACACCACCGCCGGCGAAATTGAAGCAAAAAAATATATTATTGCTACCGGCGGCCTTTCTTACCCCCAGACCGGCTGCACCGGCGATGGCTTTAAATGGGCCAAGGAACTGGGCCACACCGTTATTACTCCCCAACCGGCGCTGGTGCCGGTATTAATCCAAGAAGATTTTATGCCTGAGTTGGAAGGGTTGAGTTTAAAAAATGTTTTAATCAGCGTTTATAAAAATAATAAAAAACAGACTGAGCGGCAGGGTGAGGCTCTGTTTACTCGCCAAGGATTGAGCGGGCCGATTATTTTGGATATGAGTAAACATATTGGCAGTCTGCTTGATGAAAAAATCGAACTAAGGATTGATTTCAAACCGGCATTGGACTACCCGACCTTGGACCAGAGAATCCAAAAAGATTTTGCCGAAAACAAAAACAAGGTGTTTAAAAACAGTTTGGATAAACTTTTACCTCAAAAGCTGATCCCGGTGATCATTAAACTTTCAGGCATTGATGAGAATAAAAAAGCGACGGAAATAAAAAAAGAAGAACGCAAAAAATTGGTTGCTCTGCTTAAAGACTTTAAATTAACGGTTCGCGGGCTGGAAAATTTCAATCGGGCAATCATTACTACCGGCGGCGTGGAATTAACCGAAATTGATCCCAAAACCCTGAAATCCAAAATTATTGAAAACTTATACTTTGCCGGCGAAGTTTTGAATCTGGACGGCCCGACCGGCGGCTATAACCTCCAAATGTGCTGGAGCACCGGTTACACCGCCGGCAAAAACAATTGAATCGTTCCTTGGTGATAAATCAAAAAAATGTTAGAATGTCTATGATAAAATCAAAGATATGCTACTCCAAATAATCATTGCTACTACCTTGATCGGCCTGATTTCCTTAGTCGGCGTAGTTATAATTTTTAACCACAATGTCAAAGAGAAATTTCTGAAATCTTTAATCAGCCTGGCGGCCGGGTCTTTACTCGCCGTTGCCTTGCTTGATTTGCTGCCGGAATCACTTGAGCAAGCCGCTTTTGAACCCCACACTATTCTTGGAGTTACTTTATTAAGTATTTTATTCTTTTTTTTGCTTGAAAAAGTCATTCATTGGCACCATTGCCGCTGCGACGATTGCTCCAGACAGCATGCTACCGATAAACGGCATCTGATTTATTTAAACCTGACCGGCGACGCGATTCATAATTTGATTGACGGCGTGGTGGTAGCCGCCGCCTTCATGCTTGATTTCCATACCGGCTTAATCGTCACCGCTGCGGTGGTCCTCCACGAAATTCCTCAGGAGATTTCCGATTTTGGCATTTTGCTCTACGCCGGCCTGACTAAATCCAAAGCCTTGCTTTATAACTTTTTCACCGCCCTGACTGCAATCGTCGGCGCTTTAATTTTTTATTTTTTTGGCCAACAATCAGAAATCGCCATTCCTTTAATGGCCGCTTTTACGGCCGGAAATTTTATTTACCTTTCTACCGCCGATTTAATCCCCGAACTCCACCACGAAACCAATTCAAAAAATATCGCCGCCTACTCCGCCTGGCTGCTGATCGGCGTAGCAATTATCTTCTTATTTAATCAGTTACTACCTCATGGGCGCTAAATGGCCCCGGCCGGACTTGATTAATTAAAAATTTAATGCTATTGTAATTACCTAATCTAAAAATTTATAAAAATATGGGACAAAACAGCGCTTTAAGAGCCAGAATCAGACACGCCAAGAAAAAAACCAAAATCGGAAAACTGATCGCTAAAAAAACCAAAGACCTAAGACCCAGAAGATCATAATGAATTAAAATTACGAAAACCGGTAGAGACGAGGCATTGCCTCGTCTCTACCGGTTTTATTATCGTCAAATCTATTTAAATTAAATAACGTCTTTTATTTTCTGAACAATATCGGCAATGGTCCAATCAGATTTAACCAGATAATCTTTGCCGCCGGCTTGTAAAATTTTGCTGACGGTTTCCTGATCGCTGAGATTGGTTAAAATTATCACCGGAATATTATCAGTCGCCTTGTCGGCCTTCAGAGCCGTAAGCACGTCAATACCGGTTTGATCGGGCAACATCACATCCAGTAAAACTAAATCGGGCATCTGACTCTTAGCTTCAATCAAACCTTGCTGACCGGTATCGGCAACAATAATTTTAAATTCATCGCTAAGCCCCAAATTTAAACTTTTGCTTAGCGCTGCTTCATCTTCAATCACTAAAATTGTTTGTTTTTCCTCGGACATATTACAAAGTTAAAACTTGAAATATCCTCATCTCGCCCCGATTCGAAGGGGATGGCAGACTATCAGTCTGCCTGCCGATTATCAGGATGGACTGATAGTCCATCCTCCAAACCCATCCTCCATAGGCTATTTAATTTTGGCAAAATGACGCTTGCCTTTTTGAATCACTACACCATCAGCATCAATCTGACCGATGGTAAAACTTTCATCTTTAACCACTTTGCCGTCAACTTTAACTCCACCCTGGCTAATCAAACGCCGAGCTTCGGAATTGGAAGCAGCCAGTTTTGTTTCCACCAGCACATCAATAATATTTCTTTTTTTAATTTTGAAAACCGGCATCTCGTCCGGATTCAGCTTTTCTTCAAAAACTTGCTTAAAATTTTCTTCGGCCGCAATCGCCTCTTTAGCCCCGTGATACATCTTAACAATACTATACGCTAAAAGCATTTTTAGTATTTTGGGATTTTTACCACCGGCCAAATCTTTTTTAATTTGGATTACTTCGGCCATTGGTACGTTAGTGGCAATCTCAAAAGCCGGTAGAATCATACCATCCGTCCAAGACATAACCTTAGCATAGATATCCTTTGGTATATCATTTAAAGCGACCATGTTACCAGTGGTTTTACCCATTTTTTTACCAGTCGGATCTTCTAACAATTTTGTTGTTAAAACAAATTTATCCTTGCCTTTCATTTTTTTCATTAATGATCGACCGGCCAACATATTAAACATCTGATCATTACCACCAATTTCTAAATCAACATCCAAAACGACTGAATCGTAAGCCTGGAAAACCGGGTATAAAAATTCATTCACATATAAATCCTTACCCTCAGCCAGTCTTTTTTTAAACATGCTACGAGCCAAAGTCTGCTGAGCTGTGAATTGAGCGGATAACTTAATAAGATCTTCAAATTTAAGCTTATCTAACCACTCTGAATTATACTTAAAAATAGTTTTTTGGGAATCCAAAATTTTAAAAATTTGACCTTTGTAATCTTTAGCATTTTGCAGCACTTGTTGGCGAGTCAAAATCTTTCTCGCCGAATCCTGGTCAGATGGGTCCCCAATTGTAGCGGTAAAATCACCGATCAAAATAATGACTTTATGACCCAAATCCTGAAATTGACGCAATTTTAAAAGCTGGACCAAATGTCCTAAATGTAAAGTTGGCCCGGTCGGGTCGATACCATGATAAAGTTTTATTTTTTTACCGGACTGCAAAACTTTTTCTAACGCTTCCTTGTTCGGATAGATATTTTCCACCCCACGGGTTAAAACTTCATTAATTTTTTCTTGGTTTGGCTTATTCATAAAGTTACCGGCCAAGCCGAATTGTCATCCTGAACCTGTCGAAGGACGACAATTCGATAGCTCAACTAATTTGTTAAAATCATTTTTAATTAGCGCTTCCTTCTTTTTACGGCTCCAACCCTTAATTTGTTTTTCTCTGGCAATGGCGTCATTAACATCCTGAAGTTCCGCGGTGAATCTTAATTTAACCGGCCTTTTATTATAAGTATAGCATTTATTGTTTAAACCTTTTTGGTGCTCAAAAATTCTTTTCTCTAAATTAGAAGTAATACCCGTATAATAGGATTTGTCTGAACATTCTAATATATAAACGTAATAGGCTTTCATAAATTCATAAGTGCCATGGTGAGCCTGTCGAACCATGGTATCACCCTTCGACAAGCTCAGGGTGACAACTTTTCCACTTTAAACATTTTACCATGCCCGGTGATAACGTAGTCGGCCCGGCTTAAAACTTTCTTCCGGCTTTCGGCCAATTTAACCTGATCAGTAGCGTAAGGATCTTCCACCGGGTAATCTTCTCTCCAAAAAACATCGCCGCAAATTGCCACCGTCCCCTCTTTGGTTTTTACTAACATGGTTAAACTGTCAACACTGTGACCCGGCGTTTCGATGATTTCAATATCCTCGGAAAGGTTTTGGGGCCGGTCATCACATTTGCCGCCAGTCCATAAACCCCAGTATTCCAAAACCTTAGCGGAAGCAAACATCCCGGTATTGCGATAGTGATCAAGATGGGAATGGGTTAAAAAAACCAGATTAATATCACCAACCGCCAGGCCCGCCTCTTTTAATTTATCAATCAAAATTTCCTGACTAGACAAGACCCCTGGGTCAATAATGATAATATTCTCACCATCTCTAACTAAAGTAATTGTCGGGCAGGTGATTTCTTCTCCTTCATCCGACTGATCCGCTTCGGCGTTGGTATAACCCTCAATTAAAATTTTAACTTCGGCCATATTGAGATAACTCCCCTAACCCCTCTTATTTTAAGAGGGGAACTCTTAAAACTACTTCAAACTTTTAAGCTGCTGCTTAATCTTTCCCAAATTCTCTTTATTTTCCGTCAACTTTTTTCTTTCGTTTTCTATAATATCTTTGGGCGCCCGCTCCAAAAATTTCTGATTCTGTAATTTTTGTTCCAGATGAACAATAAACTCCTCGACTCTGGCGGCTTCAACCGTCAAGCGCGAAGTTTCCTTGGTTATATCTATCATACCAGAAACCGGCAGATAAATCTCGGCACCAGCCACCACCCCCGAAAGTGAACCAACCGGCTTTTTGCCTTTGGCTAAAACCGTTAAATCTTCCAGCCGGGCCAAAGTTTTGATAATTTCCGCTTCCTGGCTGATAAGCTTGGCGTACTTGCCGCTGATAATTACTGCCGCCAAATTTTTACTGGCCGGTAAACTGCTTTCTGCCCGCAAATTCCGGATAACCGAAATAATATTTTTGATTAGCTCAAAATCTTTAATCACTTTGGCGCTGGCCCTAGCCTTGCTGACCGGCCAGGGTTGAATCATCAGAATTGACCGCGGCGAAATCTTTTGCCAGATCACTTCGGTCACAAACGGCGTAAATGGATGCCAAAGTTTTAATAAAACCTGCAGAATATACAGTAAGATTTCTTCCGTGATCTTTGAGTTTTGAGATTTAATTTTTGAGATTTCCACATACCAATCGGCCAGCTTTGACCAGGTGAACTCATAGATATGTTCGCCGGCCAAGGAAAAATTATACTTTTCCAAATTCTTAGTGGTGTGATCAATCAATTCATCCAGCTCGGCCAAAATCCATTTGTCAGCCAAAGTTTTTGCCACCGGCGGTTTTTCCACCAGCTTGACCGACTTGACCGACATTAAAATATAGCGGGAAATATTCCAAAGTTTATTGACAAAATTACGGTAACCGCCGATTTTTGCCTCGGACAGATTCATATCATTACCCGGCGTTGTACCGATGATCAGGCTTAAACGGGTGGCGTCGGCGCCAAATTTAGCGATTACGTCCAGCGGATCAATGGCGTTATCCAAAGACTTGGACATTTTTCGGCCCTGCTCGTCGCGAACCAAACCATGCAGATAAACCTTCTCAAAAGGAATTTCATCCAAAAAATAAGTCGACATAATAATCATCCGCGCAACCCAGAAAAACAAAATATCATAACCGGTTTCCATCAGATTGGTCGGGTGAAAAGTCTTTAAGTCACCAGTCTTCTGAGGTTTACCCGCCGTAGTCTTAACGGCAGCGGGCCAGCCTAGGGTCGAAAATGTCCAAAGACCGGAAGAAAACCAGGTGTCCAGAGTATCAGGATCCTGCACCCAACCATCCCCTTTTGGCGGTTCAATGCCGACATACACCTCTTCGGCTTGTGGCTTTTGCCCTAGTATTGAATTTTGAATTTTGGGATTTGAAATTTCTTTGTACCAAACCGGAATTCGATGGCCAAACCAAATTTGGCGCGAAACACACCAATCACGCAAATTTTCCAACCAGTGATAATAAACTTTCTTGAATCGTTCGGGAATAATTTCAATCTCACCGCTTCTAACCACCGCTAACGCCCGATCCTTAATTGTAGAACCGCCGAATTTTTTGATTGGCTGGTTGACATCAAGAAACCACTGTCTTGACGGCAACGGTTCGATCGGCGTGCCACAGCGATAACAAACTGAAAGGTTGTGAACGTAATTTTCGTCAATATGATCAATCAACTTTTTTTTCTCAAGAATTTCGATTACTCTTTGCCGCGCTTCCCGAACCGGCAAACCAGCGAACTTGCCCGCCGCAGTGGTCATCTTGCCTTCTTCGTTGATAACTTTTTCAATCGCCAAATTATATTTCTTAGCCAACTCAAAATCAACAAAGCTGTGAGCCGGGGTAATCGTCATGGCGCCAGAACCCATTTCCATGTCGGCCGCTTCATCAGCGATAATTTGGGCCTTAATTTTTCCCAAGATCCACTCAACCTCGAACTCCTTGCCAATTAAATCTTGATAACGTTTATCTTTAGGATGGACAATAATTACCTTGTCACCAAATTTAGTTTCCGGCCGGGCGGTGCCAATCACCACTGGACCATATTTAAAATAATAAAACGGTGTCTTGCCTTCTTTATATTCGACTTCATCATCCGCCAAAGTGGACTGACAATGCGGGCACCAATTAACAATCCGATTGCCGCGATAGATTAGACCGTCATTGTACATCTGGACAAAAGCATACTGCACCGCCCGAGTCAGACCGTCGTCAAGAGTATAACGCTCGCGCGACCAGTCGCAGCTGGAGCCCATCTTGCGGATTTGACTGCGAATCGTACTTTGAGAGCCGGCAACGAATTCGCGGACGCGCTTTAGAAATTCTTCCCGACCCAGATCGTGGCGGGATTTGCCTTCTTTTTCCTTAATCAATTTCTCCACCTTGGTTTGAGTGGCGATAGCGGCATGGTCAGTCCCAGGCAACCAAAGCGTTTTTTTGCCCTGCATCCTTTGGTACCGAATCGCTAAATCTTGAAGTGCCAGCATTGAAGCGTGGCCAATATGCAAAATGCCGGTCGCGTTCGGCGGCGGCATCGAAATCGTAAAAGCGTCTTTGCGGTTTCCCGGCAACTTGTCGGGATTAAAAAAACCAGACTCTTCCCATTTCTTGTAGACAGAGTCTTCAACACCCTTAGGCTCATAAACTTTAACAATCGGATTTTGTTCCATAAGCTCTGAGCTAATTATAGCCAATTCCGAGGTTTTTGGCAAATATCACCCCCAACCCAATCAGCCCCAAGAACCCCTTGACAGCTTTAGAGCAAACTACTACAATGACAAATTCCCTCAAAAGGGATACAATGAATAACTTAGCAGGAAACTAAAAATCAAGAAAGCAAATTGATTTTTTGATTTTTTAATTTATTGACACCATGGCTCTGAATGAAATCCAACAACTCGGAAAAGAGATCGACCAAAGTCACCACGTCTTAATTACTTTTAAGAAAGACTACTCCGTCGACTCGGTTGCTAGCGCCCTAGCGCTTTCTTTAGTTTTACAGAAAAAAGGCAAACTGGTTGACGTCGTCTGCGATGATTTTGTTTTGCCGAAAAATTTGAAATTCTTGCCCCAAGCGGAAAAAATCAGTCCGCAGCTAACCAATCTTCAAAAACTGATTATCCACGTCGCCGGCGGTAGAGAAAAAATCGATCAATTCAATTACAATCTGGAGACCGACGGCTTAAAAATCTACTTGACGCCAAAAACCGGATCGTTCACCGATGAAGATATCAAAACTGAGACTTCTGATTTTAAATATGATTTGATTTTTGTCGTAGACACGTCGGAACTGGAATCGCTGGGCAAAGTTTACCAAAGCGCCAATGAATTTTTCTATAATACCACTATTATAAATATTGACCACAAACCGGAGAACGAACATTTCGGCCAAATTAACTTGACCGACCTTAATGCCGTAGCCACAACCGAGATTTTGTTTGAGTTGATTACTAAATTAGAAAATAATCTGATGGATCAAGAAATAGCTACCTGCCTATTAACCGGCCTAGTGGCGAAAACCCGAAGTTTTAAAACTCCGAATGTCCGGCCTAAAACCTTGGAGGCTGCCAGCCAGCTTTTGACTCTGGAAGCCGACCAGCAAACCATCATTAAAAATTTGTACCGCAGCCGGACGCTGCCAACTTTGAACCTTTGGGGTCGGGCCTTGGCCCGGCTCAAAAGCGATGACAAAGCTAAGCTGGTTTGGTCGCTTTTAACTGATCACGACTTTATCGATTCTCAAGCCGAAGAAAAAGACCTGCCGGACGTGGTTGAAGAATTAATCTCATTTATCCCTGGCGTGGAGATTGCCGTCCTGATATACCAAGTTGACAATCAGACCAAGGTGATAGTGAATGTCTTAAAAAATTACAATGCCCTTTACCTGGCTAAGTCGTTTAAACCGGCCGGGACCAAGAATATCGCTACCTTCAGCCTAAGCGGCCTGACCATATTGGAAGCGGAAAAGGAAGTAATCGAAAAAATCAAAGGAACCATTGGCCAAAAATAATCTGAATGGCTATAATATAAACAGCCAGTCTCAGATTTAATGCGCCCGTAGCTCAATGGTAGAGCACCACTCTTATAAGGTGGCCGTTCCTGGTTCGAATCCAGGCGGGCGCACCAACTACATTTTTTATCGAGTGACCGATGGGGTTTAGAAAAGTTCGAGACCGAATGGCATTCAAAATTTTTAATCTAAAAAAGAGCGAATTGGTTTCGCTCTTTTTTAGTTAGGTATTTTCGAACCAATTCTTTAACCGGAAAAATAAACTATAAATCCAACTTGTCCTTAATCTTATTAACCACATCCGACACATTCCAATTCACCTTGACTAAATATTCATAAGTACCGAGTTCCACCGCTCCAGCGACCTTCTCGGCATTACTCAAGTTAGTCAGGATTATAATCTCGGCCTTTTTGCCCCATTCATTCTGCCTCAATTTATTTAGCATTGTCATACCGTCCATAATCGGCATTACTAAATCAAGCAAGATCAAATTGGGATGGCGTTCCAGGGCGATTTTAAGCCCCTCTTGTCCGTCATTAGCCGTTAAAACCTCGATCTCCTCCTGATCAAATTGCGACGATAGGGCTTTGCGGACAATTTCCTCATCATCAACTATTAATAAAACTTTTTTCATAATTTAATTGTACCTAATTATATTATTAGTAGCCAAATTCAAACCTAAATTACGCTGATACTTTTTTATTTTTTAGTGGCAAGGTGAAATAAAACGTCGTACCCTTATTCTGTTTTGACTCAAACCAGATTTCGCCGCCATGAGCCTCGACGATATTCTTAACGATATACAAACCCAGGCCTGTGCCATCTGTTGATATGGAAGCGATATTGTCAGCTCTAAAAAACTTTTGAAAAACTCGATTTTTTTGATGTTGCGGTATGCCAAAACCGAAATCTTTAACAAAAAATTGCACCTTATCGACCAAACGATCAAGACCAATAATGATTTTCGTACCCGCGGCCGAATACTTAATTGAGTTATTTATTAAATTGGAAAAAACCTGATAAATTTTATCTTGATCAAAACTGAAAATTAACTTATTTGGACAAGATTTATCCAAGCTGATACTTAAATTCTTTGCCGGAAAATTAATCTTCTGATCTTTAATCACATTTTTTATTAAGATAATAATATCGCCTGACTTTTTTTCGATATTAAACTTTTGGCCAGTTTCAATATGAGAAACACTAAGCAGGTCATTGACTAAACGGATCATTCTCTCATTACTATTATATATCTGCTGAATATAATCAACTTGTTTTTCGGATAATTTACCCACTTTCTGTCCAATCAATAATTGACCAAACCATTTGATCCCGGTCAAAGGCCCACGTAATTGATGCGAAGCAACTGAAATAAATTCTGATTTTATCTTGTCAATCTGCTTGGCCCGGCTAATGTCATGGATGATGGCCATCACGGCCGGTCGTCCGTTAAAATCCATTAACGAACTGTTAATCTCCGTAAATAAAGTCTGACCGCTTTTTTTGACTAGCTCAAATTCATAGCTACTGGGCGTTGGCAAATTGTCTAATCGTCGGCCGTATCTTTCAGCTACCACTTTTTTATATTTACCAGCAATAAATTTCAGCATTGATTGATTAATTACTTCTTTCGGACTGTAGCCGGCCATCTCTTGAATGGCTTTGTTAGCAAATTTAATCAGACCATCCTGAATAATTAGCACGCCGTCGCTGGATTGTTCCACCAAAGTACTGTATTTTTTTTCCGATTCTTTAATCATTTTTTCCCATTGATAATTTTCAGTAATATCTTCAATGATTGTCAAAAAATATTGCGGCCTATGCTCCGAGTCTTTGGCTAAAGTGACATTAATTCGTCCGTAAATAATTTTTTTATTTTTCCTAATATACCGCTTGTCAATATTGTAGACATCTATCTGCCCACTGAGCAACCGCTTGGCCTGAGTAACATCTCTTTTAACTTCGGCCGGATGAGTGATATCGGCAAAAGTCATTTTTTTTAGTTCCGCTTCGGAATACCCCCACAACTTAATGGCGGCACGATTAGCGCTGATAAAATGATTATCCAAACCGACTAAAACAATGGCAATCGGACTATTTTCAAAAATGGCCCGGAAGCGAGCTTCATTATTTATTACTTTCATTTCCGCATCATGGCGCGCGGTAATGTCACGGATATTGCACTGGATGACTTCTACGTGATCAATGGGGTAAACATTACTGACGAATTCCACGCTAATGGCTTTGCCGGATTTAGTCCGGAGGGGTAAATTTTCGTAATGGACGTATTTTTTGCGTCTTAATACTTCAAAGGCTTTTTTGGAATCAATAATATCTTTGAACAAGCCGATCTGCCATAGTTTCTTTTTCAAAAATTCTTTGTGAGTATACCCCAGCATGTCAATCAGATACGGATTGACTTCCCTGATTTCTCCGGTTTTGGCATCAAGAATTAAGATACCGTCTTTGGCCGCCTCAAACAAACGGCGGTATTTTTGTTCAGAATAAACCAATTTATCCTGGAAATTTTGATATTCGGTGATGTCGGTAAAACGCCAAACTCGACCGACCACTTTTCCGTCAATCATCTGGGGGATGGACTTCCGATTAAAAATACGACCGTCTTTAAAATCTAGCTGATCGGATGAAATTAAGGCCGGGTGCTTATAAAGATAATTAACTTTGGCGATAAATTTCTTCGGCTTGAACAGCTGAGTGACGGCATAAGCCAATATTTTTCTATCATCCTTAAAAATTAATAATTTTTTAGGAATTTTCCATAAATCAATAAACCGTTGATTAAAAAAAATAACCTTACCTTGCCGATCAATCACTAAAATACCATCTAAGTTAGCCGCCGCGATTGAGTTTAGCAAAGAAGCTTCTTTTTTTAGTTCTTCTTCGGTAGAAATAAGCGATGCCCGTTCTTCGTTCAAGTCCTTAAGCAGGTGGAAAGTGGCCCGCCGTAAATCAGAACGATCCAATGCCCGATCACTCCGGTTATTGGTTTTTGAATCAATCTTCATAATTATTTTATTTTCTTTCGTAACATTTTAATTTCCGCTTCGAGTTTTATCATTTTGAGTTCGCGATTGATCGCCGCCTTGTTGAATATTTCAAGTTCAGAAATTTTTTCTTGAAGCTTTATGTTGACTGCGTCAAGCTGCTTAGTCCTGATTTTTACTCTTTTTTCAAGATTAACGGTTATTTCCTTTTGCGTTTTTTGACGCTCTGTGATATCTTCAATCGCCAGAAGTATTATCCGGGCTCTGGCCGGCGTTGGCGGTATACGCCTGGCGTTCAAAAGCATAATTTTTCGGCCGATCGTTTCAAATTTATGTTCAATTTCATAATCATCAATGGTATTTTTTTTGGTAATGATTTCTTTTAGCGATCGGCGCAGCTGGGGTATATCCCATTGCCGATTACCTAAATCATAAATGAATTTATTTTCGGTTTCTTTGGGGTTAACCTTGAAAGTCTTGTAGAAAGAATGATTGGCTGAGATTACCCTTAAATCGCCATTCATAATTATCAGTGGCTGCGTTACCGTCGATACGATATTTTCAGCATAGGCGCGAGCTTCACTGATTTTGTTCTCCATGTCTTTATAGTGGGCATTCAACTTTTCTAATACTGCTATCCGCTTTCGCAAAAGCTTTATTTCATTATTAGGATTTTTGTTGGCTTTGTCCATACTTTTTTATTGATTATCTGTTAATAATTTTATTTTAAATCTGGTGGATATTTTTTTAAATTGCCATAAATCATATTATAAAACTTTATTATTGTTTTCAATTAAACCAAATTAATTAAGCAGTTAACGCTCGTCGTTTTCGTAACTGGTATAACCACGCAATCGTAAACAATAATACCAGCAGGGTTGCAGTTGTGGTCTGCCAATTTAAGTAACGATAAGCCATCACCCAAAAATTACGTTTAACCGTAAAAGTGCTCACAGCGCTGGGCTGGCTCTTGACTTTAGCTGTCGGATCGACCAAAACGGCATAAATCGTATGCTCGCCTGGCATCAGTTCTGCCGTAGCCTGTGAGTGATTAATTTGCCAAACCCCTTGGGCATCGGTACGAGTCTGATAAATTAAAGCTTGGTCGCTATGGATGTAAACCACGACATCGGAATCAGGCAAAGCAGTGCCAGTAAAGCTCAAGATATCGCCATTGGCCACGAGGCTTCCACCGGCCGCGGTAACTTTCGGCACCGGGATGCCCGGTAATTCCGCGGCGACCGCTGTCTGATTGATTAGAGAGGCCGAAGACGCTGGTGATAAAGCCCTCAACCGTCCAACTGACGGTAGGGTTAAGGCACCGAATTAAATTGAAGAATTGGCATATAAAAACCCTCGCACCAGGCACGAGGGTTTTTGATTTTTCTGCCACAAAAGTATCAGGATAAAAAAAGGGCCACGATGCTAACGCGAAGTGGTCCCTTATGCTTTTGTTGACTGGCCTTGCCGGCCGATTGAAAGAACCAGGAAGGATAACTACGGCCGCGGCGGTTTGGGCCCGACATTCACTTGCAGAAAACGAGTTCGCGGACCAGAGGGGGTGTTGGCTTTCACCACTTCACAACTGGTGATGGTGTAGCTGGTTGCTAACTCATCCTTGGCCCCTTGCCAGAAGGAATCATCCGCACCAATGGTCAAATTAGGCCTGGTCTCGTAATCAGGCAAAACCACGTAGACCAGCCCCGGAAACTTCTCCTGGATGGTATACCGCTTGGCGGACGACGGCAATGCCTTGGCGGTCAGACCGGTCGGTGCGGCGGGTGCAGATTTGTCTGTCGGCTGAGCCATGGTGTTGGACGAAGGTGTGGTGACTTGGCTGAATTCAGCCTTGACCCGGAGTTTCTTCTCGTGCCGGTAATCCCCCACCAAATACACAACAAGTGTCACAACGAACAGCAATGCAGTAAACCTCATTATTCGGCGATTCATGATGTGTCTCCTTTTATAACTGAGGTGGTACTTCTCTATCATCGTATTACCACCAATCACCGATAATGTCAAGAATTAGTGTTAAAAAAGAGGGCCACTACGCTGCAGTGGCCCGATGTCTTCGTTGTTTGGCCTTGATGGCCGAAAGAAAGGACAAGCTGAGAAGAAGGCGGTCAGGGTGTCTTGGCTGCCGTCGCGAGCGTCGCGGTCTGGGGCTCTTTGGCCGGATAGATCACCTGCAGCCATTGCCGGTTAGGCGTGGTCTTCACCACTTCGCAGTTCCTCCAGCTGATATGACAGCCCTGATTCATCGACCGAGCCCGTATGATGTTGAGAGCCACAATTACCAATGGATCATCAGCGCCGGCCGTAAACTCATACGGCTTGACGGGCATCACGCAATATATTCGTTGTTTACCGGCCGGACCATCATTCTCCAGCACCACCTTGAGATTGAACTGCTTGGTGACTGCCGCCGTCAGTTGATCAAGCCCGGCATTGGCTAGTGCCAGCTTGACCTGGGCGGATACTACGGCGGTCTGCAGCTTCTGGTCGTGCTGATAGTGATAGCGGTTGTACTCATTCAGCATAACCCCCGAACCCACCAACGCCAGGGCTATGACCAACCAGCCAATGCCCCTCAAAAGTTTTCCAAACCAATTCATGGCCGTATCTCCTTTTGCTGCAAAATGGCACTTCTCTTCTCTTAGCCTCGTATTACCACCTAATAATAGCGATGTCAAGGGGGTCTTGCCAGGGTCAAAGCTTTGTTATATTATGTATGAGTTATTAAATTAGGGCGCATAGCTCAGTTGGTTACCCGCCCGCCTGACTCGCACATCAAAATTCTAAAATAGAATAGATAAATCTACGTCAATTTGGTGGGCGCATAGCTCAGTTGGTTAGAGCGTTACATTGACATTGTAAAGGTCCGTGGTTCGAATCCACGTGCGCCCACCAAGCAGATGTAGTATTTCGTCAGGCGAGTCGGGCGGGGAGCGTTACATTGACATTGTAAAGGTCCGTGGTTTCCCGACGTAAAGTCGGGATCCCGACCGACAGCTCTGCTGTCGCATCGGGACGAATCCACGTGCGCCCACCATTCGACTCGGTCGCTTCAGGCGACCTTGCTCATGGCACAGCCATAAAATATCAGCCACCGGGTCTTCCGGTGGTTTTATGATTGACCTATCTTGGTTAATAAAAGAATCTCCCGAAAAAAATAACGAGAGATTATTGTTGTTTGCTGGTTGACTCTAGGAAAGAGCGGGTGGCACCGAATTGGCAATGTCGGTCCGGAGCTGCGGTTTATTCCCACCAGAGTCGAGCCAATCAATTTCGAAAGCGGCCTGATAGGCAATTCTGGCCGCTCCAGCTAAGGGTGAATGACCTGCCGCCGGACTGGCGCAGAAAGCAGTGACACCCAAAACCCGGCCGCCATCAGTAACTACCTGACGGCTACCAGCGGCAAATTTGGTACCAGCGTGAAAAATCTGCAATTGTCCGTTGGTAGCCAATCCCCTGATATAGTCGGAGTCAAGGCCTTTTATTAGTGCCCCTTTCCGATAGCTTTGGGGATAGCCATGACTGGCGATCACAACGCAGACGGCCGCGCCCGATTTCCATTCCAACTCAACGTCGGCGATGCTCTCACCGTCGGCAATCTTCTTTAGGACCGGGATCAAATCGGTTTTCAGAAGCATAGACAGCGGCTGAATTTCCGGATCACCCAAACGGACGTTGAATTCCACCACCTTGAATCCGGAAGCGGTCCACATCAATCCGGCGTAAAGCACTCCGGAAAATGGCGTGCCGCGCGCTTTCATTCCGGCGATAATCGGGGTAAAGATGGTTTGGGCGACTTGATCCATCATCTCTCGGCTGACCCAGGACACAGGGGCAAAGCTACCCATCCCACCGGTATTGGGTCCTTGATCACCATCGTAAGCCGGCTTGTGATCCTGGGCGAAAGGAAACATCTTAAAATTCCCAAACGCATCCACCACAGCCAGGACGCTTACTTCCGGCCGGTTCAACCCCGAAGGACCGGCCAAGAATTCTTCAATCAGAATCGCATCGCCCGCCGGGCCAAATTCCCTTCTTACCAGACAACGCTCGATGGCATCAATAGCCTGCTCGATAGTTCGGCAAACCATGGCGCCTTTACCACCGGCCAGACCAATGGCTTTAACCACCAACGGCAGACCAATGGCCGCCACGTACGCCTTGGCTAGATCCAATTCTGCCGCGGCGAACAACCGGGCATTGGCCGTCGGGACGTGGCACTCAGCCATCATCTTTTTGGCAAAGGCTTTGTCGGTTTCCAGCGCCGCCGCGGCTTGGGTTGGTCCGAAAATTGACAGACCCGCCGTACGAAATTGATCAACGATGCCGTCAGCCAATGGCTGCTCCGGGCCGACGATGGTAAAATCAACTTCCTGTCGTCTGGCCAAATCAATTATGCAAGAAATACCCAACGGCTGGGCAAGCTCTTGGCACTTCGGCCGACAGGCCATCCCGGCATTTTTGCCGAAATAAAAAATCCGTTCAACCGCCGGGCTTTGACCGGCTAACCAGCAAATGGCATCTTCGCGGCCATTTGCACCAATCACCAGAATTTTCATTTGACCTTCCTCCTTCTGTCTACAAGATGTCGAGGAACAAAAAACGCTGCCCTCCTTATATACTAGTGACAACGTGGTTCTATTTTACTAATTTAGTCTGATTTAGTCAACCCTGCATCTTCTATCCGCCATTTACCAGGTGTCATTCTGAGGGAGTTTCAATGTAAATTCGGGCCGGCCGAAGAATCTCTGAGATCCTTCCCTTTTACTTCACCTAAAGTCAGGATGACATATAAAAATATGGCTGAAAGGTGCGGGGTTATGCTACAATAAGATTATGGTTAAAGCCAAAAAACAATCGCCAGACTGGCCGGCCGAGCTGAAAAACTGGTCGCGCCAAAACTTCATTAAAAGCCTATTTAAACGGTTTACCAAAGCCGAGATTTTTTTAGTTGGCGGCGCAGTCCGGGATGCCCTACTGAGCCGGCCAACCGCGGATTTTGATTTTGTCGTTCGCGGCGTGGGTAAAGCGGAACTGGAAAAATTCTTGGCTAAACAAGGCAAAGTAAATTTGGTTGGTAAAAAATTTGGCGTTTTTAAATTCCGACCAAAAAATTGGGGGAAGCCAGAGATTGACATCGCCTTACCTCGCACTGAGCATTCTCTTCATCTCTCTGGCGTCTATCGCGATTTTAAAATCAACAGCAACGCCAAATTAAAAATCGAAGATGATTTAAGCCGCCGCGATTTTACCGTTAACGCCATGGCCTGGGACATTAAAAACTCCCAACTGATTGATCCGTTCGGCGGCCAAATCGATTTAAAGAAAAAAATTGTTCGGGCCGTCGGTGAACCGAAAATCCGGTTTCAAGAAGACTACTCCCGAATGCTGCGGGCAATCCGGTTTGCCTGTCAGCTTGGTTTTGAAATTGAGCAAAAAACCTGGCAAGAGATAAAAGCCAAAATTAAAAATTTAACTAAGCTGAATCAAGGTCAACCAATCATTGCCGCGGAAGTCATCGCCAAAGAACTGGTCAAGATGGTTCAGGCTAATCCCAGAATGGCGATTGAGCTGCTGGACGCCAGCGGCGGATTAAAAATTTTAATGCCGGAACTTTTGGAAATGAAAGGCTGTCCCCAGCCGCAAAACTGGCACAGCGAAGGCGACGTCTGGCAGCACACGCTTTTGAGTCTGAAAAAACTGCAAACCAAAGAGTTTAAAAAAGAGTTCAGCACCGCTCCCGTCACCAATGAAGTAATTTGGGGTCTGATTTTTCACGATGTCGGCAAACCGCCAACCCTGATTAAGACGGATCGCCTGCGTTTTAACGGTCACGATATTGCTTCGGCCAAACGCTTTCACAAAATCGCTGAACGCTGGAAACTGGCCTCGGCCGGGTTAAACGTTGAAGTCGTCGATCAAATCATCGCCAAACACATGCTGCCCACCCATGGCGTGGAGAACATGAGAGAAACCACCATTGAAAGATATTTTTTTAACGATAATTTTCCAGGCAGAGAATTATTGATGTTGATTTTTGCTGATATTTCCGCCACTGTGCCGCCGAGTGGTAAACCGGATTTTGGTAGTTATAAAAATTTGAAGGCCCGGATTGCTAAACTACAAGTGAAGGGTAAAAACAAAAGAACCCTGCCGCGGCCGCTGGTTAATGGCCATGATTTGATTAAAAATTTTAAATTGCCGTCCGGCCCAGCCATCGGTCAATGGCTGGAGATCCTGCGGGAAGCCCAGCTCGCTGGCAAAATCAAAACCAAAAAACAAGGATTGGAATTGATTGGAAAAAAGATAAAAAAAGACCGGTAACCTTACCGGCCAAAATGAACTTTTCGAACACACTAGAAACTGGTTACACCAACCTTGGAAGCAATAGCCACCGCTTCCTCTGACGAAACTCGCCGGGTCAAATCTGATAGAGAACAAATCTGGTCCGCCAGATAATCATTACGCCCACTCGTCTGACGAAGATGTAGCCAGATGAGATCTCCTCGGACACGCCTTGGCCTGCACCAAAAGTGACCCGCTGAAAATACTTCCGTAACCCTGAATAACATCGGTGCGCCCGAAAAGCAGCCCAGAAAATATTCTCCGACTCGCGCTTTGGTTGGCGGTTTGAAGCTGACCTTGTAAGTACGACGCCAATCCTTAACCTCCCTCCCAGAGGCTAGCCGGATAATATGATCGCGATGATAACGAGCTTCATGGATTACTCCTTGACCCAGATCATCATCCAGCGCCAAAGTATCGCAGATAAACCAACCACTCCCTCGACTTTCTAGTCTTACTACCCTTGCTAGACCTAATCGGCTATCCGGTACTGGCTGATTATTCCAGGCCGCTCCCAACCGAACCAGGTAATACCTGCCAAACTCTATTTTGAGTGAATCAGACATCAACCCATACCCTTTTCCTCCTCTCCATCCCCGTCTTAATGGCCCGGGAAAGAGTACTTTCCAAATGGCTATCATCAGCCCGGTCAGCATCAATGCTCCAAGAGCCAGTCCGATTGATGCCGCTATGATTTTCAACTGTTCAAGGAACATGGCTAAGGGCCCTCCCTTCAATACCACTTTTACTCATCAGCCAAACCTATGCCTAAACTTATAACGATCAAACCTGAAAGTCAAGGACTTCGCCTGGACAAATTTCTGAACGAAAAAATCAAAAAATTGTCCCGCTCCCAAATTAAAAAGCTGATTTTATCCGGCCAGGTTTTGATTAATGACAAGATTGTCAGTCCCCACTATTTTTTGAAGGCCGGAGAAGTAGTAAGTGTAGAGACAAGAGATAAGAAACAAAAGATAAGCACAAAAAATAGTGACCTGCAACCTACTCCCTACTCCCTACTCCCTAACATCCTCTTTGAGGACAAAGACTTCTTAGTTCTGGAGAAACCGGCCGGGCTGCTGGTTCACCCGACCGAAAAAGGCGAAACCGAAACTCTGGTCAGCTGGCTGCTTAAAAAATATCCGGCGATAAAAACTGTCGGCGAAAATCAATACCGGGCCGGTATTATCCATCGGCTTGACCGCGATGTCTCCGGTGTAATGGTTATCGCCAAAACCCCGGCGGCTTTTGACCATCTTAAAAACCAATTTAAAAAACGGGTGGTAAAAAAAGAGTACTTAGCAATTGTTTACGGCCAGATGACTGAATTAAAAGGTGAAATTGATTTACCGATCGGCCGCAATAAAGACGGCCAATTCGTTGCCCACCCGCGACTGGGTGAAGAAAAATTTCAAGCCAGCGATAAAATTGCCAGGACTAAATATGAAGTGATAGAATACTTAAAAGATTATAGTCTGCTAAGGGTTAATATTCTCACCGGCCGAACCCACCAAATCCGAGTCCACCTTTCCGCCATCGGCCATCCAATCATCGGTGACCAAACTTATAAACCCAAAAGAAAATTTTTAAATTTCCTCCGCCGGAGAATTAAAGTGGTGTCTCCTGGCCGCATTATGCTTCATTCAGTTAAAATCGGTTTTTACGACTTAGAAAACCAATGGCGGGAATTTTCTTCTCCGCTGCCTGATTTAATAACCAACTTTATCAATGAAAACAAAAAATAACAAAATTTTTATCATCTGTGGACCATCCGGCGTTGGCAAAGATACGGTGATGAAGGAATTAGAAAAATTCAATCTACCCCTTAAAAGAGTAATCACTACTACTTCACGGCCAATGCGGCCGGGTGAAAGTGAAGGCCATCCCTATTATTTTGTCACGAAACAAAAATTCCAAAAAATGGTTGCCCAAGATAAATTTGCTGAGTATGCCGAAGTATTTGATAGTCATAAGGGAATAACCAAAGTTGAGCTGGAAAAAGTAATCAAAGGCAAGGTTGGGGTACTGCTGCAAATTGAATATCAGGGAGCCAAAACTATCAAAAAAGAATACCCCGAATCAGTGGCGATTGTTATCACTCCACCTTCACTCAAATCCTTAGAAAAACGGCTTCTTAACCGAGGAGACAAACAAAAAAAAGAGCTAGAAAAACGAATTGAGCAAAATAAACATTGGCAAAAAGATTATGGCCAATTTGACTATTTCGTCACTAATCCAGATAATCATCCCGAGAAAGCGGCTAAAAAAATTAGTGAGATAATCAAAAACGAACTGAGGGGTTGACTTTTCCTCGGTTTTAGCTTATAGTTGTTAAGTATTAATTTTTAATCAATCATAAACTGTATGGCGGCAAAACCCCCAAAAAAAACCACCGAAGCTGAGGTGAAAAAAGAAGTCAAAAAAATTGTTAAAGAAGCTTTGCCGGAAATCAAGCCTGGCATGACGGTTCGCGTCCACCAAAAAATTACCGAACTTGGACCCAAGGGCGAAAAAGAACGGGTTCAGATTTTTGAAGGCATTGTCTTAGCCCACAAACATGGCCGAGAAACCGGATCAACGATTACGGTCAGAAAGATTTCTGACGGCATCGGCGTAGAGAAAATTTTTCCCCTGAATGCTCCGACGGTAGTAAAGATTGAACCAGTAAAACAAGCTCGGGTTAATAAATCAAAACTATACTACCTGCGCGGCTATAAGAAGAGGCTAAAAGAAACAAGTTTGATTGGAAAATAGCCCCGGCATTATCAGCGAATAAAACTATTTACCCCGCCCAAAGCCTGTGCGGGGTAAATAAAATGAGTTAGGTAAAGGGTAAGCGGACGTGGCGGAACTTGGTATACGCGCATGCTTGAGGTGCATGTGCCGCAAGGCTTGGGAGTTCGAGTCTCCCCGTCCGCACCAATCAATAGCCAACCAGACCAACGGCGTATGTCGAAAAAACAAACTATCATCAAACAAATAGCCAAAGAAGTGAAAAATCGGCTTGAAGGTGAAAGCTCGGGTCATGATTGGTGGCATACAGCCAAGGTTTGGAGTATGGCAAAGCGAATTGGAGAGAAGGAAAGAGCGGACATGTTTGTGGTTGAATTAGCGGCCCTGCTCCACGATATTGCTGACTGGAAATTCTATGATGGAGACGATACGATTGGTCCTAGGGTGGCCGGTAAAATTTTGAATAAGTATAAAGTTTCAAAAGAAATAACCGAAAAAGTCCAAAAAATTATTTCAATGATTTCTTTCAAGGGAGCGAGAGTAAAAACCGGACAACAAATTCTCGAGGGTACAGTAGTCCAGGATGCCGATCGCCTAGATGCCCTGGGAGCCATTGGTATAGCCCGCGTTTTTGCCTATAGCGGTTTTAAGAATCGACCCATATATATTCCTGGGGAAAAACCGATTTTTCATCAAACCAAAGAATCTTACGTAAAAAAATCTGGCTCGGCAATCAATCATTTTTATGAAAAACTGCTGCTACTCAAAAAACTAATGAACACCAAAACCGCGAAAAAATTAGCCGAAGAACGACATCGATTTATGAAAAGATATTTAGACCAATTTTTTCGAGAATGGAACAGCAAAGCTTAGGGTATTTATACTAGCTCTTTTACTCTTTAACACTAAAATCATTAAGGGCTCATAGCTCAGTTGGTTAGAGCGCTTCGTCTACACCGAAGAGGTCAGAGGTTCGACCCCTCTTGAGCCCACCAAATAATAAAATTAAATTAAAAATATGTTTGGTCGAATTATCCTAGGCTTGATTATTGCCGCGGTGGGCGCTGTTGTCACAATTAAAGCGGAATGGTTTTATGAAAATTTTGGCGCTATCCCCAGTGCCGATAAATACCTCGGAACTGAGGGTGGCTCCCGACTAGCCTATAAACTAATCGGCATCCTGATATCTATCGTCGGATTCCTGATTATGACAAACCTGATCCAGCTGGTTCTAAACGGCATAGCTAAAATTTTAATTCCGGGGATATAAGGTAAAAATTGAAACTCTCGAAAATTTTTGAAGGGCTTGTACCTCCCCGCCTACGCCGACAGCTTCGGCGGGCACAACCCCGTACCTTTTGGGCCCGTAGTTCAGCTGGTTAGAATGCCTGCTTTGCAAGCAGGAGGTCAGCGGTTCGAATCCGCTCGGGTCCAAAAGGTACGGGGTTGCAAGCAGGCGGTCGGGCCGATTTTACATCGAATCAGGTCCACCAAATTCATCTGGCCAAATAAAGTATGAGACAAGGTAAAATTCTAAAAATTATCATCCAAGCGGCAGTTGAAGGCGGCGAAGCGACTCTTCGCTTTTTTAATAAAAATTTTGAACAAACCCAAAAGCCTTATGGCGACGTCTGCACTAGCGCCGATTTGGCGGCCGAAAGAAAAATCATCGGCATCCTTAAAAAAGAGTTCCCAAGCTTTAATATCATTGCCGAAGAAACTGGGATTAAAAACAATAATTCAGAATACACCTTCGCCATTGATCCGCTTGACGGCACTTCAAATTTCAAAATTGGTTCGGGGATTTACGCCAGCTCAATTGGCGTAATTAAAAATGGTGAGATTATTGCCGGCGCAATTTATGCCCCAGTCCTCAAACAACTTTTCTGGGCGGAGAAAGGTAAAGGTGCTTATCTCAACAACCGCAGAATAAAGGTGCTAAAAAAACCCAACCTGACCGGCGCACTAATCGCTTATAGCCAAGGCTGGTGCTTAAGCGACACGATCATTTATCCCGGTAAAGTCAAAAAACTCTATGAAAACGGCGTATTCAGGGTCCTGAACAACTGGGCGCCGGCGATTGAAATGTGCTGGCTGGCTGATGGAAAAATTCATGGTACTGTAGCCAATAGAAATGATATTTATGATGTCGCGGCTGGCAAAATTATCGTCCGAGAGGCGGGTGGAAAAATCATCGCCGGTGATGACAAAAAAGACCTGTCAACTTTTTTTGTCGCTGGCTGCACCAACAGTTTAACCAAGCAACTTTCCGCCATTCTAAAAAAATAATCGACAAAAGTCAAAAAACTTTTTTCATTTTGATGCAAGAAGTTTTTTTGTTTGACAAAATATAGGGAAAAAAGATCAAAACAAACGCTTCATTTGTTCAAAATGGTTTGATTTACCAAAATGAATTGATTTGAGTTATCCACACAAAGCCAAAAAGCTCATTGTTGACAATGGAAAAAAGATTTATAATTAAAGTAAGGAAAAAATTTTCAAGCGGAGTAAAATTTTTGAAAAAAATTTAAAATCCAAACTCCGTAAAGTGAAAGGAGGTGGTATAACATGCCAGCCAAAAAGAAAGCTAAAAAACGACCAGTCAAAAAAGCTGCTAAAAAGAAAGTAGCTCGAAAGAAAAAAAGATAAAATCGTGTAACAAAAAGTTTCCTCAAAAATAGGGAAACTTTTTGTATTAATCTAATCCTTAAAACAAACTTTTCTGTTTCGGTTTTGCCTTCTGCTGCTTGGTTAAAGCGCTAACGGTGCCGTAGACGCCGTCGTAGCCGGGTGAAATATCAACCTGACCGCTTCGAACATTACTGATAGCGGCGACGATTGCCGGGTCGGCCAGACGGCTTAGGTCTTCAAGGGGTAAATCAAGTAAAATCTTAAACTCGTTTCCCGCCGCCCTGATTAGCTGGGCATAAGCGGCCATAACCTTTTTGCTGGCTTTGCCAACACCCAAGACTTCGGCGATAAGCTCCGGCAGCGGCACCAAACTTTTATAAGGGATGGTATCAAATTTATAACCAATTTCCCGATCAGCCAATTGATAAACTCGATTATTAACCCCCATGGTCAGTTCCTTATGGCAAACCGGACAAAGACCACCCGACTTTTTAGCCTGGTCCGGCGAAAAGCTGACCCGACAGTCCCGATGGCCGTCAAAATGGTATTTGCCTTCTTCGGGAAAAAACTCAATTGTATACAAAAATTTCTTTTGATCTTTCTCTTTGATGATGCGACGAATTTCATTATAACTTAATTCCACCGGCGCAATCTCAAAAACGTTTGCTTCGCGGCCGAGATTCTGCGGCGAATGAGCATCGGAATTGGAAAGCAAGGTAATTTTGTCTAAAGCGGACCAAGACCAGTTCATCGCCGGATCAGAAGATAAACCGGTTTCAATGGCATAAATATATTTTGTCATTCTACCAAAGCATTCGGCTAAAGAATCAAAGCCAGACTTTGAGCCGAAGACGGAAAACCATGGCGTCCAGGCATGAGCCGGGACAACCAAACAATCCGGGTCGGCGTCTAAAACAATTTTAGCTACCTCTTCAGCGGATAAACCCATAATCGGCCGGCCATCGGAACTTAAATTAACGCCCCGTTTTAATAATGCTTGATTAATTTTTGCTACCGCCGCAAAGCTGGGAGCGAAAAGACAAAGGTGTAACCGCCTAACCTTATCACCCTGCTTATAGATACAACTAACCTCGGTCGTCAGCATAAAAAGTACCGGGCTGGCCATTGCCCCGAAATTTGAGTTTGAGATAGAGACGCCCGGCCGCAACTGAAATAGCCCCGGGTTCGATTCAACCAGTTTGGACTGCAACTCTTTAAACCAACCCGGATGAGTAAAATCGGCGGTGCCGACGACGTTGATTCCTTTGATTTGCGCCCACTCTTGATTATGTTCCAAATCCAAATCTTTCGAGCAGGCTCGAGAATACTTTGAATGGAGATGTAAATCGGCGATAATGCGCATGGGAATGAATGGTAAATTAGCTACTTGATTCTAGCATTTTAACTGGTTTTTTTCAAAAAATGAGGCGGAAAAGCCTCATTTTTGTTATTGGTTGATAACCGACTTAAAGCAATTTTTCTGCCAGTTCAAGCTGCTCTGGGGTGTTAATTCCCAAAGCCTCTTTGGGATTAATCTTGACGTTAGCGATCGGCTGATCTTCGATAAAAGCGGCGTCAACCAAATCCGTTAAATAGTATTCGCCTTGAGAATTATTATTTTTTATCTCCGCCAAACGAGACCATAACCAATCGGCTTTAAAACAGAAATAAGCCGGATTAACTTCACGAATTGCCAGTACTTCCGCCGTGGCATCTTTTTTTTCCACGATACCGATAATTTTATTTTCTGGATCACGGATCACCCGGCCGAAAGAATAAAAGCATTCTCGCCAGTCTTGAAAGTCATCAACAACAACCGTTGCCATAGTTAAAACTTTATCTTCCTTCAGGTGAGTGGCAGCGATTTCTTTGATTGTTTTAACGCTGATAAAAGGCATATCGCCGTAAAGCACCATCACGTTATCGGCTTTGCCCTCAAGCTGAGACCGGGCGGAAGCCACGGCGTGACCGGTGCCAAGCGGCTCCGACTGATAAGCATAAATATAATCAGTGCCTAGAACCGTCTTTACCATTTCTACCTGCCGGCCAATAACCACCGCGATTTTTTCACAAACCGCGGCGGCCTTAACTTTTTCCACCAGATGTTCAATCAATGGCTTACCGCGCAAGAGAACGAGGGCTTTGGGTAAATTTGGATTTTTCATCCTCTTCCCTACCCCCGCGGCTAAAATTATTACCTGAACCTTTTCCATAATTTTATGATAAAACTAAATCTTTAAGCGTTTGGGTTAAATGACGATTGGTAACCATAAATTGAACAAATCCATCCTTGGGCTCTTTGATATCAATAACCTCACCGCCGGCTTCCTGAACAATCAAAGTTGACGCCGCCTGGCTTAACGCCTGGCTGGAACCGGATAAATCGACATAGGCGTCGAAAGAACCGGCCGCGACCAGACACTGGCCAAAAGCGCCGATCCGAAAACTTTCCACCTGGCCCGCCTGCTGAATTAACTGGTTCGCTACGGCCATATTCTGGTTGAAATTCTGAGCCACATCCGGTTGGTAGCTGAATTTTCTTTCCGGCAGCTCGACAAAAATGAAAGCTTTGGCCAAATTAGCCTGGTCCGAGACTTCGATATTGATACCATTCAAATAAGCGCCGTTGCCTTTTTCGGCAAAAAATAATTGATGAGTTTGGGGGTGATTGACGGCGCCGAAAATTGTTTGGCCCGCCTGCTGAAAAGCAATGTTGACGGTATAGATGGGTATATTGCGGGAAAAATGAGAACTGCCGTCCAGCGGATCAATAATCCAGCGGCAGTCGGCTGATTCATTTATACTCTCTCCGCCATGAACGATGATACCGTGGTCGGGAAAAATTTCTTTAACCCGCCGAACTAAAATATCCGTCAGCTCAATATCAATGTTAGTGACAACGCTGCCAATATCGGAGTGGAAGACGTTTTTAAAAGTGTAAAAATGACTGCGAAGATACTCCCCCGCCTCAGAGGAAAATTGCAGGATTGATTGTCTGACCAGTTTTGACGTCATAAGTTTTATTTGATTATTTTCAACTCCCGGCCAACCTGTTCCAAAATAGCTAAAGCCCGATCCAATTGAGCCTGGCTATGGCCGGCAGAAATTTGAAAACGCAACCGAGCCGTACCTTCCGGCACTACGGGAAACCAAAGTCCGACAACATATAAACCTTCTTCCAATAAACGCTTGCTCGTGGCCTGAGCCAAAGCCGCTTCACCCAGCATCACCGGCACAATCGGATGAACGCCGTCGATGATTTTAAAACCTAAGGCCTTAACTTTGGTTCGAAAATACTCCGTATTAGCCTGTGATTTTGCCAATAATTCCGGCTCTTGAGCCAGCAGCTCTAAAGCTTTAATGGTAGTGGCTACTACCATCGGCGGCAAAGAATTGGAGAACATGTAAGTGCGTGATTTCTGACGTAAAAAATCAATCAATTCTTTCTTACCGGCTAAATAACCACCGAGTGCACCGCCCAAGGCTTTACCAAAAGTACCAGACAGAACATCAACCTGACCGTGGATACCTAAATACTCAGGCGTCCCGGCGCCGGTTTTACCTAAAACGCCAGTCGCATGAGCATCATCAACAAACAACAAGGCTTGATATTTTTTCGCTAATTCAACCAATTGAGGCAGCTTGGCTACTTCGCCTTCCATGCTGAAGACACCGTCGCTGACGATAATTTTGTGGCGAAAAGTCTGGCCTTGATCGGCTTGAAGCATTTTTTCTAATTCCAACAGATCGGAATGCGGATAAATCCGTTTCTGCAATTTTTCTTTTTTGATTAGTTTAAATGCATCAATGATGCTGGCGTGATTAAGCTCATCACTATAGATCACATCCTGATATTCTTCTGAACCCATCGGCTCATTGATGATACTGGCAAAAAATCCCAGATTGGCCATAAAACAGGTGGAATATAAAATGGCGTCTTCGGTGCCTAAAAATTTAGCCAGCTTTTGTTCCAACTGCCGATGAAGCTGCTGGGTACCACAGATAAACCGCACCGAAGAAAGACCAAAACCATATTGATCTATCGCCTGCTTGGCCGCCTGAACAATTTCCGGATGATTGGCTAAACCCAAATAGTTATTGGCCGCGAACATCAAAACTTCTTTATCACCGATTTTTACGGTCGGGCCCTGAGCGCTGGTCAACTCCCGCTCGATTTTGTATTTACCCTGAGCCTGTAAATTTTTTATCTCCTCCTTGATATCACCTAACAATTTATCACTATACATATTTTTAGGGTTTTAAAATTACTTTAATCGCCTGTCCCTGACAAAGGGCTTCAAAGCCGTCTTTAAATTTTTCCAGCGGCAGCTGATGGGAAATAATACCACTTTCCAAAATGGTTTTTTCTAAACCTTTAGCTAACAAAAAGCGCATCATGTCCCAAGTATCAAACACCCGACGGCCATAGATTCCCTTGATCGTCAAACCTTTAAAGACAATTTCTTTGGAAAAATCGGTTTCTAATTTTCCGGCCGGTAAACCCAAAAGCAACATTGTACCACCCATCCGGATATTTTCGAAAGCCTGGGTGTAGGCGCCGTAATGGCCGGACATTTCAAATACCACGTCAACGCCGGTATTATCGGTCTGGCTGGCAATGGTTTCTTTCAGCGCCTGCTTGCCATCGGCCGTAGCGACGTCAAAAACCCCGTCAGCGCCAAGCTTTTTGGCGATACTGAGTTTATCAATATTATTCATGTTAGCCGGCGGCACAACATCCGTGACAAAAATCTTATTAGCACCCAGCAGCCGCGCCACAGCGCAGCTCATCAACCCCTGAACGCCGGCACCGGTGATCAAAACCGTCCGGCCAACTAAATCCACCGATTGGGCCATATGGACCGAATTACCCAGCGCGTCCATAAAAGCAATAATCTCCGGCGCGACTTCACCGACTTCAAATAAAACTAGGCGGTTGACCGGAACAACCATGTAGTCGGTATAAGCGCCGTCTTCCAGAATCCCCTTGCCGATCGTGTTTTTACAAACATGCTCCTGGCCGATCCGGCACTGCAGGCACTGGCCGCAAGTAAAATGCATCTCCGCGGTGACATAAAAATTCTTGTTCAGAAATTCCGTCAGGTTCACATCGCCGACCAATTCCTCGGCGGTTTTATCCGCGAGATACCTTTGGACTGGTTTAGTTATATTTTTCCGGCGTTGCAGCAGTTTGGCTAATTCCGGCTTGGCCGAGTCGTGAAGTTCGTAAATCCGGCCGCAAAACTCATGACCTAAAATCACGTCCTCGGTCTTCAGCTTCGCCATCATGTTAGCTAAAGAATCCTTACCCTGATAAATACCAACATCCGTACCGCAAATACCGGTAGCGACTATTTTAATCTTGACTGGCCGGTCAATTGAAACCTGGGGTTCGGGTTTATCAACCAAATCCAAGCCGCGGTACCAAGCTGGCGGGTTTATTGGTCTTTTTTTGATTAAGGCTTTCATAAGTTAAAGTTAAGTTTACCATTTTTTATTTTTGCCTGCCGTCGAATTTTTTCAGTTTGGTAAAAAATATCATTAAGCAGCTGAATTTGAAATTTATTAATTTTGATCTGTCGGCGGGCCATCATCGCTTTCTGGCCCTTTAACGCCACCGCCAGCGGACAAACCACCCAGGTACTTTGTTTTTCCAGAGCGCTGGTGAATGACGGCACGTCATTATTAATCCGGCCGTAGATAAAACTATTGACCCCAATAACTTTGCCGGAATAAATTAGGGAACCAACCGCCGCCTTACAATAATCGGCAATCACTACCCCCAAAAATTGCCGGCCGGTAACCGTACCCTGCATTTTGATCAAACCATAAGTACTCTTTAAATCTGAATTGGTT
>Ga0265297_10001994_pt1 | contig 43861 bp, 40 predicted proteins | sample Munlanlwell13791_FD_192502 | JGI IMG/M metagenome (GOLD analysis project Ga0265297, IMG submission 192502) | Leachate microbial communities from a municipal landfill in Southern Ontario, Canada - Leachate well 137-91 | ecosystem: Engineered > Solid waste > Landfill > Unclassified | place... | reverse complement strand
TTTCTCGTGTAATTTATTCATACACGAGAATTATCCCCAAAAACGTCCAAATTTACTATTACATTAGCTAATATTTTAAATATCTTTACACAGAATTAATTTAATCATCCCGCATATAAATATATCGTGCACCTAGTTTTCTTGGATAATCAAAGCTTAATTTAGAAATCGAATCAGCAAAAGTTATCCATTTAGCGGGAACGTCGGGTGTCTCCGTAATGGAAGTTTTCTGACAAGCCGCTAATTCGCAATTTGGGCCATGGCAACCGACGAATGAGCCGTCTGGACAAATTTTTGCTTCTAAGCTGGCGATATTGTTTTCGGGCGGTGTTATAACAGGACGAGTGTTTTTATTAAGTTGCCAAACGGAAAAAGTTAAATAAGCGGCAAAAGTCACCCAGAGAATGTAGGGGATAAGCAAATAAGCGGCGTCGCGAGAAACTTTATAAAAAGCAATAATCGTTGCCAGAATCGCCAGCCAGAGAAAAATAATTTCTAAAAAGGCCGCCCCGGGATTACGCAGGCCAAAGAAAATAATGGACCAAAACGAATTTAGAACTAATTGAATTATAAAAACAATTAGAGCAACGCGAATCTCTTTTCTATTTAGACCTTTTTTCCAAACCAAGAAAGCGGCCATACCCATGATAATAAAAAGGATATTCCAAACCGGCGCAAAAACCCAGCTCGGCGGGTTAAGCGGAGATTTAATAAGCGCTGCATACCAGGTTGGTATGACTGGAACCGTAAAAATAGCGCCGATTGCGCCTGCCAGCTCGACGATAACAATGGCGATTACTAATTTGAAGAAGTTAGCGAGTTTCATATTGGTTAAATTATTTAAATGAAGTGATCTTAACTTCTCTATCATTAATTTTATTTTTGTCTATTTTTTCCCCTTAACTGCCCGCAAGCGGCACTGATATCGGCACCGAAGCTTAGGCGCACGGTGGCGGCCACGCCGTTATCTTCCAAAATCTTTTTAAACTTCCCAATTTGTTCGCGGCTGGAAGCTTGAAAGCGACCGGTTTGGTTATACGGTATTAAATTAACAAGATATAAGGGCTTGCTCATTAACTTGGCGAGTAAAACAGCGTCTTTCTCGCTATCATTAACATCTTTAATCATTAAATATTCAAACATCACCCGCCGGCCGGTCTTAGCAATATAATGGTCAACGGCCTTAAAAATTTCTTTCAAACTGTACTTCTTGGCAATGGGCATCAAATCTTTCCTTAAATCATCATTAGCGGCGTGAAGCGACACGGCTAAATTGATTTGCATTTTTTCGCCGGTCAATCTTTTTATACCGTCAATAATCCCGGCAGTAGAAACGGACAAGCGGCGCGAGCCGATATTTAAGGTTTCGGGATTATTAATAAACTTCGCGGCTTTGATAAACTGATCGTAATTTAAAAACGGTTCGCCCATGCCCATAAAAACAATATTCTCCACTTTCTCGCCTTTTTTTTCCTGTTTTAAATATCTTTGCCAGAAAACGACTTGCTCAATAATTTCTTCGGCCGTTAAATTGCGGCGAAAACCGAAACTGCCGGTCGCGCAAAAAGCACAGCCTAAAGGACAGCCGACCTGTGCGGAAACACAAACGGTATTGCGACCTTCCTTTTGTCTGATTAAAACGGTTTCAATTACTTCGCTATCGCTTAAGGTAATTAAGGCTTTTTCGCTTTTATTTTGATTTTTATTTTTATAAATTTCCGCCTTAATATCCAAAGGGCATTCCTTAGCTAACTGGGCGCGCAGAAATTTTGGTAAATTAGAAACCTCATCCCAAGACGCGATATAATCTTGAAAAACGGCTTTATTAATTTGCGTAAAGCGATACTTAGGTTCGTCTTTTAAAACAATGGCTAGTTTGGTTAAATTCATGTAATTTGGGATTATTTTTTCTTTAAAATTATTTTAACGATTTCACTGCAGCCGGTCGTTCTCATCGGCGGGCCCCAAGTACCGGCACCGCGATTAACAATTAAAGAAAAATCGCCGTCAGAAAACAAGCCATAGCCATGGCCTTTATATATTAATCGGGCCAAAATATTAAAGGGCCAAAGCTGACCCTGATGAGTGTGACCGGATAACTGGAGATCAATTTCGGCATTTTTTGCTAAAGCAATGTTTTTTGGCTCATGAAATAAAAGCAGACTGGGCTTGGCTCGGTCATAACCGACTTGGCGTAAAATCGCTTCTTCCAAATCAAAATCTTTATTAAACGAATAATTAATGCCGATGATTTGCAAACCATCAACGGTCACCATTTTATCGTCTAAAATCGTAATCGGGTTCCCTTTTAAAAGTTCCAGCGCCCGATTAAAACCTAAATACAAATCATGATTGCCAAAAGAATAATAAATACCACGCGGCACGTTTAGTTTGGTAAAGGGATGATTAAGCCAAGTAAAATCCGACTCCATGCCGTCAAACAAATCGCCGGTGATAAAAATGGCTTCGGGGTTAAGATTCTGGGCTTTTTTAAGCAAGCGGGAAAAAAATTGGGCGCGATAAACCGGACCAAGATGAACATCGGAAATCTGAACCACGGTTTTATTGTTCCAACTCTCCGGCAAATCTTTAATATAAACTGTGTATTCAGTTACCTTGGGGTTACCCGCATTTAAGGCGCCGATAACTGACAAAATTAAAGCGCCGCCGAAGAAAATTATCTTCAAATAAAGTCCGGGTAAGGTAAAACCAAAACTAAATCCGGCTAATTTAATTATAATAATTAAGGCGGTCGCCAAACCGAAATTAACCAAGAGCCCGATCCAGAAACCGGCAAAAATATAATACCAGCGGGTAAACAGATTGTCCCATTTATGAATTAAGTAGGAAGCAAGAATGACGCTGATAAATAAAAACCCAACGATTAAGCCGGAAATTAAGCGCCCCTCTAAAGTTGTTAAATTTAAAAATTTAACCAAGACATACCAAAACAAGGCCTGACCGGCGAAAACAACGATGAAAGAAACTGCAAAAAAAATTATTTGCATCATATTTTTAGATTCTTTTTTAAAATTAGAAATCAGTAATCAAATAATAACATTCTCTTTAAATCAGAAAACGACGTTTTCTTTATGAAGATAGCTTTCGATACGATTAATCACGCGCCTTAAAATCTTAACAGCCTCTTTGGGATAAACGCCAATCGTCGTTTCATCGGAAAGCATAATCATATCGGCGCCGTCAAGCACAGCGTTAGCAATATCGGAAATTTCGGCCCGAGTTGGATGGGGATTCTTAATCATCGAAGTCATCACCTGCGTCGCGATAATTGTCGGTTTATCGTGCCAATGGGCGTGCCGCACCAAATTCTTCTGGACAATCGGCAAATCTTCAATCGGGATTTCAATACCTAAATCACCGCGCGCGATCATAATCACATCCGAGGCGTTGATAATGGAATCAATATTCTTTAAAGCTAGGGCGCGTTCAATTTTAGAAATAATTCTGACTTTTTTGTGTTTACCGATTATTTTTCGCAGTCTGGCGACATCTTGCGCAGTTTGGACAAAAGATAAAGCGATATAATCAACGCCCGTCTTTAAGGCAAATTTCACGTCCTGAATATCTTTCGGGGTTAAGCCGCCGCGTTTTAGTTTCGTGCTGGGAATATTAACGCCTTTATGCGAAGTCACTAAACCGCCGCGTAAAACTTTGGCGTAGATAATTTTATTTTTTATTTCGGTAACAATTAGCTCAATTTCGCCGTTACACAAAAACAAAGGATCATTTTTTTTAATATCAATATGCAGCTCCGAGTTATCAATTGGGATTATACCTTCTTCTAAAGTCTTGCCGGTACGGCAAAAAGCAAACCGAACTAGCTCGTTGTCATGGAGAATAACGCCCTTTTCCGGCAAATGACCAACGCGAATGCGCGGGCCTTGTAAATCTTGCAAGAGAAAAGTTTTTCGCTCGGAATTTTTGTTGAATTCGCCCACGACTTTTTTAATTCGTTTATATTGGTCGTAAGTGGCATGCGAAAAATTAACGCGCACCAAATCAACACCTTCCTTCAAAAGGGCTTTTAAAAGCGCCGGCTCTTCGGATTTTAAACCAACCGTGGCAATTATTTTTGTGGTCATATTATTTTCTTAGCCTCTTCATCAACTCTTGATAAAATTCCAGATTATTTAAACTCGCCAAGCGCTGACCCAAGGATTCGTTTAAGCGAAATAAATGGTGTAAATAAGCGCGCGAGTTATTTTTAAGCTCACTTATCTTACTACGCTTGTTGATTGAAGTAAAGTCTTGATTAAAACGAGCGTTATTAATATTAATTACAATATTTTTTTCTTTATTATTAGCTAAAAATAACCGGCCATGCCGCCCTTCACGCGTCGGAATAACGCAATCAAACATATCCCAGCCCATTTTCGCACAACGAATAATATCTTCAGGCGTGCCAATGCCGAGTGCAAACCGGAGAGCATTTTGGGGAATAAAATTAGCGGTTTTAGCTAAAACTTCACTCAAAAACTTCCCTTCCTTATCCACCGGCCGCGCCCCAAAGCCATAACCGTCAAAACCGATTTTTACTAATTCCTTAGTACAATACTCGCGCAAATCTAACTCCGCGCCGCCCTGAATAACCGCAAAAAGCAAAGGTCGTTTCGCGCCGCTTAGTTTTCTTTTTTTAATCTGTTTCTCATATTCTTTTTTACAGCGCTTCGCCCAGGCAATCGTGCGTAAAACGGCGCGCTCTAAGTCCGCGCGGGAAAAATCATTAGGCGGACAATCGTCTAAGCAAACCATCATATCCACGCCTAAAGTAAATTGAATCTGAATTGATTTCTCCGGCGTTAGTTCATGACGCGAACCGTCAAGCGGCGAATGAAAAATAACTTTTTGATCGGTAATCTGGCCTAATTTTTTATTCCGATGAATTAAAGAAAAAACTTGATAACCGCCGGAGTCCGATAACAGCGGTCCAGACCAATTTATAAATTTATTGATACCGCCGGCTTTTTCAATTACTTTTAAACCCGGCTGTAAATATAAATGAAAAGTATTGACGACTAAAGCGGCGGTCCCGGTCTGACAAACCTCCTGGTTATTAGTAAGTTTTACAAAACCGCGCGTCGCGTCGGGCATAAAAAATGGCGTCTTTAAAAGACCGTGGGCGGTTCTCAGAGCGCCCACGCGAATTCCCTGTTTAGTTGTCTTTATTATTTTAAACATTCCTTAAGCCATTGTTAATTTTTTCTGATAACCTTATTGGATCAGACCGGAATTATTTAAACCGGCAATATCATCATCTTCTAATTTGGTTGTCTTGGCTTCAACTTTTTTGGTTATTGTATCTTTAGTTTCCGAGTCAAGCGCGGAAACAGTTGAACCGGACGAGAGGATTAAAATTTTACCGCGATCCGCCTCGGTCGGAATCAGACTAATTCCGAATTCAGCATCGGCACGGTAAACTGAAACCGGTAAACGACCGATTTCCCAAATAACTTGGTTGCTCGTTGGATCGTAAGCTAAACTGCCAACGTTAGTGGTGCTTTTCTCATCCCACTTCACATAGCTCGGCAGGCTAAAGACGACGCGCGTTTCGGTTAGTTCGTGCAAATTATTTTTGACGGTCCAATAAACCTTAAAACTTGTTTTTTCATTTACCTGGGGCGGCAAAGGACCAGAACCCACCGGAATATTATCAGTATTAAAATAACGGATTTGTTCTAAAAGCGACAAATCGCTGTTTATTTTACTGGTAATGGTGTTGCTCTTATTATTCTGGCCTTCTACGGGTTTATTATTAACGCTATATTGGCCGTAAGAAACAATATTCAAATTCTTACCTAAATCATGATCAGAAAAAGACTTTAGATTAACAGTAAAATTAATCTCACCGCTGGAACCGGGTTTAATTTCAGCTAATTCCGGCAATTCATTCTTAGTCCAAACCAAGGTGTTTTGATTACGGATTTGGCCGCCCTTTTCGCTTCGAAGACTGTTTAAATCCAAGAAATCTCCGGTTAAAACCGCCATCATCACCACCTCGCTAAAAGTATTACTGCCCTGGTTATTATAGGACAGGGTATAATTTAAGGTTTGTCCGAAATTAACGGCGTTATCGTTTTTTTCGCCATTTAAAAACAAAGTTAAATTCAAATCACTTTTAACTAACTCTGGCTTAATTGTTTTTTCCCAAAAAATATAGGCTTGTCCGTCCGATAATTTCTTTTCTAGGCGAACGGTAATTTCGGGATTGGCCGATGGCGTGTTTATTTTAAATTTTAAGGGTACTGTTTGGCGGCCGACTTCTTGATTCAAACCGCTGACCAGCCAGCTAGCGCCGCCAATCTTGGTCACGCTTATATTCTTAGAAGCGGAGCTAGAAGCCGTTTCGGTTGTGGTCGTCGCGACCCAGGCGTTCGCTTCTTCTGGCAAGGAAAAAGTAATATTAAAATCATCCAAATAATTATTAGTAACCGCGGAAAAAATTAAATTCAAATCGTTTTCCTGCCCCAAGAAGGCGGTATTTGAAGATTCTAAATCAACTTGAAAACCAGGACCGCCCATTAAAGTCGAGACGGAAGCTTCTTTTTTGAATTGGCTGGAAACATTATTGGGCACGTAGCTGAGACGGGCGGCCACAACATTAACCGCATCTGATTTGTTGATTAATTTTCCGGTAATAGATAGGCTGGCTGTTTCTCCTGGCGCTAAATCAGCCAAACTCCAGCCGTAATTACCGCTGGTTGGCGCCAGACTCGCGCCGGAAAAGATAAAATTGCTGGGATATTGAATTTCCAGGCGCACTTGTTTAAAAGCAAATTTGGTCGGATTATGATATTTTAAAAGATAGGAGAATTCTTCACCGGCCAAAACTTTTTCGGGAGCGGTAATATTTAATTCTAAGGCGCTAACATCGTTAGAAGCGCTAAAGAAATAAAGATAGGCAAAATAAACGACCAAACCGAGAATGGCTAAAATTAATAATTTGCGGAACCAGCGCACTAAAAAGTTTTGCCGATGAAGTTTTCTGACTTTTTTGACGTCGTTTAAACCTCCTTTTTTATTACGATAAATTTCCGAAAGATTAGAATCAATTTCTTGATTACGCGCTTCGTGATGAATGGCGCGCTCAAAGCTGGCGACTTCTTTGTCGCTCGGCAAGGGACGCTCGACAAAAGCGGACAAACTGGACTCGTCCTGTTTATCAACGCGTAAAACTTTTTTAATTCGCTTTTCTTCGGACATATATTTATTTTAAATTAATTTCATCCTGACTCGCTTAAATATTCTTTTAAAAAATCTGATGATTTTTAAAAAGAATATTTACAGCTCGCCATTTATGTTTCCAAATTAGTTTCGCTTCGCGAAACCTGGCACTCATCAGTCTCTCATTGTAACTTTCTCCGTTTAGATGTTGCCGGCCGCTCAGTTATTTTTAAAATTAATTACGCACCTTTTCCAATAAAATAGAATAATACTTATCAGCGTTTAGCTCCCCACTTACTTCCCAGCCGCTCGTACCAATTAAATTCTCTGGATAACGCCAAAAAACATTTAAACCAGGCGGTAATACTAAGCGGCTGGCAAATTCGCCGGGTCGGGCGCCGGGCTGTTTTTGGATTAATAAGGAATAGGGTAATAAGTCGGTCTGACCGGGATTAAGATATTTATTTAAGCGTTTAAGCCAACTGTCACTGACCGGTTGAGCGAAAAAATTAAAGGGCAAACGATATTTTAAAGTGATCACGGCGCTTTCACCCGGATCAACCATTAGCCAATTGGCAAACACTGTTTTGCCATTTTCTTCATAAATCTTGGTACCGGTCGGGGCGGAAATTTTCGCTTCTTTCTCATTTTTTAAAGTCGGATTTTCCAACCAACTCGGATCGGGTCTTTCCTGAAGATATTTCTCGTCCGGCGATCTAAAACCGTCGGCAAAAATAAGCTCACTCCCCAAGGGAACGTAAATCCTCAGCCAATCCACATTACGTACGCCAGTTAGAGGTTCATTTTTTATCCCCGTATGAGTACGGTAAATTTTAAGGGTATTGATAATTGAGCCGTTGGCGCCGACTTCACTTATTTGTTCAATTCTCTCTTGCATCTTTTGGTCGGATTTTTGGCCGGCGATGTTCGTGTTAACGACCAATAAATAATCACGGCCGGTAGCGCGGATTTCTCCGCCGTAATTACGGGCGCTAACTTCCGCTTCCAAATTCGGATCTGTAAAATAAAATAAAATTTGCTTTTCGGCCAAATTTTCTTCAAATAAAGTAATAATTTTCAATAAATTTTCTTTATTCAATTTACTCGGCAAAACTTCTAAAATTTTAGCCATCAGATCGCCAATAATCTTTTTGGGTTTATTGGCAACATTAACTTCTAAGCCTTGTTCTAAAGGAAGACTGGATTCAACCGGCAATGATTCGGTTGGCAAACCTTTTATAATTTCCGGATTAGTTTTTGCCAAATTTTTTTGTTCCACGATTTTCTGGACCGTTTCCCAAAAATTATCGGCGTTGATAGTCAGACCATATTCCTTAGTTAAATCAATCGGCCCAGTAATCGCCAGTAAATCTTCGACCACTGTCGGTGTCACGCTAATTACGCCGTCCACGGTCGGACCAGCGCTTTTTTCATAAAACCACATTAAATTTTTAGCCGTCGTCGGCCAATCCGGCCACCAATTAGCGTCCCAAAAATGCCAAAGCGGATTAACAAGCCAAAGCGGCTCGGGAGCAGCGACCAGGACATTCAAACCAGCCTCGGTATCATAAGAACCTCCGCCTGGTACTTCTAAATTACGAATTTTTCCGTCGCGAATATCAACTAAGGCATAACTGCCTAAAAATCCGCCGCTGGCTCGCAATTCGGAATTATTTTGAAAAACTAATAGATAGCGCTTATCCCGGCTTAAGCCTAAAACTTCTTTTAACTTATCGGCGGCGCCGACAAAATCAACCAAACTATCGGCCAAAAAAGCGGCCTGTTGATTCAAAGAATCAAATTTCGCTTGATACTCCGGAGGCAGATTGCGGCTGTCAATTGTGGCTAAAACTTTTTTTAGTTCTTTGGCGTCTTGAGCCGCTAAATTGCCGGCCACGGAAAAATTAGTTAACATCAAACTAAAATCATCTTTCGGACCGTTGAACAAGCTGTCAGTAGCGATAACTAGATGGCGCCCCAAAGAAGCGGCTAGGGCTCCGGCTGTCAAAAACTTCTTACTAACAGCGGCTAATTTTAATTTCGGGTCGCTAGCTAGCGCGGCCAAAGATAAAAGCGAATCATTAATATTATTCAATTCGTCCTGAGCCGCTAAAAAGTTGGTGCCGGCGTTTTGAAACTGCGAATCGGCGGTTTTAAAATCCAAGCGCGAAACCGAGTCGGTCGCGGCCATTAGATTATTCACAGCTAATTGCGTCCGATTGATAATTTTATTTTCCAGACCTTTCAGATCAAAAAATTCAAAAGATGATAAAAGCTTCAAGGGGATAATGATTATTAATAAAACCAGCACGAAGGACATCAAGGAGCGGTACCAGGAAACTTTGGTCTCAGCGGCGGCAACTCGTGCTTCAAGCGCTAGCCGCCTATTTTTAAAAACGCTGTAATTTTTAAAAGCTTTTTCTTTAGCCGCTAAAATTTTTCTTAAGGAATCGGGCCGCCGCGAAATTTTTAAGTTAGTAGCTAGCCAGCCAAAAGTCAGCCGATTCATTTTCTTAGGCCAAGTAATTTTCGGCCAATTAAAAGTTTTACGGCTAAAATTTCCGAGTTTGTTTTGCTTTAAAAGATTTTGCTTAAGGTGCCGCTCAGTCTTTTTAAAATATTTAGAGGCCTTCTTCACTTCGGTTTTTATTTCTTTTGGCCGTAAATCCACGACAAAATTAGAGAATCTTTCTCGTTCATCATTAAAATTATTCATTTGTCTTCTAAAATCAGCCATCCTATTTTTTTAAATTTTCAAATTATCTTATTTTGATTTTTAAAGCCCGCCGATAAACCTGCTCGGTTTGATAAGCGCACTGCCACCAATTATATTTTTTTATCTGTTTTAAACCGGCGGCGATTAATCGTGCTCGTAAATCATCATCATTTAAAATTAATTTTATTTTGCTCAGCATTTCCGTTTCGTTTTGCGGGTCAAAATACAAAGCCGCTTCGCCTAAAACTTCCGGCAAACTAGCCCGATTAGAACTCGCAACCGGACACTGACGCGCCATAGCTTCTAAGGGCGGCAAACCGAAACCTTCATATAAAGACGGAAAAATATAAGCGCGCGCTTCAGAATAAAGAACCTCCAGTTGCGCGTCCGGCACATAGCCGGGAAAAACTACCGGACTATTAAGGTTCCCTTTTTGCCAAAGATTCAAAGAACCGGCATATTTTTCCACCAACCCATAAAAATAATCCTCTTTGCCAACTAAGACCAGCCGCAATTCCGGGCGCTCTGAATGCAATTTGCTAAATACTTTAATCAGGGTTTCCAAATTTTTATGCGGGTAGGCGTTGCCAACATAAAGTAAAAAATTTCGGGCAGTATGGTATTGTTCCAAAGTTTCTTGTTTATCCAATTTCGCGATAAAGAGAGAGTCACGGCCTTTAGCTAAATTAGCCACCCCCTCATAAGTAACCGTAATTTTTTCCGGCTGGACTTTAAATTTAGCGGCCAGATCGTTCTTGGTAAACTCGGAAACCGTAATTATTCGGCGCGCTCGCTTAACCGCCGTAAAAATTATCAAACGGTAAGCCAGATTTTTAAAATAATACAAAAAGGGCGAACGCGTCGTGGCTCGAATGGTCGGAAAATGGGTGAGGATTAAATCATGAATCGTGACTACAAATTTTACCGGCGTCAAAATCGGCACATTAAAATGCGGGAAATGCATCAAATCGAGTTTAGCGCGCCAAATATAAAAAGGCATAATCAATTGCTCGGCTAAAGAGTACCAGCGAATTGGTAAAAGAACTTTTTCAATCGGTTGACCGTCTTCCACAATAAATTCATCAAAATTTTCTGGACTTAAAAAAATTACATAATTAAAACTAACCTCACCGTCAATTGCCGGAAAGGCGCTAGTCATTTTCATTAGATTATCAACCACTTCTTGGGTGTAGCGACCGAGACCCTTGCCAATCGGACCGTAGAAGCGGGCGTCAATGCCAATGCGCATGTTGAATAAAATTAAATTGTCGGCAAATTGGCCGGGGGGGCAGTTTTTTTGTCCAGTGAGCCCAGATCATCTTCTTTATTTTCAAAACTATCTCCGTTTTTTATAGTTCGATTATCTCGAACGGTTTGCGCCCCGGTCATAGTTTTAACTAAATCGTTTCTAAAAATATCTGGCAATTCTTCGGACAATTCTTTCGCCAAAGGCAAAGAAGAAGGCGCGTCGGCTTTACGGCCCGGCGCTTTTTGCACCAGCGCCGACTTGACGTTCGCTTCCACTGGAAAATGCCAAATTGTCGCCAATTCTTCAATATTATAAAGGCCGGGTAAGCGGCCCCGGGTTGTCGAGCGGTTAATATAGGCGTTAAAGATATTCCGTTTTTTTTCTAAAAGTCGCGGCGCTTTCATAAAATAAGCGGTTCGCGTCATCGTATATTTAAGGTCCGGTTTCAGATTGTTTAAATCCAAAGCGGCAAATTGTTTCATATACCCGACGATCCCATTAGCGACCTTGGCCTTATCTAACACCTCTTTTTTGGCCACGTAAACTACTCGGATTTTGGCTTCAAAACCCAATTTGGACATTTTTTCATGAACACCTTCAATCCGGCGTTTCTCGAGCGGCGTCATGTCCATCATGGTTTTCTGCTTTTCTTCTTTTTTCTTGTCTTCAATATCACCCCAAAGACTGTAAACCATTTCACTGAGTTCACCAACAACGGTCATCAATCTACTAACTATATCCGGTCCCTTTTTCTCCTTACGGTCCAAAAGCCTGTCAATCTCTTTTTCTGAATCTTTAATCCAATCAAAGCCGATCGGAATAATTAAAATTTGATACCAAAGTTGTTCGCCTTGGCGCAAGGAAGCGCAAAGATCCATTAGACTAGCCATCGGATCTTTAAACTGTGTTTCTAACGGCCCCATCTGATGTTCAAATTCAGTATAGACTTTAAAGGGATAAACCTTGTTAATATGTTGGATAAACTCCGCCCCCCAAATGTCATATTCCTCGTCCGGATAACGGTGCGGCACGTTATCGACATAATCATCGACCTCGGAAATCTCCGCATCCGGATATTGCGAATAAACCGAAGTCTCAATTAAATTACGAAATTCTACCGGCGTCCGAATTAAAAACTGCGTATACCCCTCCAAACTGACAATTTCATAGCTGAAAGACTTTTGAAACTGGCCTTCAAACCACTTTTCAAAAAAATTAATAGAACCGTGAGCCCCAGCCAAATAAGTAAACATATTTTCCACGGCTTTGGGCGATTGCTCGTTACCTTTAGGAATATCAATCGCCAAAAGAACACTCTTGTGGCTTTTCTTCCACCGATCCTGGATATAGAACAAATAAACTTTTAAAACGCCGTAAAGGAAGAACAGACCGATTATCACCCAACCGAAATTACCGATAAAAACCCAAAACATCTGCTCGGGCGGCAGACTTAAAAATTGATCAAGACCAGTCGTGTTGATAACTATATCCATATAATTAATTTAATTACATTTTAGCATATTTTTAGGAAAAAATAAAAAGACCGGCTAATTCCCGCCGGACTTTTTATAATTATCAATAATTTGCTAAATCTTCTTATTTTTGCCAGTCTTTTAGGCCGTAGGTACCGCGGCTAACGAGCACGTAACGGTCGTCGAGAATAAGTTCATTGTGAACGGTCGCGGCATTGGCGGTTTTTCTGTCAAACTTCATTTCGTTAATTCTTTTGGCGATATCGGTAAAATGCAGAGGTTTGCCTTCGTGCTTTAAAATTAAATAAATCTTATCATTAACGGTCTTCGGTTTGATTTCCTGAGAATTAGCTAACCCCCATTCGCCATATTTATTCTGTTCCAAGTTCTTGATCGCCTGCATTAAAGAATATAAAATCTTATTATTATTAATTAACTCCCCCTTGTCCGGAAAAACCTGACTCTTGAAAATTGGAGTAATATCCGCCGAAACGCGGATTAATTTAGTTTGATATTTATTGTAAACCTCCAATTTTTTCAAGAGATCCAAAAGCTCTTCAGTCGTCAAGGTTTTCTTTAAACCGTCGACTTTTTTTAATAAATCCGTAGTCAACTCTTCTAGATGGTTAACTTCTTCGGTTTTTAATTTAAAAGAAGGATTAAAACTGTCGCTATTTTCGATTAACTCTAGGTCATCACCCATTAATTTAGAAATCAAAAAGTTAAAATGGTTGCGATAAGCGGCGCGGTTCTTCTCGTAATTTGGATCGCTAGCATTAGTTTCATTATTAAGCTCCAGGGCCATAACGGTCAAAATATCTAATAGATAATCGCGTCTGATTAAACCGCCGTGAGCTTCTAATAAAGTTTGCACAGTTTGTTTTAAAACAGTGATAGAACTTTCCAAAGTTTCCAGCTTTTTTATCTTCTTGATGCTGGCTGCTTCGATTTGCCGGACTCTTTCACGAGTCAGCTTGTGGAGACTGCCGATTTTTTCCAGCGTTTCACCTTTATCACCTTTTAAGCCAAAGCGACGAGACAAGATGTCTTTTTCCCGGTCAAGCAACTCGGCGAATAAAGAGTTAACGATATTAATGGCATCCAAACGAGCAAGCTCTTCGGATTTTTCCTCCTTAATCATTTTTTCTAATAAGTTTTCCATATAAAAAAAATAAAACTAATAATTTATTTAATTCTCCCTTAATTTATCACATTATTTTACATTAGTCAATACCTGAGAATAAAGACGAAGTTGCCGATAAGTTTTCAAAAGAAATTGCTCTAATATTAAAGAAAATAAGAACATAGAAACAACTCGCAAAACAATTATAATTTTATTGACAGTATTTTGTGTTTTAAAGTGTTTGACAAAAAGAAGATGTTGATTTAAAAACGACCAAGAACGAATTTGTTTACTCTTTTTCTGACGGTCAAAGAGTGTCCGCCACAAACCACTGCCGGAAGAAGCGGCGGTTCGATCATGATAAATAACAGCCGATGAAACTAACTTAGCCGATAGCTTGGCCCGACTCAAACGGTAGGCTAAATCGCAATCTTCCTTATACATAAAGAATCGTTCATCAAAATATTGGCCGTTTTCTTTGATTTTTTCCAAAGCACTGAGGCGGAAAAGGCCGGCGGCACCGGAGGGACCGATAATTTTTACTTTTTCAAATTGTAATGAATCGGCTTGCCCCTGACCCAAATCTTTAAAGCGCAGACCGGTTTTTAGAACTAAACCAGCCGAATCAATTGTTTTTGTCTTAGTATTGGCGGCAAAATCCCAGCGCAAAATTTTCGGGCTGACCGCGGCTAACTCCGGTTCTTTATCTAAAGCGCGAATCAGTTCCTCGGTTGTGTTTGTTTCTAAGATCGTATCGGGGTTAATAATTAAAAAATATTCAGCCTTCAGTTGATGCGCCTTATTAATCAGTAAATTATAAGCGCGGCTAAAGCCTAAATTCTCGTTAACGCCCAAATACTCCACCAAATCACCGTGCTCACGGTTAAAAAACTCAATCGCCAGGCGATTATGATTATTATCCGCGGGGCTATTATCAAAAGTTAAAATCCGATAATCGTTTTTAGCTAAAAATTTTAAAGAGGCACAAAGACTCGGTAAAAAATCCGCTAAGTATTTAGCGCTCGCTTCGTTATAAGTTAGAAAACCGACGATTAATTTCATAAAAAGTCTTGACAAATAATTCTGAAGGTTTTATATTTAATCTATAAAAAATTTATTTCATTAAATTTTTTTTTATTTTGTTCTTTTCGTAAATTTCTGAGATAATTTTCTCCATAAAATAACCCTTAAACTTTCTAAAATGACTATCGCTATCAGTAAATCAGACCAAGTGGTTATTGAACAAACCACGAACAATATTTACGCTATTAAACATCGCGGTTTGTCTCGTGAGGCTTATATGAAAGAAGTTATGAGCCTAGAAGAAGTTATTAAAGTTTATCCCTCCGGTGGTCTTTCTTCCTCCGGTGAGACTTTTACCATTCACATTTCCCTGCCCGATCAAGGCGAAAAAACCGGACGGGAAAAAAGAATTAAAATTACTAAAAGATTCTCCTAGACGAGAACAAAAAAGATTATGAAAGCAGGCTCTAATTACGGCCTGTTTTTGCTATTAAATAACCATTTTATCAGCTAATTTTTCCTTGGCGATTTGTTGCGCTTTTAACAAGCTTTCAAACGTCCCGGCATCCAGCCATTCGCCATTAACAAGCGATACTTCTAATTCGCCTTTATCTAAATACCAATTATTGACATCAGTGATTTCCAGTTCCCCGCGATCGCTAGCTTTCATATCCTTGGCAATCTTGATAACGCGCTGGTCATAGATATATAAACCAGTAACGGCATAATCGCTCAAATATTCTTTCGGTTTCTCCACGATTTTTTGGGCTTTCATTTGCTCGTCAAATTTGACGACACCGAATCTTTCCGGATCCGGTACTCTTTTGGCGAATATTTTGGCGCCGCCTTTAAAATTTTTAACCGCCTCGGAAAAATCATCTTCAAAAATATTATCACCTAAAATCATCACCACGTCTTCTTTATCAATAAAGTTCTCGCCGATGATAAACGCTTGAGCCAAACCTTCGGGTTTATCTTGTATTTCATAAGTAAATTTTACGCCGAATTCTTTGCCCGAGCCGAGGAGATTTAGATAATCGCCAGCGCGTTCGGGAGCGACAATTATTAAAATTTCCTTGATACCGGCTTTGATTAGAGTATTTAAGGGATAATAAATCATCGGCCGATGATAGACCGGCAGTAGTTGTTTACTAGTTATTTTAGTAAGCGGCCTAAGGCGTGTGCCTGAGCCGCCGGATAAAATTATGCCGCGCATATGGTTTATTATTTAACAGAAGCCAAGTACTCGCGCAAGGCTTCCTGCCAATTTCTTAATTTTTTTATTTTTAAATTTTTTAAAACAGAATATTTCGGACGACGAGCGGCGCGTAAGAGATTCTCGCTGCGAACCGGCCTTAAGGCGACCGCTATTTTTTTAAGACGGAACAGTTCGGAGGCCGCTTCATGCCAGGTGCAAGGTCCTTCGTTAATCAGATGATAAATACCAAAGGGCGCTTCAATTTCCCAGAGCCGTTTCGTGGCCGCCGCTAAATCCGGGGTATAGGTAAAACAGCTTAATTCTTCATTAACCACAGTTAATTCCTTTTTAGTTTGTGCCAAATCAAGCATGATGTCAAAAAAACTAGGTTTAGCTTGCGGGCTCGTGCCGCGAGGACCAAACAATTTAGAAGTGCGAATTAAATAGTAATCCAACCCGCGCGCGGCGCGTTTTAAGACTTCCCTTTCGCCCAAAAACTTGCTTTCGCCGTACTTATTAATCGGATTCGGCGTATCGCTTTCTAAGAATTCTTTTTTATCCTCAGTGCCGTTAAAAACATAATCCGTTGAATAATGAATTAAAACGGCTTTCAGTTTCCGAGCTAAATCAGCCAAGACTCCGGGCAGTTCTTGATTTAACTTTAAAGCGATTTCATATTCAGCCTTATCTTCGCATTTGTCAACCGCGTTATAAGCGACCGCGTTAATTATTAAACTGGGCGCTAATTCATTAATTTTTTCGGTTAACATAGCAAAATCTAGGACATTAAGCTCATCTTTGTCCCAGGAAATCACTTCATAATCTTCCTCAAAAACTTTAGTCAGTTGCGTGCCTAAGTTACCCTGGCCGCCTAAAATAAGAATTCTCATACCTCTTTAGTATAATCATAAAAAATGAAATTGACAAATTAGATGAGAAATATTAAGATTAAATAATTCTTTAAAATTTGAATATTTCTGAAAATCATTATAGTAATTCACGCTTTTTTTATTAACCCCAAAAACATTAAAAGATGAAAAAATTAGAATTTCGTAAAAAGTTAACAGCCCGGCAGGAAAAAATTAAATCTCTGCTTTGCGTCGGTCTTGATCCACTCCTGGAAAAAATGCCGGATTGTTTGAAAACACCGGGTCCAGCAGGTTCCCACTCGGCCGCTGATGTGGCTTTATGGATGATAAAGATTGTTGATGCAACCGCCCCCTTCACCAGCATGTACAAGCCGCAGCGGGCTCACTGGGAAGCAATTCCTGGCGGAGTAGTAGCCCTGCAAATGGTCATAAGCTATATTGAAATGATGTATCCCGATATTGTAGTTTTTACCGACTGCAAGCGCGGCGATATTGATCGCACTCAGGCCTGTTACCGGACTGCCCAGTTTGACATCGACGGAACAGAGGGCATGAACTTCTCACCCCTCATGGGAAAGGATTGCATGCAATACCTATTTGACGCTGAAAATCCTGGCCGGGCTTTGGTTGGTCTGGGCTATACCAGCAATCCTTCGGCTCGCGAGATGCAGGATGTTCCGATGGCTGATGGACGCCCCTACTGGGAACACGTTGTTGAAAAAATCTACAAGTGGGCCCAGGAGATTGGCTGTTTGGAAAATGCCGGCGTTGTTATGGCCGCTGCCTATGAATTCCCCAAGAAATCCGGGAACATTTATTCCCAGCACCTGACTCGCATCCGGGAAATGATTGGTAATGCTATGTGGCTGCTGGTTCCGGGCGTTGGTACCCAGGGTGGTTACATCCTCCAAACTGTTAAAGCCGGATACACTGGCTGGGGTTCAATGGCCATAAACTCCTCTTCCGGAATTATTTTTGCTAGTCAGGGAGAAGATTATGCTGAAAAAGCTGCTGATGAAGCCAGAAGGTTGTATGTGGCTATCGCCAAGGCTCTGGAAATACCCAAATCCGAATGGGTAGGTGAAAGCCTCATAAACTCCGGCTATCCTTTAGCTACCTTAAAAAATTGCCGCGGTTACTACAATGCCAAAGGAGACGATGGAGTAATTGGATCGTTGGTAGCTTACAACGGAACCTACTTTGTCGGGGGGGACGTTTGGAAACATTATGTCGGCTATGAGTACTATGACTTCGCCTATGCAGAAAAAATACCGGCAGTCAGGGCTTACTACGCCAAAATAATTGCCAAGAATCTCCGCTCAGCCGGGATTGAACCGAATGTTTTTCTGGGATCAGCCTATGGCGGAATCCTTTTGACCGGCTCACTCGGTGATCTTTTCCCTGGTTCCGAAACTATTTTCACTACCAAAAAGGTGTTGGCCGTAAAAACCGACACCGAGAAAGAAAAGAGTGAACCATCCCTGGAACGCCATAAAATAAAACCTGGCGATAAAGTAGTGATGGTGGAGGATGTGGAAAATAATTACTCAGGTGCCTCAAAAACCATTGAACTGGTTGAAGCTCAGGGCGGAGTGGTCATAGCAATTGTTTGCGCCTTTAACCGCTCCACAACAGAAATCTTTTCTTTCAAACATTTCGGCGAAACTGATTACAGTGAGATCCCGGTAATTTCTGCCTGCTATATACCAACGAGACAATTCCGGCAGGACGATCCGGAAATTAAGGAGCTGGTAGAACAAAATAAAGTTGACTGGTCTCCGAAAAACAATTTTGAAAAATTGCTGGAGACCATGGAAGAAGCGGAAAAAAAATAATAACACCGCTTTGATACATAAAAAGGCTTCTGCGACGCAGGAGCCTTTTTTGTTATTTTAATTATTTTTCCAGTCTTGCTTATTCTCAAAAATCATGGTAAATTAAAGGGTTCTTTACACAATTAAATAATAAATTAAACTAAATCATAGAAACCATGAAACTCAGAGGAATTGAATTCAGAAACGCCTTTGCTGCTTCCGGAACATTAAACTTTTTTGGAAACGGCTGGTGGTACCATTTTTGGTACAAGTTGCTCTTCCCGGGATTTAAAAAATTGTTGACTTGCACTTTTGTTGCGAAAACAACGACTTTTGATCCGCGTCCGGGCAATATGCCTTTAAAGCCCAATTTACAGCCCAAAAAATTATTACCGGACTGTATTAAGGTTTACCCTTTTAAAGGGATAGCGCTTAATGCCGTGGGCTTAAGCGGCCCCGGAGCAATCGCTCTCTTTGCCACCAACATCTGGCAAAACAGAACTGAACCATTCTTTATTTCTTTTATGGCGGTCGGAAAAACTAAAAAAGACCGCTTAGAAGAAACTAAAAAATTTGTGGTCCTCTTTCAGAAAGAGCTACCTAAATTTCAGGCACCGGTCGGCATTCAGGTTAATATGTCTTGCCCTAATACTGGGCACCGAACTGACGACTTAGCGCCGGAGACTTTTGAAACACTACAATTATTCGCCGCCTTGGGGATTCCGGTCGATCTTAAGGTCAACACCTTATTTGATATCGCTTTACTTAAAGAAATTGAAGAGAGTGGACTTTGCGATATTATTACTGTCTCCAACACGGTTCCCTACGGTACCTATAATAATGATATTAATTGGCGCCGCTTGCTCGGACGTTCAACCTCACCGTTAGAAAAATATGGCGGTGGCGGTTTGTCCGGAAAAGTTATTTTTCCCATTGTTATCCAAAGAATCAGAAGAATGAGGAGAGAAGGCATAAAAATGCCAATCAAAGGTAGCGGCGGGATTATGAGCAGACGCGAGGTTGAACTGATGTGGGCTGCCGGAGTAAACGCGATTGAATTTGCGACGGTTAGTATGATCAGGCCCTGGCAAATCAAAAAAATTGTTGATCGCGCCGACAAGCTTTTTTCTGAAAATCATTATCAAAATTAGAAACCTTAAAAAAACCCGAAACCATGAAAATAGCTATAAACATACTAAAACCTTTTGACGCGCACGTGCACTTACGTCAAGGAACAATTCTCCGTGACGTTATACCCTTCACCGCTGATATCTTTGAAGCAGCCGTGGCCATGGGTAACTTAGCCGAACCGGTTGACAATCTTAGCCGCCTGTTGGCTTACCGTCAGGAAATATTAAAGGCCGCCGAAATTTATCCGGAGTTTAACCCGATTATGACCATAATGCTGACACCGCATACCACGGTCGAAACGATAAAAGTCTGCGCGCCTTACGCCAAAGTCTTAAAGTTTATTCCGGCTAACACTTCAACCAACGCTCAGGCGGGTGTTTCTTTGGAAAACCTGTCGGAATATTATCCGGTGCTGGAAGAAGTAAAAAAACAAGGTTTGATCTTTTCCATTCACGCTGAAAGAATCCAAGACGACGGCGGCAAAACTATTGCGGAAGCGGACCGGGAGTTAGCGGCCTTACCATTTGTTAAAAAAATTATCCGCGATTTTCCGAATATGAAAATAATTGTGGAACATCTCAGCACTAAAGAGGCTTGTGATTTAGTCTTATCCAGTCCCGAAAATGTAGCCGGAACGATTACGGCCCATCATGCCTTATTTAGTGAATCCTTTTTAAGGGCTCGCTTTAATAACTTAAAACCGGAATTTTATTGCAAACCGGTATTGAAGTCAATAGGACATCAGACGACGATTAAATTGGCCATGCTATCCGGTTCAGCAAAACTATTTTTCGGCTCTGATTCCGCGCCGCATCCGGCAGCTAAAAAGTTTGCCAACCCACCGGCGGCCGGTATTTTTTCGGCGCCGGTGGCCATTCCGTTAATAGCTGAAGTTTTCGCCCGATATGGGAAACTAAATCTGCTAGAGAACTTTTTATCAATTTCTGGACGAATGTTCTACGGTCTACCTATACCTAACAAGGAAATCGTTATTTATTATGACCGTCGTTCAACTAATCGAGTTCCCGAGGTTATTGGTGAAGATAAAATTCCCGTCCTCCTGGGAGGAGAGGAATTATTCTGGAAAACTGCAATTAATCATTATAAATAGAAAAACCATGAAAAAAATTGAAAATCTGATAAAATTATTTCTGAAGAATAATGGTTTGGAACCAACTGAATGCGTTTGGTGTCCTCTGAACAAAAATGAAATCCACATCCGCCCGATTGACTTTCCGAAAGCAGAAAAATTGGAAAAACTACTTCAGACCGGAAAAGAACAAGGCTTTGTTATTATAATCGTGGAGCCGGATATAAGAACCCACGCTATTAAAGAATTAGTTTTCCTAAAAAAGGAAACTGATTTAAAAAAACTGCGGGGCGCCTATCCGGAAAAATTTGCCCCCGACCTACCGGGTGTAGAAATGTCCGATGGCGTATTCCAACAGGCTTACGAAGGTTAAAAAAATAAAAGACCAATAAACCCGACAAAAAAGGCTGCTTATAACCCGAGCAGCTTTTTATTTTTCATGAGACCCCGCAGCATCCGCCGTCCGCCAACTAGCGGAGGCGGAGCGAAAAACGATTTTATTTATCTTCCCATTCTTTCCCCTGCCGGACGATTAATTCCGACGCACGGTTCGGTTCAGCCATCAATTCTTTAACGATCTTTTCCATTCTCGCGCCTTGTGAACCTTTAATTAATAAGACATCGCCGGCTTTGATTCGATTTTGTAAAAATCGACCAGCCTCCTCGGACTTATCAAAATAAAAAATATAATCATCCTCCATCCCCGCTTCTTTTGCTCCGCGAATAAAGTCGCGCGCTTTCTCGCCGACGGCAATTAAATGATTTATTTTACCTTCCGCCACTTTCTGGCCGACTAGTTTATGCCCGGTTTCGCTATAGGAGCCAATTTCCAGCATATCACCCAAAACGGCGTACTTTTCGGCCGTGGCATCAACTTTTAAATTATGTAAAACTTCCAAGGCAGAAATGGCCGCTTCCGGCGAAGAATTATAAGAGTCATCAATAATAAAAGTATGTTTAATGCCCGGCAGTAGATTCATTCGTCCGGGCGGCAGACTAAATTCGCTTAAAGCCTGGGCGATTTCTACTAGATTCATTTCAAAATAAAGACCACAAGCGGCGGCGGCGAGGGCCGCGTAAAGGGCAGTTTCACTCATGACATTTTTCATCACGACCGGCACGATTGAACCATTGTAATTTAATTTAAAATTAAGACCATTAAATTCATAACCGTCCTTGGTATAATTATAAACGATATCCTGCGCTTGGAGATTAGCACCTAGCTTGAGGCCATAAGTAATGACCCGCGCCGGGCTTATTTCCGTTAGCGACCGCGTTTCTTCGTTGTCATAATTTAAAATCGCTAAACCTTGACCGTCTAATTTTTCAATTAAAACCTGTTTTTCTTTTTTAATATTTGAGAGACTGCCAAAATACTCCAGATGCGAATAACTGATAGCGGTCACGATACCGACCTTCACCGGCGCCAAATTAGTTAAATAATCTAAATCACCGGGCCGGTCCACGCCCATTTCTAAAACTAAAACTTGCGGATAATTTTTATCAGTTAAAAGCCAAAGTCCGGCGGCGCGCCAGAAGACCCCGGCCCAACCAAACAAACTTCGACCTGGCGACTCGGAACCGATAATCGTGAGCGGCACGCCAATTTCATTGTTATAATTTTTAGAGCTGGTTCGGACACGGCGTTCATTTTTTAAAACTAAAGCGATCGCTTCCTTGGCACTAGTTTTACCGATTGAACCGGTGATGCCAATAACCAAAGGCTGATACTTTTTTAAGATCAGCTTTGACCAAAATTTTAGTTTTAATTGCAGGAGACGACGCATAAATTACCGTAAATTTTTTATTTTCTCGTTTTTGGCACTTGATAATACTTCAAAATATAATCAGCAATATCTTTCCATAAAGGTACGACCGAGCCTTCAGCGTATTGAACATCTTTCGGGCTATCGATTTTAGTTAACATCACGAAAGCCGGTTCGTCAATCGGCGCGATACCAATAAAAGTGTGATTATATTTATCGGTGCTATAGCCGCCGGCGGTGGCTACTTGAGCGGTGCCGGTCTTGCCACCAATATAATAACCTTGAATATAAGCTTGTTTAGAGTGCCCCCGTTCTACAACATTAACCAGCATGGCCGACATAGTATCGGCCGTTTTTTCGGAAATTACCCGTCGAATTTGCTTAGGCAAAATTTCTTCGCGTTTATCGCCTCTGACAATCGCTTTGACGACATAGGGCTTCATCATTATCCCTCGATTGGCAATGGCCTGAAAAGGCATAATCATTTGCAGGGGGGTAACGGCGATACCCTGACCGAAAGAAGCGGTCGCGGCATCAATTTCGCGCACTTTATTTTTTAACAAATTATCAATGTTGCCAGCGCTTTCGGAACCGAGTTCAATCCCCGAACGTTCGCCGAAACCATAATTTTTCACATAATCGGCAAAAACTTTCGGGCCAACTTGGCGCATGGCGAAAATCGCTCCAGTATTTAAAGAATTTTCCAAAACCGTATTCATATCGACAATACCGTGCGCGCCCTTGGTGGCGAAGTCCGAATTTTTAATTGGCTTCGGCCAACCGGGGATCATAATCTGCCCCTCATCTTTATACGTCGTGGACGGGCTAAGTTTCCTCTGATCAATAGCGATAGACATCGTCACAATTTTGAAAACCGAACCGGGCTCATACTGATACAATAACACGGGATTATTATAATAACTGATATCCTTAACTTCTTTGTAATTATTAGGATCAAATTCCGGCACCGAGCACATGGCGATAATGCCGCCAGTCTGGGGATTCATGACAATCACGCTGCCGCCGTCAGCGCCGTGCTTCTTAACGGCTTCTTTCAGTTTCTCACAAGCGACAAATTCGATGTTGCGATCAACCGTTAAAATCAAATCGCTGCCCGGTTCCGGCTTAACATACTCGCGATCGTTGACGATCATAATCGTCCCGCCACCTTTTTCAGACTTGACCGAACCGTATTTACCAAATAATTCATCGTTAAAGAATTCCTCCAGGCCATAACGACCTTGCTCTTCTTCATCAACATAGCTCACAAATCCCAATAGATGAGAAGCAATTTCATTTTCCGGGTAATAACGATATTTTTTTAGATCAAAACCGATGCCGGGAATTTTTAGCTCGGCCGTTGCGGTACTCGTAGAATTTTTATAAGTGACCATTTCGTTTTTCATTTCCAAATCGGTCGCTTGGACGGGCGTGGAACTAGAGTTGGCCAGGAAAGCATAAAGTCTCAATAGTTCCTCGGTCGATACTCTATTTTCCAAGGGTTCATAAGGGTCACCGGGCTTGTTTAATTTTTTTAAATATTTAGCCAGGATTTCTTCTTTGGTAGAAGTAGAAATGATTACCGACGTCCCCGTAGCCAGATCTTTGTTTAATGTCGCGGTCAAGCGCGGCACTTCAAAAAATTCAAATAATTTTTCGGCCATTTGCCGAGGGTCGGCAATATCTTTTGGAACGGCGTAAATAAAAGCAAAATCTTTGTTAGTCGCGATCGGATAAAGTTTTTCCTGGTTATTAATCGTCTCGCTTAAAAAAATCCGGCCGCGATCCGGTTTTAATTTACTGTAAATTTGATGCTGACTGGAAGCTAAAGCCGTATACCAATCGCACTGGGCAATTTGCACATTAAACAATTTATAAACTAGGGCGCCGGACAACAAAAAAATAATCGCCACGACCAAACGCCAACGATTATTACTAAGCCGACCTTTTTCGGGTTGGCATTTGTTTTTCAGATCACGCCACATAAGCCAGAGGGACAAGAATTATTATTTTTTAGCGACCACGGGGTTCGTTGCCGCCAAATATTCAACGTTGCCGACAGCCACCATGTTTAATTTTTGCGTTCGTGAATTTAAGGAATAATAAGATTGTAAATCATTAATTTTTTCCTCATTCTCTAATTTGGCACTCGCTAAATCAGTCGCCTGAATTTTCAATTCGCGCAAGGCAAAGCCTTTGACTGTCAAATCGCTGATGTTTAAAAGATAAAGGAAACCAAACGCCAGGATGAATACAAATAAACCGAGGTTTAAGCTCTTTAAACTAAGTTGACGGGTTTTTTTAGCAGCGCTTAAATTAGCGCTATAGCAATTAACGATTTTGGTCATAAGACATTAAACAGTAATTTATATTAATTTAAAAATTATCTAGAGTTTTAGGGCGGCGCGCAGTTTGGCGCTCCGCGATCGGGGGTTAAGAGCGGTTTCAGCGGCACTTGGGATCAAGGGTTTTTTGGTGAGAATTTTCAAAGTTGGTTTGGGGTCGGTGGCAGCAGTGCGAAAGAATCTTTTTACTATTCTATCTTCCCCGCTATGGAAAGAAACAACGACTAAGCGACCCGACGGTTTAAGAAGCTTAACGGCTTGGGGTAGGACTTCGGCCAGAGCTTTTAGTTCTTCATTGGTTTCCATTCTCAGCGCTTGAAAAATCTTGGTCGCCGGATGAATTTTTGAGCGGAAGCGGAAAGGAACGATCGATTCAATTATGGTTACGAGGTCACCGGTGGTTTTTATTCTTTTTAAACGACGGGCGTTAACGATAGCTTTAGCGATTTGATAAGCGCGGCGTTCTTCGCCGTACTCCCGGAAAATTCTGGTTAATTCCAACAAAGGGTAATGATTAATTATTTCGGTCGTTGATTTTTCAGTCTGCGGGCCGAAGGCCATCTCTAGCGGCCGCTCACCTTTAAAAGAAAAACCACGCGCTTCATCGTCCAGTTGCGCTGAAGATAAGCCGAGATCAAAGACAAGGCCGTCAAACAAGGTTTTGGCCGGAAAATTTTCTTCAACCAGACTGGTTAAATTTTTAAAGTTATCCTGAACCAGAATAATATTAGTTAACTTTTTTTCGGTTATTTTTTCTTGGGCGTTCTTTAACGCCAATTCGTCCAAATCTACTGCGAGAACTCTTCCCGATGGACCAACTTTTTCCGCCAGAGCTAAAGTATAACCGGCCCCACCCAAAGTCGCATCAATAAATTTCTGGCCGGTTTTAGGACTTAAATATTTAAGGATTTCCTGAAGCATGACCGGCACGTGAGCGTAAGGCATAGTCTTAAATTCCTAGATCACCCATTTCTTCGGCAATAGAATTACTATTTCTTTCGGCTTCGGCTTTATATTGCTGCCAGGCAGCTTCTTCCCAAATTTCCAGATGATTATATAAGCCAGCGATGATAATACTTTTCTTTAAGCCGGAAAATTTCCGTAAGTATTCCGGTAAAGTAACCCGCCCTTGGTTATCAAATTCGACGTCCATCGCGCCAGCCAACATATGGCGGGTAAAGGCGCGCGCCTTGGCCTGGCTAATCGGTAGAGCGGCAAATTTTTTAGCAATGGTTTCAAATTGTTCTTTGGAATACAAAAATAAGCAGTTGTCTAAACCTTTAGTAACAACTGCTCCCTTTTTTAAGATAGCGCGAAATTTAGCCGGTATGGCTAAGCGACCCTTGTCGTCCAAGTTGTGATTGTATTCGCCGATGAACATAAAAGCCTTGTGAATTGGGGCTTATTTTTAGAAGTTTATAAGTATTTTAGAGGTGATGACAAGCAAAGTTTCACCTCTATTCACCACAATTCACCTTACAAATATAATTATACACCACCAACCCCCTCGGGTCAACACTAATGTTTATAGTAAAATAAGCTAAAAAATCAAATAAAAAGCTACTTTTCAACAAGTAGCTTTTTAATCTAAAATAATTTGTCAAAATCGTCTAAAAGTTTTCAACAAGTCGTGCACAGGGAGTTTAAAGGAAAAAAGTCTTAAGGAGGGTCTTGAGAAAGGATATCCACAACCGCTACCTTGTATTAAAAGGTAGCTGGTAGTATAATTAAAATAGACGATTAATAACTTTACAAATAGCCTATGGAAGCCGATAATTTTCAAAAATCATTAGATAATGCCGAAGCCCAAATGCGCAAAGGCCTTTTGGAATTCGCTATTCTTTTAGTGATTGCCAAGCGAAAAACTTATGCTAATGAAATTATTGCCCGCCTGCAAGCGACCCACCTGGTGGTTGTTGAAGGGACCATCTATCCCCTGCTCGCGCGCTTGAAAAATTCCGAATTACTAAATTATTCCTGGGAAGAATCTAAGACCGGCCCGCCGCGCAAATATTATTCCCTAACCGCCAAGGGGCGAAAGTTTTTAGACGGCTATAAAACCCAATGGCAAAAATTAGAACAAGCCATAAATAATTTAGAAAAATAATAAAAATATGAATAAAACTATTGCTATTAATCTCGGCGGACGAAACTTCATTATTGAAGAAGCTGCCCAAATAAAACTCCAAAACTATTTGGCGGAAATTAGAAAGCATTGCCAAATCGAGACGGACACGGAAGAAGTTATGGCCGACATCGAGCTCGGCATGGCCGAAAAATTAAAAGCGACGTTAACTCCCTACAAGGAAGTAATTACCACGGACGATATTAATGCCCTAATTAAAGTTATGGGCACAGTAGCTGATTTTGACCGAGAAGTAGGCCGGACGACCGTCAGCGAAGAAGAAAGTCTTAATAATGAGACGAAAACTAATCGCCGGCTTTACCGTGATACGGATAACGCTATTTTAGGCGGCGTCGCGGCCGGTCTGGGCGCTTATTTTGATACTGACCCAATAATTTTTCGGATTATTTTCGTCGCTTTAGTTTTCGCCGGCGGCTCCGGTTTCTTAGTCTATCTAATATTATGGCTAATCACGCCGGCGGCTAAAAATGCTCATCAAAAATTGGAAATGCAAGGCCAAGCGCCGACCATCGCCGCTTTTGAACGTCTGGCCGAAAAAACTAATTCCGCCTGGAAAAAGGGAATAAAAAATTGGCGGGCCCGTTCACTTTTCAGCAAAATTATTAACCTGCCCTTTTTAGCTCTCCGCTATTTATTTCTGGCTTTAAAAAAGGTTTGGTCGGTTCTTTGGCCGATAATTAAATTTTGTTTCGGCTTATTTTTAATAGTCTGTTCCCTGTTCGGCTTAGCGGCCATTGGCATCGGCGGTTTATATTTAATACTGCAAACTAATTCTATTTACCGTCTTTCCTATATCCCGGTTAATGAATTAACCGAAATGATTCCTTTTGTTTGGTTAGTCGTTAGTGGCGCCTTGACCTTAGCCATTCCGGCGGCTTTGACTTTAATCGCCGGCTTAGTTCTCATCCGCAAAAAAACTTTTATGGCCTTTTCGGCGATTGTTATTTTAGTAGCGATTTGGATGGCGGCGGTTATTTCCGTGAGCGCCCTGAGCTTACGCTATTTCCCCGAACTCAAAGAAAAAGTCGATAATTATCCGCCGTTACAAAAAACCGAGCAGGCAATCAGCGTCTCGGAAATAAAGACTTTAGCCGTCACCGGCCGTCATTTGCAAATTATGGTTGAATCAGGCGCAACGACGACTGCTTCGGTAAGCGGCCGCGCAATTGATCTGGAAAAAGTGCTAACTAAAAACGAAAACGGCGAGTTAAATATTAAAGAAGCTGAAGAAAATAACGACCATCTCTGCTTCGCTTGCGGGCTAGAAACAATCGTTATTAAACTAAGCGTCCCTAATTTAGAAACCATCCAGGCCAGCCAAGCTGATATCAGTATTGATAAAAATTTCAATCACCCCTTAATAATCATGGCCGACCGTTATAGTCATATTGAATTAATTGAGACGCAAATTCCCGCTCTGACAGTTTTTGCCAAAGACAACGCGATGATTGATATTTCCGGCCAAGTGGCTTCTTCCAGCTTAAGCATTAAGGAGGCGACGCTTCGTCTTAATAATTTTAGTGGGGATAGTGTTGATCTTCATTCCGCCGGCCAAGCTTATTTAACGGGAACAATTAAAAACCTGAGCCTGAGTAGCGGTCTAGACTGTACCAGGGAAAATGACTGCGAACTAAACGCTTATCAGGCGCAGATTGGAACTGTTGATTTTAATATTTCCGGTTCGCCAATCGTGATTCTCGGCCCGACAGACAGAACATCCGGAACGGTTTCCGACGAGACTATTATCTTTTGCAAAGAGATGACAAAAATAAATAAAGAGATAGCGGATAAAAAAATTATCCGCTACCGCTCTTTAAGCGAAGAAGAGCAATATGAAATTTCTTCGGAAGATCCAACAAGCGCTCAAAACATCATTAGAATTAACGGCCAATATTTCTCAATTGACCGGCCTGATTGGATGGTTAACGGATACCAGGGATTAAATAATAAATTCAGATATTTAATCAGACAAAATTAGTCGGTTAACTCTACATCCAGTTCCCGGGCAGAAGCTCGTCCAGCTTGACTTTGTCTTTATTAGAAATAATTATGTAGCAATTTTGGCGATTGCTTAAATTTATTTCTTGAAGCATTTCACGACAACGGCCGCAAGGATAGGTCACTTTGCCTTTCCTAAAAGCAACTATCGCGGCAATTTCTGTTTCATTGGAACCAGAGATCATGTTAGCCACGGCGGAATGTTCAGCGCAAAAACCGATGCCACAACTTAAATGCAAAGAAACGCCGCTATAAACCTGCCCTTTCTTAGTCAAAAGTGCGTAACCGACTTCTTTAACGGCTCCGCCCGGCACCTTAGTCGGTTTGACCAGAGACTTAGCTAATTTAATTAATTTTTTGTCTTCTTTAGTCAACTTAACGGCGGTTTTGAATTTAGGCATATGGTTAAGTTATTTTTTATCCTACTCTAAAACCGCCACCACGGGATAATGATCCGAGGCTTTAGCGGTTAATTCGTTTTTAACAACACGATAATCAACTAGATGGCTTGCTAATGATTCTGATAGAAAAATATCATCCAAACGTAAATCAGCATGAGCGACATCTATATTACTCGGCGTCGGCACAGTCGTTTCCTTATTCTTACCTAACTTAACAGCGGTATCCTGATAATTAGCGGCTAAAACGGCGTCAATTACTTCAAATCGAGGTTGACCGTTATTAGTAAACTTCTTTAATTGGGTTTCATTAAAATTACTGATAATTTCCGGCCCATATTTATCTTCTCGGGAAAGTGAATTCATATCGCCCATAATAACACGATTTTCGGTGGCTTTTTGAGAATTAATAATCAGTTGTATTTCCGGAAGCCGGACGTCTTCGGTAGTCGGACTAAGATGCAAACTAGCAAACGAAAGCGGGCCAAATTCTGAATCAACTTCCGTTAAAAGCACTTCGCGTTTACCGGGCATAAGAACAGTGGTTTTATTTATAGCCGTCTTAGACAAGAAAACAACGGTATAACCGACGGCGGTAGAGGTTATACTATAATAAGGCAAGCCAATTTCCTGAGAAAATTCTTTAATAATTTTCCCGTCATTATCTAAAAAATTATTGGCTTCATTAATAGTTAAAAAATCAGGTGATTCTTTTTTAATCGCGGCCATTATAAAACCCAAACGTTCCTGACCGCCATGAAGAATATTGTAAGCCATTAATTTCATAAATTTGGAACTTTTGCCTTTCCGATATTCGGCTCACTAGAATAAACCGGCTCCACGATGGAATAAGCGCCGAATTTTTTGTTTTTTTTGAGTGTTTTCGGCTCGGCTTCAACGGGAATTTTTAAAGCATAGGCCAGGGCGTTAGCGGTAATTACGCCAATGCGCAGTGAAGTAAAACTGCCGCCTTGGTTGGCGACGATTATTTTTTTAAGCGCACTTAATTTTACTTTTTTACTTTTCAGCAGGCGGTCAATTCCGGGCAATAGTTTTTCGGCCTGAGCGCGGGGAGCAGTGATTTTCTTTTGAATAATAAGCTTAGCGCCTTGTTTTAAGGCGATAATTATTTCATCATTGTTGGTAGTGTTGATATATAAGGTCATACGATTAATGATAAGTTACTATTAATAACAAGCGGGCAAACAGCTTCAATCTCATCCTGATAGCTAATTTCGGGGATGGGGTTTAATAAAAAAATCTTTTTATAATGGACAAAAGCAAAGCCGAGCTCCATTAAAGTATTGCCGCCGATATAATTCTTAATCCCCTTACGGTCAAAGTTAAGGACTAAAACCGCGTCGCTTTTGACGATTTCATTATAATGATAACGGATATAATCATGTTCTATTTTAAGTTTAGCGTGCTCGGTCTCTACCCGTTTAGTTAAATCCGGCCGTTCGCCCTTGGCCCGCGCCGTGTAGTGTTCGTGGAGTTTAACTTCATGGCCTAAATTAATTAATTTTTCTTGGTATTCTACCATTTCTTTACAGAAAGAGGAACTGCCAATAATAGTTATTTTCATAAATTTTAAACAGGATAATCTTTTAAAAATTTTCCCCAATCTATTTTAGGGAGATATGTAAAAACGGAAGGAACAAATCGAGTTCTTTCTTTAGCACCTAGATTAGTGAGTTGTTTTAAAGAATAAACTTCAAAGCAGATTGCTTCCTCGGGTTCCACTCTTAAATCAGAGATTTTTCCTAAATAAACATAGAGATAACTAGTCTTAAAAACCTTATTCGTTTTGTCGGTAATTTCATCATAATACTCTTCCTGGGATTTCCCTAAAAATATTAAGTCCGCGGGCTTAACTATCACTCCAGTTTCTTCTTCGGTTTCTCTAAGAGCCGCTTCCTCATAACTTTGCCCGATTTCCACGTGCCCGCCGACAGTAAAGCTTAACAAATCCGGAGCGGTTTCTTTATTTTTTGCCCGATGCTGAAAAATAATTTCACGGCGCGGGGTAATAAAACAAACGCGAATTTCACGGTGCCGTAAACCGCGCTCATGAATATTGGCGCGTGTTTCCTGACCGATTATTTCATCGTTTTCATCAACGATATTTAATAAATTAGACATGTAAAATTTCTTTAATCTCTTTTAAGCTATTCACTTTCACTAACTTTTCTCTTAACTTTGTCGCGCCGGGAAGTCCTTGGACATACCAGACTAAATGCTTGCGCATTTCAATTATACCCGGCTTCCCTTTTTGTTTTTGCTCTAAAGTGGCGTGTTCTAAAGCGATTTTAAAAATCTGCTTTGGTTTTAAATTAATAACGCGCTGGGTTTTTATTTCTTTAAACAACCAGGGGCGTCCCAAAATACCGCGGGCTAATCCTAAACCATCGGCCTTACTTTCCCGCAGCGCTTTTTGGGCACCGGCTAAATCATTAATTCCGCCATTAGCGAGAATTACGCCTTTAAAATATTTTCTGGCTTCCTTAATTAAACGCCAATTCGGTGCGCCGCTAAATCCCTGATTTAAAGTCCGGCCGTGAATCATTACGGCAGCAACCGGCAGATCGGAAATATTTTTTAGAAATTTCAAAGCATCAATTTCAGAAGCGCCGGCTCTCATTTTTATAGAAACCGGTAAATCGGTATTAGCTAAAACGGCTAAAATAACAGCGCGACTTTGTTTTAAGTTTTTCATTAAGCCCGAACCAGCTCCCTGTTTCATTATTTTGGGGACAGGGCAACCGAAATTAATATCAATCCCATCCGGCTTTATTTCTTTACTTATCAGGCGCGCGGCCGCGGCAAAATGTTCGGGATTGGAACCAAATAACTGGACAACGTAATATTTTTCTTTTTTACGGTTGAATTTTAGAAGTTCTAAAGTGGCATTTTCGGCTAAACGGTTTTTAGCGCGTTTATAAGCTGGCTGATTATAAAAAAGCGCGGCCGCTGAAGCCATCTCGCTATATAAAACATCGGCGCCGTATTTCCGGCACACCTGTCTAAAAGCGGAATCAGTAAAACCGGCCAGGGGCGCAAGCGCTAAAATCGGCTGCTGACGATTCTTTAGTTTAGTCCAAAAGTTAACCGCCATATTAAACGGCGGAAATCTTAAAACCGGTTTTTATATCTTCAACTAAATAGCCTTTTTCTTTGATGATGCCGCGCAGACGATCGGCCTCTTCCCAGTGCTTGGCCTGGCGAGCGCTTTCGCGGGCCTTAATTAAGGCCTGAACGTCCTGAGGCAAGTCGACTAAGGTCAATTCTTTTTTAACAGCCGCGGCCGCTAAGTCTAGTCTCAAACCGAAAACTTTATCAAAATCCAAAATAGTCACTAATTTATCAGCCGGACTTAGTTTAGCTTTTAAGACGGCGGCGATAACGGCCAAGGCTTGGGGCAAATTTAAATCGTCGTTAATAGCTGCTAAAAACTTTTCCTTAAATTCAACCGCCACTTCGCCTTTTTTATCACCTAAAGCGGCCACTTGATTTAATAAACTATTTAAACCGTCTTCGGCTTGTTTTAAACCGGCCTCGCTATACTCCATCGGCTTACGATAATGAACTTGCAGGGCGGCGAAACGATAAGCTAAAGGATTAAGACCCGGCTTAACAAAAGCATTTTCTAAAGTTAAAAAATTATCTTTACTCTTGCCCATTTTCTGACCGCCTTTAATATTCAAAAAAACGCCATGCATCCAGTAATTAAAAAATTTCTTCCCAGTCGCGGCTTCGGATTGGGCGATTTCGTTGGTATGATGAATATTAATATGATCGATGCCGCCGCAATGGATATCTAATTGGTCAGCTAGGTATTTCAGACTCATCGCCGAGCATTCAATATGCCAGCCGGGAAAACCAACTCCCCAAGGCGACTCCCATTCCATTTGGCGTTTAGCACCCACTGGGGAAAATTTCCATAAAGCAAAATCCGTCGGATTTTTCTTTTCCGGATTTTTTTCTACGCGCGCTCCTTCTTTTAAATCTTCCAGGGGTAAATGGCTTAATTTGTTATAGTCTTTAATTTTAGAAGTATCAAAATAAATGCCGTCGGAAGTTTTATAAGTAAAACCTTTTTGCTCCAAAATTTTTATCAGTTCAATCTGCTCGGGAATATTGTCGGTCGCCTTGCACCAAATATTTGGCTCTTCAATATTTAATAAGGCCAAATCATTTTTAAAAGCCTGAGTATAAAACTCCGAGATTTCCCAGGCGCTCTTCCCTTCTCGCGCCGCGCCTTTTTCCATCTTATCTTCGCCCATGTCCATATCACCGGTCAAATGACCGACGTCGGTAATGTTCATGACGTGCTTAATCTGATAACCGTTGTATTTTAAAACTCTTTTCAAAAAATCTTCAAATAAATAGGTCCGTAAATTACCGATATGGGCGAAGTTATAGACGGTCAGACCGCAAGTATATAAGCCGACTTGACCGGGTTCGATTGGTTTGAATTCTTCTTTCTGACGCGTCAAAGTATTGTATAGAAATAGTTTGGACATAAATTTATGTTTATTTAAATCTGACAGGAATTTTAAAAGAGGCGTCATTTTGTGGCAAGCCTGAAGGATTGTCTTTGGACACTACTAAATAACCGCTAGTTGCCGTCGTCGTAAAATTTAAAGTGGCTTTAAACGGGACCATTTTATCAGTCATCCAATCGCTTTCGGCTTGGCCACCGACTACGGCAATTACTTGATTATCAAGAGTCATTAATTTAACCGGCAAATTGGCTTCAAAAAACCAATTCCCTTTGGCTTGGCCTTCAACCGTGAGGGGTGAGGTAATTATTTCTTCGGGCTGTGGATTGGTAACAATAACTTCGGCGGTCGGCGCAATAGTTTCCGTTGAAGTCGCATTTGGCGTGATTGGAGTCGCGTTTGAGGTAACTAGAGGGATATCTTTTTTAGAAGTTAAACGTAAAATTACTGCCGTCACTAAAATAATTATGACAATTAACAAAAGAAACTGCTGTTTTTTCATATGAATGAAAATTAAAATTCTTCCTCTAAGTGGCGAAAATTTCTTCGATGCTTTGGCGGCCTTTGATATTTTTTAGAGCTGAAATGAATTTGCTCTTTAGTGGAGCGGCCAGTTTTTTTTGTTTCCCAAGCAGACTGACTAAAACCTTTAACCAAGACTTTTTTTAAATCGTCTTTTTTTAGTTTAATGATTTGCTTATTAGCTCCCATATTTTTTTATCTTATCACATTTGTCTTAAAATGACAGCTCTTGACAAAAACAAGGTACTAGGATATAATATTAAAATCTTAAATTTCTTTTAAAAACAGCGGCCGGGTCGCACTTGCGGGTTAGAAACCGGCAAAAACAAGAGAGGGTTGGAGTGCTTAATTACCAAACCAAATTTAGAAAAATTTCCTTCCTGTTGATTTTTCCTCGCCTTTACTTAGAGGTTTGGAATTCGCTTTTCTCTCTGGCCAGCTTCCCGTGAGCTCATGGGGTCGAATCTAGTTGGTCTCACAACCGAAAAGACCTTGGAAATCTTGTTACTAAGGCAAAGACCTTAGAAACAGACTTATTCCAAGGTCTTTTAAATTTGTCTAATTTGTGGTCGTTAGTGGACTTGAACCACTGACCTCCGCGATGTGAACGCGGCGCTCTAACCAGCTGAGCCAAACGACCGGTTTAAATGCTTTATATCCTAATTTATTATACCATGCCTGAGAAAATGTCAAAATGTTAATAAAAAACCGGGTGGCCTATAGGCTACCCGGGTAATCGTTCAATTAATTAACGCTTTTAGGAGTAAACGCTAACCCCACTGGAAAAGTTGCTCGGCTTTTTCTAAATAATAATGATAGTCACTACTAAGGGGGTGTCGGAAATTAGCGGTTAAAAGTAAACTTAATTCCCGATAATACCAAGCCATTTTTTCTTTTGGAGCATTAAGCTCCGGCCAAATTTCGTCGCCTTTTTCATAATAGTAGTCAAGCAATGATTTCAGATAATAAATGTTAATGACGACAAAAATCTTTTGGGCGGCCGTGCTCATATGCAAAAAGCGCTCCAGGATATCCCTTTTGCGAAGTTCCCAGTTGGCCTTTTTATCAACAACTTTGTCCGGCGCTTTTTTTTCACTCACTTCTTTGACCAGTTGAGCGATAAAAACGTTAGTGTCCCTAGCCAACTGCCGATAAGAATAACGCGGCAAATCCGTTAAAACGCTATGGAACAGACCGGCCAAACAAACCTGGCGCGGTTCATGGCATTCCATTAGGGTCATAAAAACGGCAAAATGCTGGGTTAGGTAGGGTTTTCCCCAACCTCGCCTTTCTTTTTGGTCTTTATACAGAGAAAAGATTTTTTCAAAGGCCTCAATCGGGCCTAAATCAACGACTTCTGATTGTTTCTGAGTCAACATATTCCTCCTTTTTTAGATTTTAAAATACAAAAATTGTTAAGAACTAGTGCCCGAGGGGGGATTTGAACCCCCATGGGATTGCTCCCGCAGCGTTCTGAACACTGTGTGTCTACCAGTTTCACCACCCGGGCATCATAGGGTATAATGGAACTATATTATTATGCTAAATTTAGAAACAGAAAGCAAATTTTTTGACCTGGGCTATAAGCTCATCGGCGGAGTTGATGAAGCCGGCCGCGGGCCCTTGGCCGGACCGGTAGTCGCCGCCTGCGTCGTTATCGGTTCAGATTTTGTGATTGATCACGATGATTTAGCCCTGGTCACCGACTCTAAAAAGCTCACGGCGAAACGTCGCGAGAAATTATTCGGCGTAATTAAAGAAAAGGTCTTGGCGGTTGAAATAGGCATCGTTGATAATTTAACGATTGATAAAATTAACATCCTTCAAGCTAGTTTTTTAGCGATGCGGCGAGCGATTAATAAACTAAAAATAGCTCCGGATTATATTCTGATTGACGGTAAATTTAAAATCCCTAAACTAAACAAACCGCAGACAGCAATTATTGGCGGCGACGGCCAAGTTTTTTGCATTGCCGCCGCTTCCATTATTGCCAAGGTCAGCCGGGATTGGCTGATGTCGGAATTTGATAAACAATATCCGCAATATGACTTTGCTAAACATAAAGGCTATGGCACCAAAGCGCATTTCGCGAAAATTGCCGCGCATGGTCCCTGCCCTTTACACCGTTTCAGCTTCAGCCCGATTAAGGAGATGTTTCTCGATAAAAAAATAAAATGAGTGAAGTTGACAAAAGTCTTAAAAAATAATAAAGTTAAAAATTACTTTAACAATTTATAAATATAACCACGATATTACTGAATTACTGATAATTATTGTTTTATAAAACTTACAGAAACATGAAAACAAACGTACGAATTACCTTCAAAGAAGCCTTGGTTTTAGCTTTGTTCACTGTGACTATCTTCCTGGCGCTGCATTCCAGCAAAATAATTTGGCCGGAACATACAGCGGCCATTAACTGCTACGGCTGTTTCTTCAGCCTGATGATCATCGGCAAGATTATCTTCCGCAAAATAGTTATTTGGGAAATAGAGACCAGCCGAATCAGAGCCCACTACCATGGAGATTATAGAAAAATAATCTATAAAAGATTTCCTTGGTCAAGAGCGCTGCTGGTTACGGCAATGATTATGATTATTTTTCTGGCAATTATTTCCATCCTGAAGACCTCTCCGTTTTTCAACAATTGGCTGATAGCCCTTGGTAAACCGCTGCCGGAAATATGCGGCTGGCCTTCCTTGCTCGCTCTTGTCGTTTTAATAACCCTAACGTTAAACGGCTGGTTAACACGCCGTAATCAGCTCTATAATTGGGCCACTCACCGTAAAATAATTCGGTCACAACCAAATTACTTTAAAATAAAACTTGACTGGCTCGATCGGACAGCGATTACCTTGGCAGTCGCTCTGCTTGTTTTCTTGGCTTTTTGGCTCCTAGGCCAAAAAATTTGGCCGGCGCAAGCAGTTGTTTTGAATTATTACGGTTGGTTTTTCAGCTTGATGATTATCGGTGGCGTTATTTTTCAGTGGTTTGCTATTTGGGAAGTAGAAAGTAAACGGATTAAATCGACTCTCCAGGGCTTAATGTATTATAAATTTTCCTGGTCAAATTTAATGCTCCGTCTGGCTAATACTATTTGCTTTCTGATGATCACTGTTTGTGCACTCAACCTTTTTTCTTTTTTCTACCAATGGTTGGAATGTTATTCGCAAATGTTAGGAGAAATCGTCGGCTGGCCGCTTTTTATCAGCTTTATCATCTTGAGTATCCTAACTTTCGGAGGATGGTATATGCGTGATCAGTACGGCTATCAGCCAAAAATGACGCAAACGGCCTATTGATTAAAAAGGTCTTCTCGCCGCTAAAAAAATCCTTTAGAAATATTAAGATATGAAATAAATCATATTTTAGTACTTTCTGAAGGATTTTTTATTTTGTCAGTTTTTTAGGTATTTTTTAAAACGTTTATCTCTTATTTCTCACTCGCTCTACTTCCGTTAAAAATTTCTTGCGTAAACGGATATTTTTCGGGGTGACTTCTAGATATTCATCTTCATTGATAATGCTTAGGCCGCGTTCCAAAGTTAAATCCCAAGGCGGAGTTAAGATAATCGCTTCATCGGTTCCGGAAGCGCGAACATTAGTTAAGCGTTTGCCTTTAATCGGATTAACGGCCATATCATTACCTTTAGCGACATTGCCCAAGACCATGCCTTCATAAACTTCCACGTTCGGGACAATATATAAAACACCGCGATCTTGTAAATTCCAAAGAGAAAAAGCGAGGGCTTTGCCGGTGGCCATAGAGACCATAGAACCGAGCTGATTGCGTTCAATTTCGCCGGCCCAAGGTTTGAAGCCGATAAAATGAGAGCAAAGGATGCCTTCACCGCGAGTATCAACGATAAACTCATCGCGGTAGCCTAAAATACCGCGCGTCGGAATAGCAAAAATAATGCGAGTTTGGCCGTTATGGGTTTTTAAATCGGTCATCTGGCCTTTGCGGCGGGACATTTTATCAATCACCACGCCGGAAGCTTTTTCCGGAATATCAATAGTTATTTCTTCAAACGGTTCCAGTTTCACCCCGTTTTCTTCTTTGACGATAACCTGCGGTTGGGAAACTTGAAGTTCATAACCTTCGCGGCGCATGTTTTCCAATAAGACAGCAATGTGCAGCTCACCGCGGCCGTAAACTTTATAAAAATTAGTATCGGAAAAATCAATTTTCAAGCCGACGTTAACTTCTAGTTCTTTTTCCAAGCGTTCTTTAAGTTGGCGGTTGGTGACATACTTCCCGTCCCGACCAGCAAAAGGCGAATTATTAATTAAAAAATTCAAACAAATCGTCGGCTCGTCAATGGAAATTGCCGGTAGAGCTTTTTGCGTTTCGTTTTCGGAGATTGTTTCGCCAATATAAATATTAGTCAATCCAGCGATTAAAACAATATCACCGGCAACCGCTTCGGTAATTTCCTGACGACTTAAACCTTGAAAAGTAAATAATTTAGTTATTCGGCCGGAGCGGGTCGCACCGTCTAAATTTTCTATAAAAACGGTTTGGCCGGCTTTGACCTGCCCTTGGTAAATTCGGGCAATCGCGCAACGACCTAAAAAATTATCATAAGCTAAATTAAAAGGCTGCGCGGCAAGAGGTTGTTCAGTCATTTCCGTAGTCGCCGCGGGCGCGACATGTTTTAAAATCAAATCTAAAAGAGGATTAAGATTATCGGCTAATTTATCCGGTTCTAAACCGGCGCGACCACCCTTAGAAATCGCGTAAATCACCGGAAAATTCAATTGTTCGTCCGTCGCCCCTAAATCTAAAAATAGTTCATAAACCATTTCGGAAACGGCTAAGGGACGCGCGGCCGGCTTATCCACTTTATTAATAACGACGAGCGGCTTTAGGCCAAGCTCTAAAGATTTTCTTAAAACAAATTTAGTTTGCGGCATCGGCCCCTCTTGCGCGTCAACGATTAATAAGACCGAATCAATGGAACGTAAAACGCGTTCCACTTCCGAGCTAAAATCAGCGTGACCGGGCGTGTCCACGATATTTATTTTCGTATCTTTATAAAACAAGCTGGCATTTTTGGCGTAAATCGTAATGCCTCTTTCCTGCTCCAAGGAATTACTGTCCATGCTAATATTCGCCTCAACCATGCCGGTTTGGCGTAAAAGCGAATCGGTTAAAGTTGTTTTGCCGTGATCAACGTGAGCGATTATAGCAATATTTCTAATTTCCATAAGATATTTAGGCTAATTTTTGGTAAATTTAGTAAAATAAATACGCGACGTTTTAAGTCGCGCATTCGGACCAACAACTTTTATATACTAACAGGTAAATTTAAGACTGTCAAATAATGATAGCTAAATAATAAACTTTATACTTAGATCTGAGTTTAAGGCCGAGGCGACTTTATCTAGAAGTTTGACGGTAAAATTCTGTTGGCCGCTTTCAATTCTGGCGACATTACCTTGAGTAGTACCAATTTTTTCGGCTAACTCTAGTTGGCTCATTTTTCTGGCCTGGCGCAATTTAATAATCTGAAGAGAAAGTTCTAGTTGACGGCCATATTCGTCAAAATATTTTTTAAATTTTGGATTTTTAAGCTCTTCTCTTAAAACATCGTCAAGGTTAATAGCCTTCTCAATAATTTTTGTTTGTTTTTCTTTAATTTTCATATATTTCGATAAAACTTAACTTGATACTTTTCATTATATATCATATATGATATGTAGTCAATAATTAATATTTGCCTAAATATCATAACAAACCAGAGATAAAGAACGGATAAAGTTTATTTCGATTTAATTTAAATTCAGTTCAAACCAAAAAGAGCCCGGCTTAGGGGCTCTTTTTATTATGTTTGATATATCCTGAAATATTTTATCTCTTGGCGCCACTATAGGCGATCGCGCGAACAACGTTCCAAGCCAGAGCGCTAACCGGATCATGACCATAAACCCAGCGGAAAGTCTTAATCGCTACCTTCTCGCTGTTTAGATTACGCTGTAAAGGCAAGAGCCCGTAAGCGATAACCATAATCGCATTTTCATCAACATTATTGGTCATAACCGCGTTGCGGGCATAAACTTTCTTGAATTCAACCTTGGCTTGAGCTTCGGCGGTTGCGTTTCGCTCGCTCGGCCAACGACCGTTAGCGATTTTTATAACATCTGACCATTCGGCCTCGGTATTCGGAAGTTTTTTATAGGCTTGGTAATAAGAATTGATTACACCAGCTCGTTCCCCGGCGCCGAGGCGCTGAGTACTTCTAGTACCATAGACGATAAAATCATTAATCGTCAGCTTCTCTTCAGCGGTAATAGTTTTATCCAAACCTAGAATCGCTTTATACTTATTCAAACCGTTCTGTTCCAAAGAAGTATCAGCTTGGTTCCCTAGATGATTAAGTAAAGTTTCCGTGTTGTTAGTGCTAACGATTCCAGCCTCAGTTAAGACATTTTCTAAAACCGTATCACCTGAACTCGGCGGAGTAGTACCGGTCGAAGTCGAGGTCGGCGTGGTCGTTGTTGTCGTAGTAGTCGGACAAGCGCGCTGGATACTTGCTTGTTGTTCAGTCGTTAGAGCACAATTGTCCGGAGATTGCGATAAAACATTGCGATATTGGATATTGCCGAAACAAGTGGTTTGCCAAGCGCCCGGATTAACAGAACTGCAATAGGTAGTCGAACTGCCACCACCGCCTCCTCCGCCACCACCAGCGGCGACACAAGAGCTACCGCTTAAAGTATAACCGGAATTGCAGGTTATTGAACAACCAGGATAAGCGGCTACGGAACCGTTAGAAACGGTCAGAGGGGAGCAATTAAGAACTGTCCCCGTAATACCGCTTTCTAAACCAGAGCCAAGGTTACCGATTATTTCCTCGCCGGCCGTGGCCGAGACAGTTGAAACAAATGCTAAAGACAGCAAAAGAACCGCTAAACCAATCAATCTTTGATATTTTAATTTCATATAGTTGTACTTAGCCGGGTCAAAAGTTACTTTGACCTGGCTAATAAATTAGTTTAGAGGTTACTGAGCGCGAACACCATAAGAGGTTGAGTAGGAACCAGCCGGAGTAGAAGACGGAAGTTTAACTTGGATATGGATATTGGTTTGGATACCGGGGCGACTAGAGTCAGCATCATTCGTAATAGTTAAGTTCGTCGGATACGTATCTGCCGCGGTAATCGCGATCGGATGATTTAAACCGCCAGTGTCATCGTCCGCAATTTGTTCGGAATAGTATTGCATGTTATCGCCCGCGGCTAAAGAATTAGAACCCGAAGCCCAATTTCCGAACTTTAAAGCCGTATGGTTAAGATTGGTCGGTAAAGTAACCGTCATCACCCATTCCCAACCATCAGGATAGCTATTGTTGGCGGCACCGGATGTTTTTACCATCACTGGAGCATCCGTCATAAACGAGCCGACCGGAGCGGTTTCCGTTGTAAATTGGGAAGTTGTTGTTGAGCCGTGGGCGATTATATGATTATCGGCTAAATCGGCAACGCCGGCGGTAACATAGATCCAATAAGGAGTGTTATAAGAAAGCGTTACGCTCGGACCGCCAAGTCTAATCATCTTACCTTGCTCCATTAACATCGGCGAACCGATATCAACCGGATTGGTGCAAGACTCGTCGCTAACTAAGCATAATTTAACCGTACTAGAGCCGATCGTATTAGGATCCAAAGCTTCGTCAAAACTTACATAAAAATTATCTGGGGAGATACTAACACCAGTTGTGCCGGCAGCTGGCGCTTGCGCAACAAACAGAGGCGCGGTTCCATCGGCACCAACATTTTCGTCTTCGATTATCACGACATCTTGTAAGCCTGGTGTCGCGTTAGCGGTTGACAAAGCTGAGTTGCCACTCGGATCGGTTGCCCGAGCCATAAAGGTTGTTGTAGCGTTTTGTGGTAAGGCAACAACCGCTGACCAGTCGGTATCACCGGTGGTTATAATAACCGTTCCGGCAACCGCCGATCCGTTCAAGACCTGAATAGTTACATTATTAGGATCAGCAGTTATTGTTCCGCCAATTGTATAGTAATCAGAATTAACGGTCGCGTCCGCGGTCGTAATCGCCAATCCGGCCGGAGCGTCTCCGTCGCCCGCAGCGGCTGTAGTTACGAAAGTTCCATCAACAGAAGTGGCGGTATTACTAGAGCCATCGGTTGATTTCACGCGGAAATGATATTGAGTGCCGGCGGTTAAACCGGTTAAGACAATTGAATGAGGCTTTACTAATGAATCAGAGGAGCTGGCTGCGCCATAAGAAGAAGTTGTCCCATATTCAACCGTTGAAGAAGCTATTTCATCAGTATTCCAAGTAATAGTCGCACCAGTGGTAGTAATAGCAGTCGCCTGGATGTTAGTTAATACCGGAGCAGTTGTGTCGGCGGCGGCGGAGACGTTAATATTGGCCGAAGTACCGCTAACAGTGGCACCGCTGTTTTCAGCTGTTATTGTAACATCATCTTCTGCGGTCGGGAATTTTACTGACGCCTCAAAAGTTTTAGTACCGCTGGCAGTGATATTGCCAACTTGGTTATACCAAATTGGAGCGGTCGCGTTAGTAGTTAAGAAGACGATGCCGGTGAAAGCGGTCGCGCCATTAGCTCCGTCGGCAGTGTTACCAGAAGCATCTTTAGCAGTAACCGCAACATCAATAGTCTCGGCAGTGGTTGGCATAAGATCCGACGGTATTACTGTGAAAGAAGCGGCAGCGCCGTGTTTGACAGTAATTGCGGCCGTTGAACCACTCGCACTATCAGCAGTAATAGTTATTACCGGAGTTTCTGAAGAGTTAGTTAAAGTAAAGCCCGCTTTTGTCATAGCACCGGCAGAGAAAGTTTCGGTGGCATTAGCTGGTTTAGTAGGTGCAGTACTGTTTGGAGAACTCGTGGCGTCCCAAACCCAAGCTACTGCTTTACCATCTGTATAATCAGTTTTAATATTTTCTTCACCGTCACGACCAGTCGCGGTTACGCTGAAAGCCGTTCCAGCAGTTTCTGTGCCAGAGTGTTGTGTAGTTAAGGTGAAATCGGCGAGCGCGCCAGGAGTAGCGGTTACGGCCGCGGTTGTACCGGTTTTCTCATCAGCCGTGGCTCTAATCGTGGTTGATTCTGCTGCTTTAGTTAAACGGAAACCACCAATAGCGCCTGTAATACCAGCAGTAAATCCTTGGTCGCCAGTGGCTGGTTTTAAGGCCGCAGTATGTTTAGGCGATTCAGTGCCACCACTGGCCCAAGTCCAGGCCACTGATTTAGCACCAGTATAATCAGTCTTAGTATTTTGTTCCGCATCACGAGCGGTTAAAACAACATCAAATGATTCA
>Ga0265297_10001993_pt1 | contig 43885 bp, 41 predicted proteins | sample Munlanlwell13791_FD_192502 | JGI IMG/M metagenome (GOLD analysis project Ga0265297, IMG submission 192502) | Leachate microbial communities from a municipal landfill in Southern Ontario, Canada - Leachate well 137-91 | ecosystem: Engineered > Solid waste > Landfill > Unclassified | place... | reverse complement strand
GAAATCCCATGCAGAAAAAGTCTTTAGTGGTAATTGACATTCAAAATGACATTACCAAAAACTACAAAGAAATCATTGACAATGTTAATCGGTCAATAGATTGGGCAGTGGAAAATGAAATTCATGTCGTTTACATAAGGCATTATAACTTATCTGACGGCACAAGGACTTTCAAACCTAATACTCGTGGGGCTGAATTAGTTTCGGACATGAAATTGGTTTCCCAAAACATTTTTGAAAAATCCAAAGGCAACGCATTGACCAGCAAAGATTTTGCTGACTTTATCAAGAAAAATGAAATAAGCGAATTTTACATTACAGGAGCAGACGCCATTGCCTGCGTGAAATCAACCGTATTTAATATGTGCAAGGAAAACTACAAAGTTACAGTCTTATCAGATTGTATTACGAGTTATGATAAAAGGAAAATTGACGAAATGCTGAATTATTACAAAAAAAATGGGAGTAAAATAATTAATTTGAATGATTTGTTAGATTCTAAATAAAAATGCTTGCGGCACATTTCAACAAAATCTATAAAAAACTAACACAAAATTCGCCAAAATCTTTTTTCAAAAAAGAAACTATTTTAAGAACAGAAGATACGTTTTGGAATTTATACCTTTAATTTTTTAATGTTCCTTCTTTAAAAGTTTCCATTAATATTTTTTTTAATTTTGTCAATTAAATTTTGATATATGAAATATTTGATTGCATTATTGGGGATTTTTCTCGGCTTTCTTGTAGAGCCACAGGAAAACTACTCAACATTAACACGGAAAGCATTAGAAATAATGATAAATTCCAAGAATGAAACAAATTACAAGAAGGCGTTAGATATGTATGAAGAAGCATTCAGTATTTATCCTGACAGCATTGATAGAAAAGGACTGTACAAAGCATCTATTCTTGCTTCGGAAATAAAAGACTATGACAAAGCTTTCAAATATCTCACCCCACTTGCAGCGATGAAAACAGAAGAAGACGGTTATCCCGGATGGAGCTACATTGTTGGAAATCATTCAGAAAGCGAATACAAAAATTTACTTTCCAACCCAAGATGGAAAGTGTTAAAACAAAAAGCAATTAAAGATAAATCAGAATTTTATAGTGAGTTACAAAAAAAGGAAAAGGAATTTTACAGTATTAATCAAATTAATTTAGAAGGAATAGAAGATTCAAGAATTTTGTATAAAAAAATCAAAAATTTCAATCCATACAAAACAAAAAAAAATCGGGATTATTCAATTTCGTTCAAAGTAAACGACACTACAAAAACTTCCTTTTTCATTCATTTTCCGAAAGATTATAATCCTAAGAAGAGATATTCTTTGCTATTTTTCCTGCACGGAGCTGTAAGAAGTAGTGAGTTGTCTGATTATCAATTTGCGGATTGGAATTTAGGAGGTTGGAACAGATATTATACAAAATATGCTGACCTCAATGATGTGATTTTGGTTTTTCCGGATGGAAGCAGGCAATATAATTGGATGGGACCGGATGATGGATTTTTTATGATACCCGAAATGCTTAAACTTATCAAGAAAGCAATCAATATTGATGACAATAAAGTTTTTATTTCAGGACATTCCAATGGTGCAACAGGTTCGTTTTCTTATCTTATGAAGCAGCCAACGCAATTTGCGGGTTTTTACGGGTTCAACACGTATCCCAAAGTTTTCACAGGGGGAACTTTTGTGGAAAACATTAAGAACCGTTCATTTATCAATTTTTCAACGGATAAAGACTATTATTATCCACCAAAAGCAAATGATGACTTCACAAAATTGATGGATGGAATAAATGCCGATTACAAGGAATATCGCTACAATGGATTTCCGCACTGGTTTCCGGAATTTAATGAATCGGAACCTGCTTATCAAATTCTTTTTAACGACTTAACAAATCGAAGTCGAAAGTCATTTCCGAAAGAAATATCCTGGGAATTTGATGATGAAAAATACGGAAATATTAATTGGCTTTCCTGTATAAAACTGGACACATTAAGTCAAAAAAAGGATTGGCATAAAGAACTGAACTTTAAAATAACTAAGTGGTTAGAATTTAAAGATAGAGAATCTGATGATTTGATAGAGATTGATGTAGATAAAAATGCATTTGATTTTCCAAGAAAATCAGGAAAAATAAAAGCGGAATATGACAGGAATGTTTTCCGAATTGAAACATCAGATATTAAATCATTTTCCATTTACATTTCACCTGAAATGGTTAACCTGAAAAAGAAAGTAGAAGTTTACATAAACGGAAAATTGTATTTCAACAAGATAGTAAATTACAATTGTGAGTTTATGCTGCAAAACTTCAAAAATAATCAAGACAGAGAACAGATTTGGATAAACTCCATCGATCTGAAAATATAAAAAGCATCGCCACGACAATTTTAACATTTGACAATGAGAGAAATATCATACGACAGTAACCATTTTGTATTTACAGAGTTGGCAGACTGAGAAATGGTAGACTAGTTTAAAAAATAATCAAATTAGAAAAACGAAAAATGAATATTAATTATTAAAAAAGGATAATAAAGTAATGAAAAAAGTATTTGTAATTTTAGTGGCCGTTTTAGTTATAATACAATTATTTTCAGGTTGTAATAGAGATATTAAAGAGAAGGATTCCTTCAGTATTGCTTTTATGACAGATATTCATCTCCAACCGGAGGAAAATGCTGTTGCGGGATTCACACAGGCTCTGGATTCAGTTAATAAATTAAACCCAGATTTTATTCTGACTGGAGGCGACCTTATAATGGATGCACTTGGGCAATCTTATGGTCGTGCAGATTCACTATATAATCTTTACCAGGAGGTCATAAAAAAATCAAATATGCCGGTTTACAATACAATGGGTAATCATGAGATTTATGGCATTTATAAAAGAAGCAGCGCTGATCCGGCAAATTCGGAATATGGAGAGCTCATGTTTGAAAAGAGACTTGGGAAATCTTATTATGCTTTTGATCATAAGGGCTGGAAATTCATAATTATTAATTCCATTGAAGATACTAAAAAAGGAAAATATGTCGGACAGATTGACACCGCGCAGATTTCATGGATAAAGAGTGAGTTGAAAAATACTTCCCCCAGTACTCCGATTGTTATAAGTACACATATTCCTTTTATTACAGCATATACTCAGAAATATGGTGGATCTACTTTGCCAAACGATTCATCTCTTGTGGTTTACAATTCAAAAGAGGTAATTGATCTTTTCAACGGGTATAACCTTAAGCTTGTGCTTCAGGGTCATCTACACACTGTGGAAGATATTTATATTGATGGTATTCATTTTATCACCGGGGGCGCTGTTTCGGCCGGATGGTGGAAAGGTCCAAATCGAGGTTTTGAAGAAGGATTTATGTATATTACTTTCGGAACAAATGATTTTCGATGGAGGTACGTAGATTATGGATGGGATGTTCAAAAATGAAAAAGACTCTTTCTTTTCGCTTTTTTAGTAATTTTGTATTGTTATAGTAACATACATAATCGTCAAAATTCATGACATATGTGTATGATTTCTTGACACAAAAGAGAATAATTATATTTGTATATAATTGTATTTAAATATTTTACATTTAATGGCATCTTTATGGCAATCTCTTAGACAAAAAAAAATATTTAAATACTATTAAAATGAGAAAAATTTTAACAATAGTTACACTTGTATTTTGTGTTTTCTTTGCGTCTGCACAAAGTCAAACCGTACAACCAAAAGTTGATGAACGCACGGAATTAATGAGTATAATATTCCGACTTGCCGGAGCAAAGGAATATGTAAATAATAATATTCCATCTTATGCTAAGGAGATTGATGATTATTTTGCACCTTTCAAAGATTATGATGTCATTAAGTTTGCCCAAAAACTCAGAATTGAACAAGGTGTCTCGTATGATGCAGTTATGTCAATGGCAGTAGCGTTGGAGATATCTGACTCTGTAAGGCTGTGCAAAAATCTCTCTCCATTAAGTATAGACAATCGTTGGGGTATGGATAAGGTGAATGAATTTGTTCCCCTACTTAATAAGTTTTATTTTGACACAAAATTCAAAGAATTTTTTTCTAATCACTCTGCATTATATAAAATAGCTGAGTCAAGGTTCTCGGGGATTATAAATGATGTGGACTTTGTTTGGTTTGAGAAGTTTTTTGGTAAAAAAGTAAAAGGCAGCTTCAATCTTATCCTGAGCCTTCCCAACGGAGGTGGTAATTACGGACCTAAAGTCATATTAAATGACGGAACGGAGGAGCTATATGCTATCATGGGGAGTTGTGTTGCAGATAGTTTAGGACAACCATCATATTCAAAAAGAGTTGCTGAGACTGTTATACATGAGTATAATCATTCATTTTGCAATCCTCTTATAGAAGCTAATTTTCCGGCAATGGAGCTCGCTTCAATCAAAATATTTAAGCAACTCAAGGATAAATTATCTTCTCAAGCATATGGAGATCCAATAACCATGGAATATGAGACATTAGTGAGGGCTTGTGTGATTAGCTATTATCAAAGAAACGGGGTTGATGAAAATGTTCTGAAACGTCAGGTTGCAAGTGAGATTGCAAAGGGCTTTATCTGGATTGACAAGCTTGTTGATTTATTAAGTGTATATGAAAAAAACAGAGACAAATATCCGACTTTAAGTGATTTTATGCCTGAGATTATTAAACTTGAAAGCAGTCTGTCTCCAGAGAAAATTCTTAAGGAAAGAGAGGCTAACGCTCCTAAAATAGTATCAATTAGTATTCAGGACAAATCAAAAGAAGTTGATCCTGATATTACTGAGATTACACTGACATTTGACAGGCCAATGTTGTTTAAAAATGGCGTAAGTTACGGTAAACAAGGAGAAACGTGTTTTCCTGAATTTTTAGATAAAAAATCAAAATGGAATGAGGAGACTAAAAAGCAATGGACGTTTTATATAAAACTAGAGCCTGAGAAGGATTATTCGATGAGCTTTCCATCTCAATTCTTCTATGATACAAATTATTACTCTTTGGATAAGACTTATTATTTGGATTTCAGAACAAGAAAGTAGTAAATTTTTTAAATATATTTTAATTTATAAATTTCATGAAAAGAGTCGTTATAATCGTTTTTGCGATATTGTGTTTTGGGAACATATATTCCCAGACAGTTGGGAACAAGTCCAATATGGAGGCCGATATTTCTAAATATATGGTAGATAGTCTGGCGGTGATTGCCGAGAGGGTGGAAAAACAGGTAATTCCTGCCCGGTATATGGAGCAGACATTTATATGCAAGACTGATACACTTGCCGGATGGGAGGGGATTGAAGTCTCATTATATAACTACAAGGTGCACGGCACAGATATTATCGCCAAGGTTTATTTAGCAGATGCTGATTCGAGAAAGATAGCATCGTGGATAATAAATACTTGTGTTAGCCTGACCGGAAAACTCAGTAAGACAAATAGCGACAAGTTGATTAGGGAAACAAAGTTTGCCTCGGGTGGACAATTTCCTGTTTTAGGGATGGTCTATGAAGATATGTATGGAACCGGGCCAAAGTGCTATCTGTTTAAGGATGGGGTAACTGTATATTTGGAAGACGGGAATATCAAAGAGTTGTCTGAGATAAACGATAGTACTATTATAAGGGTCGGGAAGTATGCAAGGATAATAAGCACTAACCGGGAGGAGTATATCAGCATGTTTGGTGCTGCTGACCTTGAAGGGAAAAAATGGCTGAAGGTGGTCAGAGATGAGTACAAAAAGGCTCTTCTTTCAGATCGTAATAACCTTATGCTAGCCAAAGCTAAAAGTCTTCTGGAGTTATAAAATATGTAGATATTTTTAAAAAAAAATTATGGACTTGAAGAATTGTACAGCAGTACTTTTTGTGAAGGATGCACTAAAGGCACGGGATTTTTATGTTGACCTTCTTGGAATGACCATCGTAATGAATAATGGTGACCAGAACTTTATGTTTAAAGAGGGTTTTGCTATATGGCAAATAATGGAGCAAAATATTATTCCCCAAAAACTCGGTATGGATAAGATTTCTGATGCAAACCTTCCAAGCCGTTTCGAACTTTGCTTTGAGACCGGGGAATTGGACACCATATATCAGAAACTGAAAAGCAATGATGTAATATTCCTTCATGAGATTAACACAGAGTTATGGGGGCAGCGGACAATCCGCTTTTACGATAACGGTGGACATTTAATTGAGGTTGGAGAAGCGATGCCTATATTTCTTCGTCGCATCTATGAGGAAGAGGGGCACAACCTTGAAGCGACGTCAAGGCGTACCTTCACTCCTGTAGAAGCATTGCAGCAGATTCTAGGTATTTAGTCAATCCGTATTCTGTCAATAAATTGAAAAAATAAAAACAAGATCATCTATAATGAAAAAAATTATTTTACTAGTATTATTATTTATTCCAATAATTGGGAGTTCACAGAATAATAGAGTTATCGACTGGTACTCCGATTTGAATTTTCTTAGAGTAGAATTGCCTAAAAACCACTATAATCTTTATAGTGTAAAGAGTGAAAAGGATTATTTTGCTGGCATAGAACAATTATCTCAAGATGTGAATAAGATATCAGATTTTTCCATCGCTATTAAAATGCAACAGTTGATAGCTACTTTTGGGGATTCCCACACTATGGTAGCTTGGTCTCAATTCGCCGACAATAATAAAATTTTACCATTGAATCTTTTATATTTCCAAGATGGACTTTATATTATTAATACAACCGAAGAGAATAAAAGCATATTGGGTTCTAAAATTTTAAAGATTAACGGTACGCCACTCGCTAAAATTACCGACTCTTTAAAAACTTTAGTTACTGTTGATAATAATGCTATCATTAAAACTGTTTTACCTAAGTTAATCCTATATGTTCAGCTTTTGGAACATTTTGGTTTTATCAAAACTGATGTAATTGACCTGCTTCTCGAAAATCAAAATGGAGAATCGTTGACTTATTCAATAAAACCCGGTGTGATGACCAAGCAAAATAGAAGGTCATTCATGCCTGATTCTATAGCCCTGTGTTATAGAAATGGAAGATCATTATTTATTGACACTATCCTAAGAAAAGACAATACATATTACATTCAATACAATATGTGCGCAAGCCGTGAGCTTCCTCCGCAAGGATTTCAGGGAAATCCGGAATTGTTGCCTTCTTTCAATGATTTCAAGAAAAAAATAATAGAAACCATCAACAATAATGATTTTGATAAGGTTGTTTTTGACATCCGTTTTAATGGCGGTGGAAATTCTGCCCCAGGCACGGAATTGATTCGAGAAATGTCCACAATAAAGAAAATCAATAAAAAAGGGAAATTATTCGTTATTATTGGAAGAGAAACATTTTCCTCTGCAATAATAAATGCTATGGATTTTAAAAATATGACTCAGGCTATTTTTGTAGGGGAGGAAACCTCTGGTAAACCGAATCATTTTGGCGAAATAAGGCTATTTCAACTTCCAAGCTCTGGTTTGAAAATTCAATATTCTACTAATTACTTTAAAAACTCGGCTTTAGACATAAACACAATAACTCCGGATCATATAGTGGATGTTACTTTTAAAGAATTTAAAAATGGTTGTGATCCCGTATACGACTGGATAATAAAACAATAAATGCTATGGCTAACACGCGTTAAATCCCATTTAAACGGGATTTAACCGCCAATCGTTAGCGAAAATCTTTAAACAGATAAAACATATGAAAATGGAAATAAAATCACTTGGAAGAATAGACTTTGAAACAATATTAATAGCATTTAGTAAGGCGTTTGCCGACTATGACATTAAACTAAACGCCGACGAACTAAAAATTATGTGGAAAAGACGTGGTTTTAATCCGGATTTATCGTTTGCCGTATTTGAAAAAGAAAATATTGTGGCATTTACGTTGAATGGAATTGGGAATTTTAACGGAATAAAAATGGCTTACGATACAGGAACAGGAACACTTAAAAATTATAGAGGTCAAGGTTTGGCTACAAAAATATTTGAATATTCAATACCATTTTTAAAAGAGGCTAATATCAATCACTATCTGTTAGAAGTTTTGCAGCATAATACGAAAGCGGTTTCTGTTTATCAAAAAATTGGTTTTAAAGTAACTCGTGAGTTTAACTATTTCGTTTGGGAAAATGAAGAAATTAAAGATGAAATTAAAAACTCTGATGCCCGTTATCTGATTGAACTGTTTGATATTAATCAATATGATTCGCTTCCTGATTTTTGGGATTTTTATCCCTCTTGGCAGAACAGTTTTGAATCCATTCAGAGAACTAGAGTAGACTTTATTAATTTAGGTGTATTTGCAGACAAAAAACTCATTGGATATTGTATTTTTGAGCCTAATTCGGGAGATATTACTCAAATAGCTGTTGATAAGGCTCATAGAAGAAATGGTATTGCTTCGTTATTAATTCAGGAAATCAGTAAACTCAATAAGAATACAAAAACAAAACTAATAAACTCAGATATTACCTGTAGTTCAATTGTAAATTTTCTAAAGGCGAAAAATATTGAGATAACAGGAAAACAGTTTGAGATGATTAAAGATATATAAACAGCATAAATATGAGAACTAATTTACTATTTTTAATTTTTTGATTACTTATGAATAAAACATTAACTTTCCCTGATAGAAAGACTTTTCGAAAATGGCTTGGTGAGTTTGGGACAGAGAGCGATGGTATATGGTTACTCTTTAGTAAAAAAGAGAAATTTGAAACACTCTCTGCTGGTGATGCATTGGAAGAGGCACTTTGTCACGGATGGATAGACGGACAAATTCAATCCCTTGACGATAATAGTTATAAAAAGTATTTCTCGCGACGTATACCTAAAAGCAAATGGTCTGTTAAAAACAAAGAGCTGGCACAAACTCTTATGGAGCAGGGTTTAATGACTCAACAGGGTTTAGAAGCCATAGAAGGCGCCAAGAAAAACGGTTTATGGGATAATGCTAAACGTATCATTATTGACGATGAGCAAATACGGATGTTTAAGGAAATTATTAAGCCACATGAGCCTGCTTATACCAATTTGCAGGCAATGTCACATTCTATACAGCGTACATATACCGGATTTTATTTTGATGCTAAATCTGACAAAACCCGTCTATCTCGAATAGAAAAGATTATTGACAGACTTAATAAGAATTTGAAGCCAATGTGAAATTTTATAACTTTAAAAGTTTGTAAAACACCAATAATTATTAACTTTCTGATTATGAATTATACACTTTAAATCAGTAAATAAATACTGATTGTTTACAATAAGAAAGAAGGTAATTTTATTTCAATTCTATTCAATTAGTTTGAAATGTTAAAACAAAAAATAATACATGGGAATTACATCAGTAGATGATAATCGATTTTGGTTTCCTCTCGATAATGCATCAAAAATTTTTCCGGCAATTATATCCAATGAAGTTCCTGTTGTTTTTAGATTAACAGCCGTTTTAAAACAGCCGGTTAAAATTAAACCGCTTCAAACAGCTATTTTACTTGTTGAAAAACGTTTCCCTTATTACAAAGTACAACTTAAAGAGGGTTTTTTTTGGTTTTATTTGGAGCATCTGCCCGGGCATATTCCAATAGAAGTTGACAAATATTTTTTGTGCAAAAAGTTCTCAAAAGGTGAAATTTTTGTACGGGTTTTGGTGAGGGGCAATCGGATAAGTGTTGAATTTTCACATATAGTAACTGATGGAGGTGGTGGCTTAGAATTTTTAAAAACCATTCTGATAGAATATTCTAAGGCTTGCGGAGCTAATATTCCTGTTGAATTTCCTTACATGAGACCAAATTCCACCATGTTGGAAGAGGAATACGAAGATGCCTATAAAAGGTATTTTAATGAAAAAATTCCACCAATGGTTAAACGATCAAAAGCCTTCCATCTTCCCTTTCTATTGAATTCAAGTCCCCGGTTTAAACAATCTACAGGCATTATCCCAATTCATCAAATTAAGCAGGTGGCAAATGCAAAGAATGTAAACATTACCGTATATCTGGTATCGGTGTATCTCTACGTTTTACAGGAAATTTTTGAAGCTCTGCCCCATTCAAATAAATTCAGAAAAAACAAAAGGTTAAGGATACAGGTGCCAATTGACCTGAGAAATATTTTTCAGACGAAAACCATGCGGAATTTTTCATTGTTTGTAATGCCCGAAATTGACCTGCGCCTTGGACATTACACCTTCGATGAAATACTTAAATCAGTTTTTCACCAAATACAACTCGAAAGCGATAAAAAATTGATTAATAAAAATATAGCAAGAAATGTGGGCGGAGAAAAGAAAATATACGTACGAGGAATTCCTCTGTTTCTGAAAAGTGCCTTGCTACGAATGGAATTTTATTCACTGGGTACCAGCCAATATAGTGGAGTAATTAGCAATATGGGAAAAATAAATCTGCCGCCCGAAACTGATGATTTGGTTGATTATTTTATTGCCATATCGCCGCCTCCCAACAAAATGTTAAAAATAAATTGTGGGGTAATCGGCTATGATGATAAATTGGTATTGAGTTTTGGTAATATTACCAAATCAAATGAGTTTGAAAATAAATTTATAAGCTTTTTACAAAGTCAGGGTATTTGTATGGATACAGAAACAAAAAAATAAAATTATGATTTACTGTAAAAATTGCGGAGTAGAACTGGAAGAAAATGCAAATTTTTGTTCGTTGTGCGGAGAGCCAGTATCCGATAAAGGCAGTGCCAAGTTAGATTATTTAACTCCAGGCAAAACTTCAAAAATAACGTTAACAGATTTTCAAGAGTTGACTCAACTGCAAAAACGAAAAATATTTTGGGAAATAGCAGGTATGATCCTTTTTTCAGTAATACTTATAACATTAACCATTAATTTAGTTGGAAACCATGCCATTACCTGGTCAAAATATATTATTACAATTGGATTCGTGTTATTTATGAATATCACCCTTATTGTGTTTTTGTACAAAAAATTAGTCCTGTCGTTTTTTCTGAGTTTTTTGACATCTGCCACATTAATTTTTCTTCTTGATATTTATACCGGAAATTCAGGGTGGGTCACGAAACTTGGAATCCCTTTATTATTGGCTGCATATATTATTGTTTTATCCTTTATTTTAGTTGAAAAAAGAACAAAACAGAAAGGGTTAAATATTATTGCTTATTCATTTATCGCCTTAGGTTTACTATGTGTTTGTATTGACGGGACTGTCTCCATCTATGTTGGAAACTGTTTTAATGTCAGCTGGAGTCTTACTGTAATGGCTTCTACAATAGTTGTTTCCGCACTTCTATTGTATATAAATCATCGTCTGAAAAAAGTGACTGATTTGAAACGGTTTTTTCATATTTAGAATACCAAAAAAGGCACTATCTTGAACGATGTCAAGGAGTACCTTTCTTTTATTAAAGTTTTATCGCAGATTTTGGGTGTTTAGCTAATGTCTTTTTTTAATTCCAGCTTGTCAATTTTAGCAAAAATCTCATTTATGCTCTCTTTGGCTTTATTTTTAAAAGTTTCTCTATCCATGATGTGTGTGCATTTAGTTATTATCATAATATATGAAATGGTTTGATGGTATTTTCATTATTTGCTGTTTGTAAGACACATATAGAAAAGCTTGGCAATCGATTATTTCAATTGGAAAATTACAGGAAATATTAAAGTTGATTTTACGGGTTTTTCGTCAACCATTCCGGCAGTCCAATATCCTTTAACATTTGTACCTCTTATTACTTTCAAAACAAGACTATCAATAGATGGATAAAGTGGGTTTAATATCTTTATATCAGATAGGCTTCCATCGGTTTCGATAGTAAAACTTGCTGTTAATCGTCCGGTTATATCGTTTTTCTGTGCATCTTCAGGATATACAAGATGATTATTTACCCATTTCGTGAAATTATCAATATCTCCATTCTGGAAAGTTGGTTTTTTATCCAAGAGGTCAATAGAGTATATTTTTTCTTGACCAATCTCCTTTGATGGAGTTTCTGCAATTTTTGAAGCAGGCTGAGCAATCTCGGTTTTAGGGGTATTGATTACCTTATCTTTTTTTTCTTCGCTGTTTTTACAAGAAACAGCCATTACTGAAACTACCACTATGGTAGTTAAAGTCATCATTGTAGCATTAACTTTTTTCATGATTATTTTAAAATTTTTAAATTGATATTCTGTGATAGGTATGTAGATTGAGATAGTTTTGCTTTTATTTTTGCTTTTATTGCCCGAATATTATTATCTGTAGTACCAAGTAATTGCGCTATTTCCGATGGTTTGAAATCCTCTTCATAAAGAATAGTTATTATTTTCTCGTTAGCACTAAGTATTTGAAGATTCTGGATGTATGGATATTGTTTCTTAAATTCTGCGTCATTAACAATAATTGAAATGTTTGATTTTTGCTGTGACTTAATTTTTCCTAAAGTGCTTTGAAATTCGTCATACAGAGATTCAGAAAGGCGTAGGCTTCTGCTTGAAAGCGCTCCTATCTTATTAGTGACAGAAGGAATTGTAGAGATTGATTGCTTAAGAATTTTATTGGCCAGTTGTTCGTTTTTGAGTTTTAAATTGTTTTTAACTCGCTTTTTTATCAAGAAATATCCACCTAATAGTACTGCTATAACAATGGTAATAATTAATATAGTATAAAAAGTATTCTGTTTCTCAATGGCATTAAGTCTAATGACGCTTGCTTCCAATTCAAATTGAAAGGCTTCAACTTTTGCAGTGAGTATTGCAATAGTATCATGCGCAATTGGGATAGTATCTTGTACGCTTGTAACCATGTTTTCTCGTTTGATGCTAAATTACTAATAAAGAGAATTAAAAATACGTAATTTTCTTGTCATCAAAAAAGTTGCTGGTATATTTTGCTGATTATTAGTGATATATATAAGAAAAGTTGCTACTGTTTGTAACTTCCTTCAAATACAGTAATCAAGTAATTAAGGTATTTGACCATGGGGAGGTGGTTTTGTATATAATAAACATATAATTTTTAAAGAAACGATAGAATTATATTTTTAAGTTTCTGATGTTCAACAAGAAATCCGTCATGTCCAAAATCTGAATCAATCAGATGATATTCCGTATCCGGAATCCATTTTGCCATTATATCATGTTCTGATGGAGTGAATAGGATATCAGAAGTTATTGCAATTATGAGGGTTTTTGACTTTATTGAGTGTAAAGCCTCTTCGATGCACCCTCTGCCTCTCGCTAGATTATGAGAGTCCACGGCTTGCGTTAATCTATAATATGAGTATGCATTAAAACGGGATTTAATTTTATCTCCCTGATGCTGTTGATATGTAGTTACTCGGTATCCGCTGAGCTTTGTGTCTGCGTCATCATCCTCTTGAGTCTTGTCGTATGCTACTTGCCCTCTGTAGCTTATTAGTGCAATAGACCTTGCAACCGCCATGCCGGTGAGTCCTGCTTTTAGTGATTTTTTACCAAAAGTATTGTCTGTCTCGATAGCCATACGCTGTGATTCGTTTAAAGCGATAGCCCATGGTTTTGAGCGTGCACTGGTAGCTATCAAAACAAGTTTCTGAGGAAATTCCGGTTGAATTACTGCCCATTCAAGACACTGAAATCCACCTATTGAGCTGCCAATAAGCATTTTTACACACTTAATATTAAGATATTCAGCCAATATTTGATGGCACATTACCATATCTCTGACTGTAAATTCCGGAAAAGTTCCATAATATGGTTTTCCTGTTTCAGGATTTATAGAAAGTGGACCTGTCGTACCATAATGTGAACCTAAAAAATTAGCACATATAATGAAATACTTTAATGGATCGAGAAAGCTTCCTTGTTCAACTGTTCCGGGCCACCATTGTTCAACATCAGAGTTGGCAGTTAAAGCATGGCATACCCATATTACATTATCTTTTTCTACTGAGAGTGTACCATAGGTGTTATATGCAATAGTCAATTCTGGGATAATCTCTCCGTTCTCAAGTTTTATCTTCTTATTGAAATGTGCAAATTTTCTCATAATAAATTAAGTTAAAATATTTTCTCAAAAGCTTGATTGAAATCGGAAATGATGTCATTAATGTCTTCAAGTCCGGTGGAAATACGTAGAAGAGTAGGGGTGATACCTGCTTTAATTTTATCCTCATCATTTAGTTGCTCGTGAGTGGTTGACGCAGGATGGGTTATTACTGTTACGGAATCACCTATCATAACCATGTGGGCTACAAGATTAAGAGATTCAACAAATTTTTTTGTTGTTTCAAGAGATCCTTCTAGTTCTATTGATAGGACAGAGGATGAGCCGAACCTGAAAAATTTTCTCGCATTCAAATAACTCCTGTGTGTATTGTAGCCGACAAAATTTACCTTTTTAACTTTTGGATTTGTCTTGAAATATTCTGCAAGTTTATATGCAGACGCCACTTCATATTTAACTCTTAGAGAGAGTGTTTCAAGACCTATTTCCATAAGGTAAGAATCGAATGGAGAAGGGCAACATCCAAAATCCCTCAGACCGTCTACACGGCACTTGACAATATAGGCCATATTACCGAATGTTTCGTGAAGGTTAAGGCCATGGTATCCTTCTGATGGACCTGATATCGCCGGAAATTTGCCGTTATCCCAATTGTAGTTACCTCCGTCGATGATTATTCCACCCATGGCGGTTCCATGTCCATTGATCCATTTTGTCGCAGACTCTACTATAATATTTGCCCCATATTCAAAAGGACGGCATAAATAGCCGCATGCACCGAAAGTGTTGTCCACTATAAAAGGAACATCATATTTTTTTGCGAGATTTCCTAATCCTTCCAGATCGGGCACGTTACAGGTTGGGTTGCCCATTGATTCCACAAAGATACCTTTTGTTTTATTATCAATAAATTTTTCAAATTCTTCAACAGTGTCATTGTTAGGTATTCTGAAATCAATTCCAAGCTTTTTCAATGTAATATTGAACAGATTACTTGTACCACCATATAGAAATGGAGATGAAACAATATTGTCTCCTCCCTGCGCAAGTGATGTTAGTGCAATAAGGATAGCAGACATCCCGGATGAAACAGCAACAGCTCCAACTCCGCCCTCAAGGGCTGCTACTCTCTCTTCATAAGCTGTTGAAGTGGGATTTTGCAGTCTGCTGTAAATATTACCATTTTCTTTTAATTGAAATAGATTAGCTGCACTTTCACAACTGTTGAAGTGATATGCTGCAGTAGGGTATATTGCCGCACCGCGTGCATTAGTTTCGCTTTTTTTGTATCCACCATGTATTTGAATAGTATTGAATTTCATTTTAGTAATTTTTTTATTAATAAATATTCTGCTATTTGTATTGCATTGGTTGCGGCACCTTTTCTAAGATTATCTGCAACACACCACATATTGATTCCTGATTTAAGAGATAGATCTCTGCGTATACGCCCTACAAAAACATCGTCTTTGCCAAAGGCATATAGTGGCATTGGATAAATTTTCCCGGCTGGGTTGTCTTGAAGTACTACCCCTTTTGTTTCTGAGATTATTTTAAAAATATCTTTTATTTCAAAAGGCTTTTCAAACTCAACATTAATTGATTCTGAATGTCCACCTTTTACAGGAACACGTACTGTTGTTGGGGATACGGCAATATTATAATCCCCCAATATTTTATGTGTTTCATTGATCATCTTCATCTCTTCTTTTGTATAGCCGTTATCAAGGAACTCGTCAATATGCGGAATAATATTTTGATCAATCGGATAGGGATATGCTGCTTCATATTCACCCCACTTTGCATTGCTCCTTTCTGCTGACATCTGTTCAAGTGCTTTGTATCCTGTGCCGGTAACAGATTGATATGTAGATACAACTATTCTTTTTATATTATATCCCTTATGTAAGGGAGCAAGAGGCAAAAGCATTTGGATTGTGGAACAGTTAGGATTTGCAATAATCATGTCCTGTCCGGTAATGATGGTAGCATTGATTTCCGGAATTACAAGTTTTATTGCAGGATCCATTCTCCAGCATGATGAGTTATCTATTACTTTACATCCAATTTCGACAAATTCTGGAGCAAGTTTTTTTGAAACTGAAGCATCTACAGCGAATAGTGCAATATCCGGTTTCATACCGAGCGCTTGTTGTGATGTTACAATTTTTATATTATTTCCTTTGAACTTCACACTTTTTCCGATAGACTTATCTGAAGTTACAGGGATGAGTCTGTCAATAGGAAATTTGCGCTCTTCCAAAATTTCAATCATTTTTGTGCCTACCAATCCGGTGGCACCAATAATTACAACATTCATAATATTTATTTTATTATTGAAATTATATCGTTCAAGATTCCTGAAGCAGTTTGTTCCGCACCAGCTCCGGCTCCTTTAATGACAAGAGGAGATTTATAGAAGTCACTAATTATACTTAGAGCATTATCATTACCATATAAATTGTAGAAAGGATGAGTACTGTTGACTTTCATAAGTGATATTTTTCCTTTTGCTTCAGTAGAAGACATATCTATAGATGCTATTACACGAAGGCTAAAGCCGCTTTCTCTGGCATTCTTATATAGAGAACAAAAAGTTTTTTCATTTTGCCTGAGAGAATTATAAAACTCTTCAAGATTACATTCTGTATTTATTTTATAAGGTAGAATAGATTGAATGTCAATGTCTTCCATGTTTATCATAATATCTGCTTCGCGCGCAAGAATAACTAATTTTCTGAACACGTCTTTACCTGATAAGTCTGTACGTGGATCAGGTTCGGTGTATCCGGCCTTCTGCGCATTTTTTACCACTTCGGCAAATGGCTCGGTTGTATCATAAACGCTGAAAATATAATTAAGAGTACCTGAAAGGATAGCTTCTATATTGTGAATATTATCTCCACTGTTTTTTATTTGACGGATAACAGATATTATCGGTAGTGCTGCACCAACAGTAGTTTCGTATTTGAATGAAGTACCGAAGTTAAGACAATGTGTTTTGATGTTGAGATATTCTTCTATTGGTGATGATCCTGCAATCTTGTTGCTTGTTACAATGGAAATCCCGTTTTCAATTAATCTGGTGTATTTTGCCGTGATGTTTTGGCTTGAAGTACAATCAACAAAAACGGAGTTTTTTATGTTTGCGCCACATACCGCATCAAAGTAGCAATCATCCGATGTATTAAGTCCTTCGGAAAGTAAAGCAGAAACATTTTTCGGAATGAAACCATTTTTGTCGAATATATATTTATGGCTATTGCTAATACCGGCAAGAATAATATTAATATTCATCTTGCTTTTTATATAACAGCATTGGTTGCCTATCTGCTTTACAAGGGCTTTTCCTACATTACCATATCCACATAGAAAAACATATACAGTTGAGATCTTCTCTATATTGAAGAATTCAGAATGAATAGATTGAAGGGCTTTTTTTATATTATCGGTATTGACTACCGCTGATACATTTCTCTCTGAAGATCCTTGTGCTATTGCTCTTATATTTATATTATTACGGCCAAGTGCTTCAAACATACGTCCGCTTGCACCGGTTTGATTACGCATGTTTGCACCGACAAGTGATATTATTGAGAATCCTTTCTCCACTTTTAACGGATTTACCCTCTTTAGTGATATTTCATAGGCAAATGTCTCATCTACAGCCTCTTTTGCGATATCTGCAACATTCTCGTCTATTGCAACACACATGGTATGTACTGATGATGCTTGGGTAATAAGTATTATATTTATTCCTTTTTTACTTAAAGCATCAAAAAGGCGGCTTGAATACCCAGGGACACCAACCATTCCGCTTCCTTCCATTGACAGCAGAGCAATACTGTCTGAACTTGATATTCCTTTAATATTATTTTGAACTTCAGGAGGATTAGCTTCAATTAGGGTTCCTGCCGCATCCGGTTCAAAAGTGTTTTTTACATAAATAGGGATGCCGCTGCTTACAACAGGTTGAATGGTTGGAGGATAAACAACTTTTGCCCCAAAATGTGAGAGTTCAAGTGCCTCCTTATATGATATATTATTGATAGTACGAGCTTCTTTTACTACACGAGGATCGGCAGTCATCATTCCTGTAACATCGGTCCATATTTCCAACACGCGGGCCTGGCAACCTTCAGCAAATAGTGCTGCTGTGTAATCTGACCCCCCGCGCCCAAGTGTTGTAGTACGGTCCTCTCTATTCGAAGAAATAAAACCTGGAGCAATAATCAACTTTGCCTTAACAAAATCAACCATTTTATTTATATTCTCTTTTGTTTTTTCGCTGATTACAGTGTTTTGACCATTCACATTTTCTGTTTTTATAAGATCTCTGCTGTCCACCCATTTATTGTTTATTCCTCTTGAAATAAGAGTTTCACTTATTATATTTGTAGACAGAAGTTCTCCGTGGCTTACAATTTTGTCAAGGGCTCTTGGTGTAAGTTCTCCAAGAAGATAAACACCACTTGTTATATCTTTTAATGAAATGAACAATTTATCACAAGTCTGCTGAATTTTTGATCGGCTATCTTTCGGAATCAGTATTCTTATAATTTCATTATGTCTTTTTTGTAGTTCTTCAATAAGGTATAAATAACTGTCCTTTCCATTTGCCGCAGCATCTCCAATGTCAATCAGTTTATCCGTAGTATCGCTTATAGCAGAGGCTACTACTATAGTACGGTCCTTCTTGACAGCTCTGTTTATTATAGAAACGACTTTATTAATATTTTCAGCATCGCCAACAGACTTGCCTCCGAATTTTAATATTTGCATAAAGTATAGGTATATGAATAATTTAACTGGAATGCGTGCAGCACTCCATTAGAAAAATATGTTTTGATAGGGGACCTATTTAAAGGTTAGATGCCTAACGTATAGGCACAAAAAAATAACTATGCATCAAGACGATGCATTCGGAAAGACATGACAGACATGACATACGTGTAAAAATATTTTACCATCCGAATTGTTATCAGGTGGCGAAATTAGAAAACAATATTTATTAATCCAAATAAATTAAATAGTTCTTATGCGGCAAAAAACTTAAAAGCATCAAAAACTAAAAAAGCAGGCCAAACTATAGCTTTAAGTATTCCCAATACCCCGGCCCAAAAACCGGTCGCCTGGATAATGAAAAAAATTGCAGCACCAATAAAGCCCAATCCGTAAATTGCTCCGGATGGAGCACCACAATGTTGATTTTCTTTTCCCATAATTATAGTGTTTATTGTTATAAAGATAACAATATTTATAGAAACAGAAAATATGTGTGTGGAAAAACAATCAGAACATTAATGTTCTGGTTTATAGACTTTATGCGGTTCGCTTTTTTTCCATAGTTCGGCAGCAACAGGAGCCCATTTTGTTGCAGGTCCTATACATTTTGCGGTAAGGTCATGAACATTTTCCGGATTGAGCATTTCAGTAGATAGAGCTTTTGATTTGTCAACCATTTCTGCTAATCGGTTTGGATTGTCAAATAAAGGGCATGGGCGAAGATGGTTTTCGTTGAATGGCTGATTATGATAATATTGCATAAACAAAGGAGACTGAAAAGCTTCTAATAGTGTCTTATTGTATATATTTGAATCCGAATAATGTATGAATGCACATGGCTCAATATCTCCGTTTGCATTTATGTGCAGATAATTTCTTCCACCGGCAATACATCCTCTTACAAATTCACCATCGTTCCAGAAGTCCATTGTAAAAATTCCTTTTGTATCTCTGAATTTTCTGATTTGATGATACATGAATTCGCGCTGTTCTGGCGTGGCAATCAATTCCGGTACTGCATCTTTCCCTACAGGAATATATGTGAAAAACCATGCAAATTTTGCCCCTTTTGATATCAAGTAATCAAAAAATTCTTCACTACCGATTGATTCGGTATTTTTGCTTGTATAGCAGCAAGAAGTTCCAAATAATAATTTTTTACGTTTAAGAAGTGACATTGCCTTCTCTACAGCATCAAATGTTCCTTCTCCGCGACGGGAATCGGTTTCTTCTTTAAACCCTTCAATACTGATGGCAGGAACGAAATTCTTAACACGAAGCATTTCATCAGTAAACTCTTCATCAATCAAGGTTGCATTTGTGAAAGCTAAAAACATACAGTCTTTGTGCTTTTCACATAGCTTAATAAGATCTTTTTTACGTACCAATGGTTCTCCACCTGAATATATATACATATATGTGCCTAATTCTTTCCCTTGAACTATTATATCATCCAGTGTTTCATAGCTCATATTCATTTTGTTCCCATATTCGGCAGCCCAGCATCCTTTACATTTAAGATTACAGGCAGAAGTAGGATCCATTAATATTGCCCATGGTATGTTACATTTATATTTTGCTCTCGATTTTTTCAATTTTTTAGTACTGAGAACCGTAGCGTTTACGACAAAAGAACTGAATATCTTTTTACGTACGTCATCATCTATATCGGTCCAAAAACTATTTATAAATTTATTCCAGTTGTTTTCCTTATCATTAATAATTTCTCTTATTCCGAGAAAAATATTTTTTTGATGTCCCTCCTTATCCAGTTTCTCCAACCAGTCTAAAATTTTTGGTACATTTTTTTCCGGGCAGGAATCCAAATATGCTATTACACTATTTAGTCCTATGCTCTGGACTTTTTCAAATAAATTTTTTGTTTTCATAACAATGCTTTTTAATTTATATTGATTAGTATTTACATACTAAAAAATATAGTTTAATATATGATACGAATGCATATTTAATACTTAATTTAGATAATTATCTAAAGGTTAAATGTGTCTTTATGATTACTTCTATTTTTTGAAAGACAAATATAATTAGTTTATTCAAATAATTAGTATAATCTAATAAGATTTTATAAAATAAAGAACACCGGCATTTTGTCCGGTGTCATTAGAAGGAATACACTATAAATATGTGTGTGTTTAATGGGTTACAATTATGCGAGTTTTTAACGCTTTACAATTTCATTATAAAGCGTTTGCATCCTTTTATCAGTATCGGCGATTACTTCGGCACATTCTTTTAGCTCCTTAACCACAGCTTCAGTCTTTCTTTCGGAAAGCTTATATGTCAGATCGTGTTCAAGAGAAGCCCAGAAATCCATTGCTATTGTACGAATTTGTACCTCAACATTTACTAATTCCGTTCTGTCTGACAAAAAAACAGGAATTGACACAATAATATGCAGACTCCTGTAACCGTTTGGTTTTGGGCTTTTAATGTAATCTGTTATGCGGATTACATTGACATCACTCTGAGAGGTAAGGAGGTCGGAAATAAGGTATATATCATCAAGATATGAGCAGATAACACGAATACCGGCAATGTCTGTAAGATTTGCCTTTGCAGACTCAATACTTATTTCATGCCCCTTTCTTTTTAGCTTGTAAAATATACTTTTGGGTGATTTTACCCTGCTTATTATCTGATGAATAGGATTTCTGTCCTTAGTGTATTTAAATTCGTCGTTGAGGTTTTCAAGTTTGGTAGATACTTCGCGTATTGCAGAAGAATAGAGATTCTGAACCTCAATGAAAGAGCTGATTATTTCAATGGTATCACTTGGAAAAATATCTCCTGTTTCACCGTCAAATATGTTTGCTACTTCATTGTTGACTTTGTCCATATTCATTTTTTTAAATTTAAGGTAGTTTTTATAATTAACTTAAAATAGTTATTATAGTCACATAAATTCCCCAGATACTTATTCCGTTCATGAATAATAATTCAGTAAGTCCGGTTATTCCTTTTGTGAAAAGAGAAATGGCTGAAGTTATTACAACAACTCCTATTATTATCAATCCCGAGATACCGAGAAATGGCATGGTTTTCATTATTGTAATCTGAAAAAAGATAATAAGAGAAGGGAGGGCAAGGAACACTAATCCCCCAAGAATATTATGAATTAGCCTTTGCATAGTTTTTTTCAATCTTTTGAAGCTATATGGCTCAATATTATGAGGAATGAATGCAAGCATGGTGAACAATAGGCAACAGTAGTCAAGAAGTTTCATAAGATGTTCATATTGTCCTAAATCATAATATTCTGAGAGTAGCCAGAAAAATATGTATAAGAGGATAGCAACGGCAAAGAGATACTCAGTGTATGCCTTTACATATTTTTTATCATATAGGCTCTTGTTGCTTAGAAAACTCAGAGTTTCACTCTTTAGGTCAATATCAATATTTTGCAAAGCCCTCTTTAGTGTATAGGGTAAAAGCCCTGCATAGGCAAATCCTGTAAGTAATATTCCTAATTTTATCCACATATATTAATAATCGTTTTTTGAACCATTGATTTTAAGAAGTTTGAAAATGTCAACCACTATTGTAGGAATCAGGGACATCAATATAACAATCCACCAGTGCTTTCCGTCCATGATTGTCATGTGGAATGCTTCACGTACACCAGGAACAAGCAATACAAATAGAGCAAGGGCGGCTGACACTAAAATAGCTCCTATAAGCGGTTTATTCTTGAGCGGATTGATGGTCATAGATAATTTTGTATTTGAATGCAGATTCCTTACATGCATAAGTTGTGCGAAGATAAGGGCAGAGAAGGCCATTGTCTGACCGAGGGATTCTCCCTGGTCACGAAGGCCTATTTTATAAGCAACCAATGGAATAACACCTAACATACATCCCTGATAAAGAACTCTCCAAATCATTCCCTTGGTCATAAACCCTTTCTTAGAATTACGTGGCTTACGATTCATAATATTATTTTCTGCCGGATCGACACTTAATGCCAATGCCGGTAGACTATCAGTGACCAGGTTTACCCAAAGAATTTGTATAGGAAGAAGTGGCGTTCCCCAATTGAAAAGTGATGCAATAAGCAGAAGCAGAACTTCTCCGATGTTTGTAGATATTAAAAATGTAATTGCTTTCAATATATTGTCATATATCCTTCTCCCTTCTTCAATGGCAGAAACGATAGTGGCAAAATTGTCATCAGTAAGTACCATATCCGCTGCTCCTTTTGCGACATCTGTACCCACAATACCCATTGCTGCACCAATATCAGCCTGCTTAAGAGCAGGTGCATCATTTACTCCGTCACCGGTCATTGCCACAACTTCGTCATGTTTTTGCCATGCCTTAACTATACGTACTTTATGTTCAGGAGCAACTCTGGCATATACTGAATATTTTTCCACGTTTTTGTTGAATTCTTCCTCACTAAGTTGCTCAAGTTCAGCCCCTGTTATAGCAAAATCTCCTTCTATGAATATACCTATTTCGCGTGCTATGGCCAAAGCAGTACTTTTGTGGTCACCAGTAATCATTATTGCACGTATTCCTGCAGATTTACATTTTTCTACAGCGTCAATCACCTCCGGTCTTGCCGGATCTATCATTCCTAGAATACCAATGAAAATAAGTTCATTCTCAAGATTTTCTATCTCTACATTTACAGGTTCTTCAGGAAGGTCTTTATATGCCATAGCCAAAACACGTAATGCGGAATTAGCCATCGCTTCGTTTGCAATAGTTATCTTCTGTTTATCATCTGAGGTAAGTTTTCTTACTTTTCCTTCAATAATAATTCTGTCACATACACTTAAAACTTCATCCAGACCACCTTTTACATTTACCCTTGTACTGCTATCCTTCATCCGGTTTACGGTTGCCATTCTTTTTCTTTTTGAATCAAAAGGAATCTCAGCAATACGGGAATGTGATTTTTCTAGGTCATCTTTGTTTATACCGTATAATGTACCAAAATCAAGAAGTGCAGTTTCTGTGGGATCTCCGATAAAAACGTATTTACCATTTTTTTCTCTTCTCATCCTTGCATCGGCACATAAGATGGAAACAGTAACCAGCTTTTGTCCCTCATCATTAAGATTATTTGAAGGGGATTTCCTATTGATGACAACTTTTTTGTGGTTTACATATGCTTCAACGACAGTCATCTTGTTTTGAGTAAGCGTTCCTGTCTTGTCAGAGCATATAACCGTGGCGCTTCCAAGTGTTTCAACAGAAGGCAGTGTCTTTATTATAGCGTTGCGCTTTACCAGACGCTGAACGCCTATGGCAAAAACAACTGTGGATATAGCAGGAAGTCCTTCAGGTATTGCAGCTACGGCAAGACTGATAGCAGTCATGAACATGGACAATATAGGATTTCCATAAAGCACACCTACCAGAAATATGACTCCACATATTATAAGAGCGCCAATTCCCAATACCTTGCCCAATTGGTCCAACCTTTTGCGAATTGGAGGCTCAGCACCATCAGTTTGTTGAAGCATTTGAGCAATTTTACCTACTTCCGTGTTCATCCCTGTTTCAACTACAACTCCTCTTCCTCTTCCGTAAGTTACAATTCCGCTTGAGAAGGCCATGTTTATTCGATCTCCTAAATCAACATAACCTTTATCCATTTCTATTGTACTTTTTTCCACCGGCACAGATTCCCCGGTAAGGGAGGACTCCTGAATTTTAAGATTGATTGCCTCTATAAGTCTCAGGTCTGCAGGGATTATATCTCCTGTTTCCAGAATAACAATATCTCCGGGCACTAAATAGTCAGTTTTAATTTCTTTAATTTCCCCATCACGCAATACTTTAGTTATGGGGGATGCAAGATTTTTAAGAGCCTCAAGGGAAAAAGCAGCTTTTCTCTCCTGAAAAGCACCGATAAAAGCATTCAAAAACAATATTCCAAGAATGACAAAAGTATCAACCATTCCTTCTCCCTTCATTACTCCTACAACTCCTGAGATGATGGCAGCTATCAAAAGTATTATTATCATAAAACTTTTGAATTGTTCGAAAAACATTCGGAAGAATGTCTTTCTCTTTTTTGATATTAATTTGTTATTCCCGTATTTATAAATTCTCTTTTTAGCTTCCTCAGATGAAAGTCCGCTTGCTTTAGAAACATTAAAATTATCAAGTATATCTTCTACGTTTTGGTTATAAAAAGGGTTCATATTGATTGCGATTATACCGGTATGATTATTGCTAATTTTTTAAGTAATTCGGATAGTATAGCAGTTTCTGTATCATTTAATCTAATTTTTATTTTCTCCGCTATTTTATCATAGGCTATTTCACGGAGTGCAGTAATTTTTCCTCCTTTTTCATCAATGTGCAGGTGTATGCTCCTTCTGTCTTTATCAGATTTTATTCTTTTAATATATCCTTTATTGACTAATTTATCGACAAGTACGGTTACAGTAGGTTTTGTCAAGTTTATTTCTTTGGCGAATTCTGTCAAAGTAGGGTTTTTCATTTTTACTATTACTTGCAGATAGTAAAATTGTTGTTGTGTAAGGTCAATAAAATCTGCTTGGCAAATAGTTTCATCCAGTATTGTTTCTATTAAGTAAGAAAAATTGGAAATAGTTTCTTTAAGAGTGGACATTATGTATTTAATTATAAATTGAATTTGACAAAAGTAATTAGATTTATCTAATAAAAAAATGAAAGAGGAAATATTTCCTCTTTCATTTTAAATATGTAGATTGAATTTATTTCATTCCAAGTTTTTCGAGAAGAGCTTCAGGCCTAGGATCTCTTCCTCGGAAATTTCTGAAGAGAACATCTGCATCTTCAATATTTCCGCGAGACAGAATATTATCCCTGAATGATTTAGCTACTTCTTTATTAAAGATGCCTTTTTCTTTAAAAAGAGAAAACGCATCAGCTTCAAGTACTTCTGCCCATTTATATGAATAATAACCTGCAGCATATCCTCCCGAGAAAATATGGTTGAATGAAGGGGAAAATACAATGCCATCAATCATAGGGATAATAGAAGAGCTTCTGAGGGCATTTTGTTCATATTCTACAACAGATTCTGTAGGAACACTTTCAACTGTATGCCACAACATATCAGTTGTAGCGTAATGTAATTGACGTATGCTCATATAGCCACTGAGGTAATTTTTTGCCGCTGTTATTTTATCTATCAGTTCCTGAGGAATTACTTCTCCTGTTTGATAATGTTTTGCAAATGAGTGCAGAAATTCAGGTTCGAATGCCCAGTTTTCCATTATTTGAGAAGGAAGTTCTACAAAATCACGGGCAACATTTGTCCCTGTTAATGTACTATATGTTCCTTCTGCCAACATTCCGTGCAGTGTGTGTCCAAATTCATGCAAAAAAGTAGTCAGTTCGTAAAATGTAATAAGTGAAGGGGCTGTTTCTGTTGGTTTAGTGAAGTTTGTAACAAGAGATACAAACGGCCTTTCTTCTTTACCGTTAAATATTCCTTCTTCTCTGAATGAAGTCATCCATGCACCGCCTCTTTTGCTTTCGCGAGGGAAATAATCAAGATATAATAATGACATGAAACGTCCGGTTTCATCTGTAACTTCAAACACCTTTACATCAGGATGATAAACGGGAATATCTTTTCTTTCTTTGAAATTTAAACCGTAAAGTTTGTTAGCAAGGTCAAATATTGCAGCCTGAACACTTCCAAGTTCAAAATAAGGTTTAAGCAATTCTTCATTAAGCGCATATTTTTCTTCCTTATATTTTTCTGACCAATATGAAAAATCCCAAGGCATCAATTTCCCGCTAAAACCTTTCTGATTAGCATACTTTTGAACTTCTTCTACATCTCTCTTTGCAAAAGGAAGGGATTTGTCTGTCAAATCTTTAATGAAGGTATTTACTGTCTCGGTATTCTTTGCCATTCTGTCCTCAAGCGCATAGTCAGCATAATTTTTATATCCAAGAAGCTGTGCCTCCTGTATGCGGAGTCCTACTATGGCTTTAACGTTTTCAGTATTGTCGAATTCTCCTCCTATACATTTACTATTGTATGCTCTCCAAATTTTTTCTCTAAGTGCGCGTATTTCACTGAATTTAATGAAAGAGCTGTAACTGGTTTGATCCAGAGAGAAAACCCATCCTTTAACTTCTCTTTGCTTTGCATCTGCAGCAGCCATATCTTTTACATATTGAGGTAACCCTGCAAGATCGGCTTCTTTAGTAATATTGAGCGTAAATGCGTTAGTTGCCGATAGTACATTTTTTCCGAATTTAAGATTTAATAAGGAAAGTTCTTCTTGTACCTTAGCATATTTGGCTTTATCCTCGTCAGAGAGATTTGCTCCGTTGCGGGCAAAAGTTTTATATGTTTCTTCAAGTAATCTTGCCTGTTCCTGATTCAGTTTAAGGGAGTCTTTACTTTCATATACACTCTTAACTCTTTTAAATAGTTCCGGATTGAGTATTATGGACATGCTGTACTCAGTCATCATAGGAGTAATATCCTCTGCAATCTGTTGCATCTCCGGATTGGTACAAGATTCATTAAGATTATAGAAAATGCCTCCAACAAGATTCAAATCACGTCCAGCGTATTGAAGCGCCTCAATTGTGTTTTTAAACGTAGGAGATTCTTTATTGGTTACAATAGCATCAATTTCTTTTTTTGCTTTATCGATGGATTGTTCAAAAGCCGGCTTATAATGCTCATTTTTAATCTTATCGAAGGCCGGAGCTCCATAAGCGTTTTTTGATTTTGTTAATAATGGATTATCATTCATATTACAAGATGTAAACATTAGTGTCGCAAGAACGACAAAAAATACTGTTTTTTTCATAAATTATTTTTATAAGGTTTTACGATGGGGTTTCAAATTTAGGAATTATTTCCTGTTTTTGAAAAATATACAATGTCTTTATTGCTAATATGGTAGAGAAAGTTATAACAGTAAAAATATATTTTACCAAACCTTCTTTTTTTAATAGATGTGAAGTATTGGAAATTAAAATGTTCCTCTTCCAATATATTGCGTTTCAAATTGCTGTAACCAAGTCTGATAAAGAGATCTAGTATCCTTTTATTTTTTGCAAGTATTGAATTTATTCTTTTTATCTCGGAATCATTATGGCAATAACGTCTGTTGTTGTAGATATTTCTGCACATATCGCAGCAGAATTTTTTATCACTGCGTCCAAATAATTCGGTGCCACACTCAATACAAAGTCTTTTTTCATTTCTATGAACATGATTTACTGAATTCATGATTCAAATTTTTATGCAAAAATATGTACTCTTTAGAGGATATTAAACAACATATTTATTATTTTATCTTTTTATGAGACAAAAATTTTTTTTTTTAAAAAGAATATTTTATTGTTGATTTTTTTATTCTTTTTTAATTGTATATAAACGGATATAAGTGCTTAGAGTATGGATATATAGGTTTATGTAATATTACTTTGCATTACAAATTTTAATGCAATTTATTATGGAAATGACATCACTGAACAGAGTAGAACTTAGGGGGAGGGTAGGTCAAGACCCTAGAATAAACGACGTGGGGGAGTCTCAGGTCGCAAGGTTCTCAATTGCTACAAACGAGACTTACAAGGATAAGAAGGGCGATCTGAAGGAAGAGACCACCTGGCATAATATTGCAGTCTGGAGCGGTAAGAGTGTTGATGATTTCAGACTTTTGAAAAAGGGTTCAATGGTTTCTGTTGTAGGTAAACTCCGTATGGTAAAATATACGGCAAGTAGTGGGGAGGAAAAGCAGTATACTGAAGTGTTGGCCAACAGAATGAATGTTCTTCAGGCTGAAGCTGGTACGTAGAGAGCCTTTTGTGTTCTCGGGTCATTTGTTTTTTTGGATATGCTGAAAAAGAGAGTAAATTTGTTACTTTCTAATACTGACGATATGGCTCGAGAACTTTACCTTTATAATACTTTATCAAGAAAAAAAGAGTTGTTTAAACCTATTCATCCTGACATGGTAGGTTTGTATGTTTGTGGTCCTACTGTTTATGGTGATGCTCATCTTGGACATGCAAGACCGGGAATAACTTATGATGTGCTTGTAAGATTGTTTAAACATTTGGGATATAAGGTGAGATATGTAAGAAATATTACTGATGTTGGACATCTTGAAAATGATGCGGATGTTGGAGAAGATAAAATTGAGAAGAAAGCGCGTCTGGAACAACTTGAGCCGATGGAAATAGTTCAAACTTATACGTTGAGGTATCATGATGCGATGAGACGCCTGAATGTGGCCTCTCCAAGTATAGAGCCTCGTGCCTCAGGACATATCATAGAGCAGATTGCTTTGGTTCAAAAAATACTGGATGCAGGATATGCTTATCTGAGCAACGGATCCGTTTATTTTGATGTTAAAAAGTATGACAAAAAGTATAAATATGGTATTCTTTCAGGAAGGGTAATTGATGATATGTTATCTAATACCAGAAATTTGGATGGTCAGCAAGACAAGCATTTTGCATATGACTTTGCTCTTTGGAAAAAGGCATCGCCGGAGCATATAATGCATTGGCCTTCGCCGTGGAGCGAAGGATTTCCAGGTTGGCATCTTGAATGTTCTGCTATGAGTGAAAAATATCTGGGGGAAGAATTTGATATTCATGGTGGTGGAATGGATCTTTTGTTTCCTCATCACGAATGTGAACTTGCTCAAAATACCGTTTCGCGGGGGAAAGGTGGGGTGCACTATTGGATGCACAACAATATGATTACTATCAATGGACAAAAGATGGGTAAATCACTTGGCAACTTTATTACGCTTGAAGAATTATTTAATGGAACACACAAATTGTTAGATCAGGCTTATTCTCCTATGAGTATAAGATTCTTTATTCTTCAGGCTCATTATCGCAGTACCCTTGATTTTAGTAACGATGCCTTACAGGCTGCTGAAAAAGGTCTTAAGAGGATAATGCAAGCGGCTAAAGATATTAAAACTATAATTGTAAAAGATGATGTTCCGGCAATAAATGAGGTTGCTGAGATTGAGAAAAATGTATATGATGCACTTTGTGATGATATGAACACCCCTATTGCATTATCTTATTTATTTGATGCGGTAAAGATTATAAATAGTATAAAAGATAAAAATATTTCTATAAATGCTAAGGATAAGGAGAAACTTGACTCTCTTATGGAAAATATTGTAAAAGAAGTTTTAGGCCTTGTAGATGAACAAGCGGAAGTTGGCTCTGGAAAATTGATAGAGGGCCTTGTTGATATGATTATTGATAACAGAAAAGAGGCAAAAGACAATAAGGACTGGGCTAAAAGTGATAGGATTAGGGACAATCTTAAAGCAATAGGTATTCAGATCAAGGATACAAAAGATGGTTGTGAGTGGATAATAGAATGATCTGTTAGTAATTAAAATTTATAGTCATTTTAATTTCCGGATTTATACTGTTGGCTACAGGGCAATTTTTAATTGCGTATTCAATTAATTTTTTCTCTTTTTCTGTATAATTATTTCCTTTTGGAAAATGAAAATCCATTATGATTTCTGCTACGCGGCGGGGATTGGTTCCCATAATTTTTTCAGTTGAAATTGTTGTTCCTTCAATAGAAAATCCGTAAGTTTTAGCAGAAAGCCCCATTATTGTAAGCATGCAACTTCCTAAAGCTGTAACGAATAAATCAGTGGGAGAGAAGTATTTACCTTCACCGTTATTATCAAGTGGGGCATCAGTTATAAGTTTATTGCCTGATTGCAAGTGCTCTGCTTCTGTACGGAGTTTCCCTAAATAAGTGGTTTTTATGGTTGTCATAATATTTTCTTAAAAAATTTTGGTTTTTCCTCTACTATTTCTCCTAATAATGTAGCTGATGTGCAGGAATTTACTTTAATATTTACATAATCTCCGGGAATGTGTCCGCTTGCCGGAAAAACACATACTTTATTTTGAGATGTGCGTCCGAATAACTCTTCATCCGAGCGTTTGGAAAATCCTTCAATCAACACTTCAAATTCTTTGTTTATTGTTTTTTGATTACTTGCAAGAGAAAGTTCATTTTGCAGAGCAATTATTTTATTTAGACGGTCGGTTTTTATTTCAATAGGGATATCATCCTCAAAATTACGGGCTGCCTTTGTGTTTGGCCTCTCAGAGTACTGGAACATAAAAGCAGAGTCAAAACCTACCTCTTTAAATAATGTTAGTGTATCTTCAAAATCCTCTTGTGTCTCACCACAGAAACCGACAATGACATCTGTAGTAATTGAACAATCCGGCAAAATTTCATGAATTTTTAAAATCCTTTCAAGGTATATTTCCCTTGTATATTTGCGATTCATTTTTTTTAACATTTCATTACTGCCTGATTGTACGGGCAGGTGTATGTGATTGCAAATATTTGCATACATGGCCATCGTATATAAAACCCCGTTACTCATATCCTTAGGATGGGAGGTAGAGTATCTGACTCTTAGTTTAGGATTAACAAGTGCCACCAACTCTAGTAATTGGGCAAAATCAGTCTGTTTGGTCGGATTATTTGAATCTATCCAGAGATATGAATTAACATTTTGTCCCAGTAATGTTACCTCTTTGTATCCGTTATCAAACAATTCTTTTGCCTCACGTACAATGCTCTTTGGTTCACGGCTTCTCTCTGAACCTCTTACGTAAGGCACAACACAATAGGAGCATACGTTATTACAACCTCTCATGATAGATATAAACGCTGATATCCCGTTTTTATCCATACGTACTGGAGAGATGTCTGCATATGTTTCTTCGTGTGAAAGAATAGTATTTATCTGTTTATTATCTGCAGTGACAGCTGCAATAAGACGCGGAAGGTCGCGGTATGAATCAGGTCCGGCAACAATGTCCAAAGTATTGTTTGAAAGTAGTTCTTCTTTCAACCTTTCGGCCATACAACCTAATATTCCTACTATCACATTTTTTCTCTTTTTCTTTTCAATTTTGAAAACTTCCAGTCTCCCTAAAATTCTTTGTTCTGCGTTATCCCTTATAGAACAAGTATTTATAAGAATAAGGTCTGCTTCCTCCATTTTGTCACATAGGGAATAACCTGCCTCTTGCAAAATTGATAGAGCGACTTCGCTGTCGTTTACATTCATCTGGCATCCGTATGTTTCAATATATACTTGTGGCCTTTTATAATCAAAAATAGGCTTTACGGAATGAAAATTGTTTATATGCATGTTATTGGTGTTATAGCAAAATCATTACAAAGATAAGTTTTTTTATATCTTTGTAAGATAGTAATTTTAATATATGCAAAAATGAAGAAATATGTGATTTTTATTCTTAGTGCACTTATGCTCCTTAATGGTTGCCAGAGTTATAAAAAATTGGAAGTTAAGTCTTTAGAAATAGAAAAAGCAGATAAACTCAGTTATAATGAAAATAAAGTTACTGTTGAGGTTGACGTATTAGCATTTATTAACAATCCTACGAGTTCGAAATATACTTTGAAGAGTATGAATGCAACTGTCTATTCAAAAGATCAGATTGAAATTGCTAGGGTTGTTTCATTAGGAGAATCGGTGATTTTTTCAAGAAGCAGTATGAAAACTCTTCTTAAACTGAAAGTATCATTAGAAAATCCATTATCATTTCTTTTATCAGGTAATTTTAATTCCGATGCACTAAGTAAGGAGGCGCTTACAGTAGATGTGGATATGGTTTTAAATAACGGAATATTCAATAAAAGGATAAAGGAGAGGGGCATTCCCCTTGATAAGATAATAAAAGAAGTGAAGGCTTTGAAAGGAGGTGATAAATGAAAAAAATATTAGTTTTTGTTCTTTTTATCTTTTTGTCAAATGCTGTTTTTGCTCAGGATGTTATTGAAAAAACTGAACAGAGAGATACTGTGGCTGTAAAACCTCCGATGATTGACTCGCTGCTATATGGGCAAAATATTTTTTTAATATTGAGTGATGATAATAATGGAGGGAAGGTTGTCATACGTCAAGATACTTCAATATCTTCAGCTATGGCTGCTTATAAAAATGATAGTGAGTGCAAAAATATTACCGGTTATAGAGTAAGAATTTTTTTTGACAATAAGCAGAATGCAAGGACACAGTCTGAAATAATTGAAAATGAGTTTACTTCTTTATTTCCTAACATCAGAGCTTATCGCAATCATGTTCGTCCTTATTTTAAGGTAACGGTGGGAGATTTTCGTACTAAAGCGGAAGCTGTTAAATTCATGAATAATATAAAATACAAATATCCTTCATCTTTTCTGGTAAAAGAGACAATAAATTATCCCCTGTTATAGAAATATAAATTTTTATTTATTTTCCTTCCACCAGATATATTTTTCCTTAATTCTTTCTGCTATTGCTATTATAGGGGCTATGTGTCTCTCTATTTTTTCAGGATAAATGTCTTTTATACTTACCATTATGCCGGTTTCTTCTACTCCTCCGAATCCTTCATTAATTGCTGTCCCAAACATCCTCATATTAGGTGATAGATTCATATAGGAATTAATAAGCGGAGGAATAAATTCTCCCATTTCTTTAATTTTTCTTGAAAGTATTTTGTAAGCTTCCTTATATTCTAATCCCTTGAAATGATTCTTGTAATATGGATTTACTGAGTCGTAGTCAAGAGGAAAAATGGGTTTAACAAGATTAAGTTCATCTGTGAAATAGCTGTTCATGAAGTTCAATAACAGATTCCTGGCTTTATAATTATATGAGGAATACATGGTTACTTTTCCGAAAAAATACTTATGACCACCATATTTCAAAGTCAGAGCACCTAATCCATCCCAAAGATTGTCCAGGGCGAATATCCCTTTGCGTTTAAGATTCAGACGCTGATACAGAGGCTGTACGAAAGAGCGGCCTAATTCTATAGTAAAAGGCATATATTCATTCATAAATGAATCTGAAAAATTGAAAAGTTCCTTTGTTGCCATTTTATTAGGATCAAGATTGTTTGCACAATCTATATATCTGTATCCTCCGACAATTTCAATTTCTTCAGGATCAAAAACTATCAACTGTTTGTAAGGAAAATTTTCATCAACATCATATTCGTCAATATCAACAGCTTTTCCTGTCCCTCCTCCCGATGATCTGAATGAAATCTCTCGTAATCGGCCGATTTCTCTCATGGTATTTGGGGAATCACTGGCAGTTATTTCATACAATTGATTACCACCTTTTCGGGTGTCACGAATATACTTGTTATCAGATAATTCTTCTAAGATCAGTTTTCTGTCAACGGGTTGTATTATAGGTTCCATATGCTTTATCTCTAATATATTGAATCCATTCCTCTATTGAATGTTCCTTTGTAAAGGTGCTTACAGGAATCGGATCCCCAAAATAAATATCAAAAGTACTATTTTTTTGTTTAAACATTTCATTTGGCAGATACATCATTTCAATATTGAATTTTATTCCTAAGAATTTTCGAAGTTTGGCAAGTCTGTAGAAGAATTTTGAATTATGACCGGAAAAGAAAATGGGGATGATATCCCTGTCGTACTTAATTGCATTTTTAAGAAAGCTTTTTTTCCATTCCAAATCCTGTACCTTACCTTTTATAAGGCGGGAACACAATCCTGCAGGAAAATATAATATTTGTGAATCTGAACTGTAGGTTTCTTTAATTTGCTTCACATATTCCTGATTCATTTTTCCAAGTTTGTTTACAGGGACAAAAAGAGGTTTAAGAGGCTCAATGTGCATAAGAAGGTCATTCACTACAAATTTTAATTTAGGATAAATGCTTCCGATATAACTTAAAAGGACTATTCCGTCAAAACCACCAAGAGGGTGATTGGATACAAATATGTATCGTCTGTTACCATTGACTTTGGTTGTATTATGGACATTATAATTGACATTAAGGTATTTTAATGTATTAGTAGCGAATTCAACTCCCTGAGTGCCATGATATTTGGATAATAATTCATTAATTTCGTCTTGATGTATAATCTTTTTTAGGTAGTTTATTAAAAATTTGGGAGCATGTTTTGCCCAATAGGGACTTTTCGAAAAAATAACTTTTTCGACATCGATGTACATTGGTTCGTTATTGCTCATTTCCTTTATGAAAAATTTTTAACAAAGTTAAATAAAAAACATAGGTTTTTGACCACTCTTAATTATTGGTAATATTTTTAAGTTACAATTAAAAATTATGTTTGGCTCATATTTTGTTGTAGCCTTCGCAATTAGATTTTTTTTGGTTTTATCACTTGGTATTTTGTTGATTAATAGCTATTTATCATTTTTACTAATACCTCACATCAATATTTCATATTTTAGATTTTAATCAACATGTATCCTTTTAAACCTAATATTCTTTCCATACGATAATTAATTCTATATTTGTATCGCAAAGAGTTGATAAAGGTTGCAACTATGACTAATATGTTAAAACAAGGTCTTCAACAGAAAATTGTTCAGAAGTTATCTCCGCTGCAGATTCAAACTATTAAGTTGTTGGAATTACCAACATTGGAATTGGAGCAAAGAATAAAAAAAGAACTTGAAGAGAATCCTGTATTGGATGAAGTGGTTGATGATTCGGAGCAGGACGATGGTTCCGTAAAAAATGTCTCATTAAGTGAATATGGGACTGATGATCCTACGCCTTCTTATAAGCTTTATGTAAATAATCAAGGTAAGGATTTAAAGCCGCAGTATAATGCTTTCTCGGTTAAGGAGAGTTTTCACCAAAGTTTGGAGATGCAGTTAGGTTACAGTTCTTTGGATGGCAGGTCGAAGCAGATAGCTTCATTTATGATTGGGATGCTTGATGATGACGGTTATTTAAGACGTGATCTTGAATCATTGGCGGATGATATATCTTTTAGACAGAATATTGAGACAAATGAATCTGAACTTGAAGATATTCTTAAAGTCATTCAGGAATTTGAGCCTGTAGGTGTAGGAGCCCGCGATCTTCAGGAATGCCTTCTTCTTCAGCTCAAAGCAAAAGATCCATCGGAAGAGCAACAGATAGCCGAAGAGATTATAAGTGATTATTTTCTTGAATTTTCTAAAAAACATTATGCAAAAATTGTCTCTAAGATGGAAATTACTGAAAACCAGCTTAAAGGGGCAATTGAAGAGATTGTTAAACTGAATCCACGACCAGGTGGTCAAATGGATGATTCATATATGGATCAAGCTCAACAGGTCGTTCCTGATTTTCTTCTTGATTTAAAAGATGGTGAGTTTATAATGGTTATGCCAAAATTTTCCGTTCCTGAACTCAGAGTTAATAAGAGATATGCCGATTTATTACTTGATTCTGCAAAACATTCCAATAGGGAGGGTAAAGAAGCTGCAACTTTTGTAAAGCAGAAGCTAGATTCTGCAAAATGGTTTGTTGAGGCCATAAGGCAACGGCAGAATACACTTCATAATACCATGAATGCAATAATTGATTTTCAACATGATTATTTTATTGATGGTGATGAAACAAAACTTCGTCCAATGGTATTGAAAAATATTGCGGAAAAGACAGGGCTTGATATATCTACTATTTCACGTGTCGTTAATTGTAAATATATTCAAACACATTTTGGTATATACCCTTTAAAATATTTCTTTTCTGAAGGATTGATGACAAATAGTGGAGAGGAAGTTTCTACCAGAGAAATTAAAAATATATTAGCAAAGAGTATTAATGTTGAGAATAAGAGGAAACCTTTTACAGATGAAGAACTGGTTTCCGTACTGGAAGAAAAAGGATATAAAGTGGCACGCCGGACTGTTGCAAAATATAGAGAGCAACTGAATATTCCTATAGCAAGATTAAGAAAAGAATTATGACATGAAAATAAATAAAATGTATTTAGTTGTGCTGCTTATTTGCAGCACTATTTTTTCCGGGTGTATGAAGACAAATGCTGATTTAATTGTTACCAATGGTAATATCTACACAGTTGATACGGCTTTCTCAAAAGTGGAAGCATTTGCCGTAAAAGATGGTTTGTTTGCTGCTGTCGGCAGTACCGATAAAATATTGTCTTTATACAAATCAGAAAATGTAATTAATTTACATGGAGTTACAGTTTACCCCGGTTTTTTTGATGCTCACTGTCATTTGTTTCTTTTGGGGAAAGGGTTGATGAATGTAGATCTCAGAGGAGCCTCTTCTTTTGATGAAATCGTTGATAGATTAAAAATTGCATATAAAAAGAACCCAGTTCCTTTTCTTATTGGAGAAGGATGGGACCAGAATACATGGAAAGATACCTCAATGCCAACGAACGATAAACTTAACAAAGCATTTCCTAACATTCCTGTAATATTGTATAGGGTTGATTACCACGCAATTTTAATAAATAATGCAGCAATAGCAAATGCCAAAGTTACGGACAACAATACAGGACTTTATATTGATGAATTTGAAAAACAGATAGAAAATAGTGTTCCTCTTCCTATAGATACTCAGCTGCATGAGATTGTGGCCCGAGCTCAGAAAGAGTGTTTCAAATATGGTCTTACCTCAGTTTCTGATGCAGGGGAAGAATATGAGGAATTGATGATCTTGGATAGTATGAATAAGAGCGGTGCTTTAAAAATAAGGGTTGACGCTTATATGTATCCTACAGAGGAAAATTTTAAGAAATACGATAAGCCTTACAATTACAGACGTTTAAGAGTTTCTTGTATAAAACTTTTTCAGGATGGTGCTTTAGGTTCAAGAGGAGCTTATCTTTTGAACCCATATTCTGATGAACCTAATACAAGAGGTATTCAGGTTATTTCTGATGAAGACTTTCGTTCATTATTAAGGTGGGCTTATGAACATGGATTTCAGGTGGCAACTCACTGTATAGGGGATGCGGCAAATAGAGCTGCTCTTGATATGTACTCTGAGTTACTCACAGGAAGTAATGACAGAAGGTGGAGGATAGAACATTGCCAGGTAATTGATTCGGCTGATATGTATAAATTTGGTAAATATTCAATAATACCATCTGTTCAGCCGACACATTGTACTTCTGATATGCTTTGGGCTGGTGACAGATTAGGGAATCGCATAGTAAATGCATATCCGTATAAGCAACTTCTTAATCAATTTGGATGGATTCCATGTGGTACCGATTTCCCTGTAGAGAATGTAAATCCTGTCAGAACCTTTTTTGCTGCAGTTTTTCGTAAAAATAGTGATAATATTCCACCTGCAGGATTTCAGATGGAAAACAGTCTCACAAAAGAGGAAGCACTTCGTTCAATGACAATTTGGCCTGCTAAGGCTATGTTTGGAGATATGAATAAAGGGAGCATTGAGGTAGGAAAATATGCCGACTTTATAATAACTGACAGAGATATAATGACTGTTCCAGAAAAGGATGTTATGAATACAAAAATAATTGAAACTTATGTAGGTGGAGAATCGGTTTATAAAGCAAATTAAATTTTGCTTCCGAAAGCCAAATCTCCTGCATCTCCCAAACCTGGAACTATATACGATTTATTTGTTAACTCCTCATCTATTGCTGCAACCCAAAGTGTTACTTTTTTGTGAGGAAGATTTTTTGAAAGATATTCTATACCATATTTGCTCGATATGGGGCAAACGATGTGAACATGTTTTGGCTCTCCGCTTTCAATTAATTTTTCATATGCGAGAACTATTGAGGCACCTGTTGCAAGCATTGTATCCGTTAAGATAAGTACTTTATCAGTAATCTCAGGGGTACTGGCATATTCCAACTGTATTGTAAATTTATTATCTTTTCCGTATTTTCTGTATGCAGCGATGAAGGAGCTTTGCGCTTTATCAAAATAATTCAGAAAACCTGTATGCAGGGGTAGTCCTGCTCTTAGAATAGTACCTATTACAATATTATCATCACAAAGATTGCTATTCGCTATTCCTAGAGGAGTTTCAACCTCCGATGGCTTATAACTCAAAGTTTTACTTATCTCGTAGGCGAAGATTTCACCTATTCTTTCAAGATTTTTACGAAATCTCATGCTTTCTTTTTGAATATTTAAATCTCTAATTTCCACAATAAACTGGTTCAGGACAGAATTTTTGTCGCTGAGATTAATAATCTTCATAAGTAATATTTTTACGTGAAATAAATTGCTCGAAGTTAAGGATTTTCATCGGAAAAACTATAATATTTATTTCCTGCAATAATTATATGGTCTAAAAGAGATATGTCAAAATATGAGGCTGCTTCTTTAAGTGCTTTTGTTTGTTTTTTGTCCTGTTCCCCAGGGCAAGCATTGCCTGAAGGGTGGTTGTGTATCATGATAATTGAACTTGCCAGTTTCTCTACCGCTTTTTTTACTATGATTTTAATATCCATTATTGTGGCACTTAACCCGCCCAGACTTACTCTCTCTTTTGAAATAAGTTTGTTAGCACGGTTTAGGTACATTACCCAGCACTCTTCATGCTGTAAATCCTTTAAAAATGGTGATATAAGTTTAACTGCAGATTGTGACGAGTTAATTTGAGGTTGTATTTCCGGTATTTCGGAACATAATCTTTTTCCTAACTCGAGTGCCGCTAAAATTGAAATAGCCTTTGTCCTTCCAATACCATTAATCTCCATAAATTGTTCCAATGATAGTAAGGAAAGTCCTTTCAAAGTTCCACTTGAACGTATAGTTAACTCTCTGGCAAGATCTATGGCAGTTTTCTCTTTATTACCAGACCTAATGATAATTGCTATAAGTTCTGTGTTCGTTAGAGATTCCGCACCTTTCAATTCCATTTTCTCGCGGGGTCTATCCTCTTTCTGCCAAGTTTTTATGGTGTTTGTCATATTTTTATGGTATAAAAAAAACTCCTCAAATATTGAGAAGTTTTTTTATTTCTATATGACAAAAAAACAATTTATGCTAATTTGTTTACATAGACAGAAATACCACTTTTTAAATTTGCAGCTTTATTCTTATGAATAACATTAATCTTCGCCAATTTATCAATCATAGCGAAAACTTTTGGCATTGAAGCCTCTGCTGCTAATTTATCTGTTGTGTTACGAAGCGCCTTAATAGCGTTTCTTGTCGTTTTTGCATAATATTTATTATGCAATGCGCGTTTTTCGTTTTGACGGAAACGCTTGTCTGCTGATGCGTGATTTGCCATTACTGTATTTTATATTTTTATGGTAGTGGGTAGGGGAATCGAACCCCTATTGCAAGAATGAAAATCTTGAGTCCTGACCGTTAGACGAACCCACCATATGTACTTCCCAATCGCTCTTGAGATTGGGAGTGCAAAGGTAAAAAAAGTTTTTACGAATACAAACTTTTTGGGTTATTTAGCGAATTTATCTTTCCATTCAAACGAATATATTATAGACTCCACTTGCCTTAAATAGCTTCTTTTAGCAAAACGGGGAGCATAGACAAAGCCTTCAATAACAATAATATCTTTTTTGTCTTTACTCAAGAAAGATTGAGAAACGAAAGGCCCTCCCATGAAATCGTTTTGAGCCTCCCATAGCCCTCTTACTTCAGCAAATTCTCTTCCATTATACTTGATCCATTTTAAGTCTGGAGTAATTAGAGGATTGGTTATCATATAGCTATTATCTATCATGCAAGGGACATTATCTTTCAACACTTCATCCCTTTTTTTTGTAATTTCTTTTAGAGTAAGTTGCTCTGGTGAGGTATACGGGTATGTGTAAATGAAAATTCCTTGATTGATGTAAGATGTTTCATTTGATATCCATATAAAATTAAGCGTATTCTTCTTCATACTGTATCCTTTAGGGAAATATGGAGATCCTCCAATTGTGGCCGTAACACTTTTTCTGAGAGGATATTCTTCAAATGTTTTTGAGTTTATGATGAGTCTATTCCTCTCAGCCTGCTTGAAAACATTTAAAATAGTATCCTTGTTATTTTCAATCAAAACGCTGGCTGATTCTGAGTCAGGAGCAGTAATTGTTACCACTGTTTGAGGTTCAGCCCAAATATTTTTCTGAACAGTAATTTTTGCTTTGTCATTACCATCTTTTATATTAATAAAAAGGATGTTTCTATGTACCTGAAATATCTTTGTGAAAGCATTTTGAGGCACATTGAATAAAGTATATAAAGGCTCTCTTTGTGGAAGATAAGGACAATCAGTGGCTAGAATGGATCTGATTGTAGTCCCCGGTTCTGTTTCCCATTGTCCTTTAGTTGCTATTACGGCTATTTCACCGGCTTTTCCACTTATTGAAGGTAATATTACCTCTCTTTTATTCTTATCCGAACAAGATGTAAATAGAAGTATCCCTATGAGGAAAGTAATAAATACAATGTTTTTTTTCATAACAATATTTTTTATATAAACAGGCTCTTTATATCATTTCCAAAAGCAAGAATCATCAAAGCTAATAAAAAAATCATACCAATCATTTGTGCTATTTCAAGGAATTTATCACTTGGTTTTCTTCCTGAAATTATTTCAACCAAGAGAAACAATATGTGTCCCCCATCAAGTGCAGGAATTGGGAGTAGATTCATAACCCCAAGCATAATTGAAAGCATAGCTGTCAGGCTCCAAACCCGATACCAGTCCCACGTTCCCGGGAATATCTTACCGATAGTTATGAAGCTACCAACTGATTTATATGCTTCGGATTTTGGAGAGAAAATCAGTCCAAGCTCTTTTATGTAATTTCTAATACTTTTGAATACTTTGTTACCTCCTGCCGGTATTGCACTAAGGAATGAATAAGAGTTTTCGGTAATATTGAAAAATTTTGTAAGGTCATTTTCAAGTAAAACCTGAATTTTTCCAGCCGTGTCAACCAGAAGAGGAATTTCAATTTTTACATCTGACCTCTCAACAGTTGCAAGAATATTATCGGATTTATGATTTGCAAGTTCCTTCTGTATTTCCTGAACAAGAAACATGTTTGTACTGTTTATAGCTTTGATCTCATCGCCTGGCAGCAAACCTGCTCCTTCATTTATTGACCCTTTGGGTATTTCCCCTATAACAAATGGAAATGCCAGATCAAACATACCAGGCGTCTTCAATATTGCAGGTAGGTATACGGGATTTATTTCGATACTTACTGTATCATTATTACGCACAACTATTGCCTCTTTAACTTGGGAACGGGCAAGATTAATCTGAATTTGAGAGAAGTCATCAACCTTTTCTCCATCAAGACTGATAATTTTATCTCCGTTTCTGAAGCCTATTTCATATGAGAGATCGTTTACAGCAATGCCATATTTTGCATTATCGTTCTTTAAATAACTATCACCCCACGTTTGAAGTATGGCAGCATAAATGAGAATAGCAAGGATAAAATTGAAAAGTACACCTCCAAACATAATGAAAAATCTTTGCCATGCAGGTTTTGTTCGAAATTCCCATGGCTTAGGCGTTAGTTTCAAAGCCTTTTTGTCCATAGATTCATCAATCATACCTGCTATTTTGCAATAACCGCCAAGAGGTACCCACCCAATACCGTACTCAGTGTGTTCGGGATATCGTCTCCAGTCATCTTCAGGTAATGTGTCAATATCTATTGACTCATCTCCAATGCTATCCGGTAGGTTTCTTGTAAAAAAACGGAAGTGCCATTTGTTGTTGAATTTTTTTGCTTTAAAAAGAGCAATCTTTGGATTGAAAAATAGATAAAACTTGTCTACCCTGGTTTTAAAAAGTTTTGCAAATAAAAAATGCCCGAATTCGTGAACTAATACCAGTATCGAAAGGGCAAAAATTACTTGTATGATTTTGATAAGAACAATCATGATTTATGAATTTTTTTATTTAAAATTTGTAAGGCGATTTTTCTTGCCTCAAAATTCGTGCTAAAAATTGAGTCAATATCAGGCTCGGCAATAAATTGACATTTTAGCAGTGTTTCAGAAATAATTTCAGGGATGTAAGAAAAATTTATTTTATCTTCTAAGAATGCCTGTACTGCAATTTCATTGGCTGCATTCATAATGCAGGGAGCATTTCCTCCTTTTTCCAGAGAATCATAAGCAATTGAAAGACAAGAAAATTTTTTTAAATCAGGAGAGAAGAAGGTCATCTCTTTAAGATCAGGAAAATTTATTCTTGAAGAGTTTAGTTCTATTCTGTATGGATAAGAGAAAGCATATTGTATAGGAATTCTCATATCCGGATTGCTTAATTGAGCAATGACCGAACCATCTGAGAATTGAACCATGGAATGGATGATGGACTGAGGATGAATAACAACTTCAATGTTTTTAGGACTAATATTGAAAAGCCACCTAGCCTCAATTAGTTCTAGTCCTTTATTCATAAGGCTGGCTGAATCTATTGTCACTTTGGATCCCATTTTCCATTTAGGATGATTGAGAGCCATCTCTTTTGTGGCAGATGCAATTTCTTCTATTGATGAGTTAAGGAAAGGACCACCTGATCCGGTAAGAAGTATTTTTTCAATATCTGAATGTTCTCCCTGAAGACACTGAAATATTGCGGAATGTTCAGAATCAACAGGAATAATAGGAACATTGTATTTAGAGGCAAGAGAGGTTATTATCTTTCCTGCAGCGACAAGTGTCTCTTTGTTTGCGAGAGCAATTGCTTTTCCTCCTTTTATTGCGGCAATAGTCGGTTTAAGTCCGCTGAACCCAACCATTGCAGTTAGTACTATGTCAATATTGCTAATCTTTAGAATATCACATATAGAATCGATTCCGGCGAAAACTTTTATGTAATAGGATGAAAGGGCGATTGAAACCTCTTGATACTTGTTTTCGTCACATATTATTACTGTATTAGGTTTAAATTTTATTGCCTGTTCAATCAGAAGTTTGCTATTGGTGTTTGCTGTAAGAAGTTCAATTTCAAACAAATCAGAATGTCTTTCAATCACATCTAAAGCTTGCGTTCCAATAGAACCGGTTGATCCTAAAATAGCAATATGTCTTTTTTCTCTTTCCGGATTATGCATTTAGAGATCTGCTAAAATTTTATATATAGTGTAGGATCAATTGCCTCTCCCTTGTGCCATAATTCAAAGTGAAGATGTGCCCCGGTACTTAATTTTCCGGTATTCCCTACTAATGAAATAGGTGTGCCGGCCTTTACTTTATCTCCAGTGCTTTTTAGAAGTTGTTCGTTATGTTTATAAATAGAGATAATATCATTATCATGTTGTATCTGAATGGTATATC
>Ga0265297_10001992_pt1 | contig 43886 bp, 12 predicted proteins | sample Munlanlwell13791_FD_192502 | JGI IMG/M metagenome (GOLD analysis project Ga0265297, IMG submission 192502) | Leachate microbial communities from a municipal landfill in Southern Ontario, Canada - Leachate well 137-91 | ecosystem: Engineered > Solid waste > Landfill > Unclassified | place... | reverse complement strand
GGGCCAGTGATGAGAAAAAATTCGGGCCATGGCCTCGGAATCAGAGCCGCGTTATCTCCCGCGAGCTTTTCTGCCGGCGTTGCCAGACAGCGCAATGCCGCTTTGGCAGCGTGGATTGTATGCGCTTTATAAAAGCAGAAGAAGTAATAGAGGCGGCAAAAAGATTGCTTCGCTTCGCTCGCAATGACACGGGATCTGGTTGTGTCATTGCGAGGAGCGCCAGCGACGAAGCAATCCAAAATTTTAAACGTATCCTTATCGTGCGTACTGACCGTGTCGGCGACGTAGTTTTATCCACGCCGGTAATTAAAAATTTAAGGGATAATTATCCCAACGCCTATATCGCGATGATGGTCGGCCCTTACACAAAAGACATAGTCGAGGGAAATCCCTATCTAGACGAAGTGATTATTTACGATAAGGACCGTAAGCATAAAAGCTGGCGGGCGTCTTTAAAATTTGCAAGGAATCTAAAAAAGAAAAAGTTTGACCTGGCTTTAATTTTACATCCGATCAACCGCGTGCATCTGATAACTTTTTTTGCCGGCATCAAAAGAAGAGTAGGCTATAACCGTAAATTAGGAATATTCCTGACAGACAGAATAGAACACGTTAAACAATTCGGAGAAAAGCATGAATTAGAATATAACCTGGATTTAGTGCGCTACTTAGGTATCCAGGTAAAGGATAAAAATTTATTTGTGCCGGTAAAAGCCGAATCCGAAATTTGGGCCGATGAATTATTCAAGCGGGAAGGCATACTCGATACGGATAAAATACTGGTAATACACCCGGGCGCCAGTTGCCCTTCTAAAGTTTGGCCTAATGAAAGGTTTGCCGAATTAGCGGACAGGTTGATCCAGGAGTATAACTTTAAAGTCATTATCGTGGCCGGGCCAAAAGATATGAGTTTAGCGGAGAATGTTTTAAAGAAGATGATACATCCTGCCATCAATCTTGGCGGCAGGGCTTCGCTTACACAATTGATCAGCATTACCAAACGCGCTACAATTTTTATTTCCAATGATTCCGGACCGGTGCATATTGCATCCGCATTAGGGATACCTGTGATCTCTATTTTCGGCAGGAACCAGAAAGGCCTAAGCCCCAAACGCTGGGGGCCAATAGGGGAGAAGAGCAGGGTCCTGCATAAAGAAACCGGCTGTATCCAGTGCCTCGCGCATAACTGCATTAAAGAGTTTTCCTGTCTTAAAGCCATCACCGTAGCTGACGTCTTAGCCGCCGCAAGAGATATCCTCTGACCCGTCGTAAATAATACTTGACAAATCTATCAATTATGCTATAGTTATGTCTAATTTGATACCTTGAGTAACTACTGCAACTCTATTAAAAGCCGGCTATGAAGAAGAAAACCATCACCGCAAAAGAGATAGTCAAGAAATTCAATATCCCTTATCATACGCTGAATTATTATACTACCATGGGATTGTTGCCGCTTGAGGGTAAAAACGGTAACCAGAGGGAGTATGATGCTAAGGAGACCGAGCTTAGGTTAGCCAAGATATTCCAGTTGGCAAAAGAAGGTTATCCTTTGCATCTGATACGCAAAAAATTAGTGGGTGTTTGATAATTTTAACTGGGATGTAACTTATTATATTAAAATAAGTTACAATCTTAATAAAAATGAGCTACTACCAATTATTAGGCCTAGAAAAAGAGCCATTCTCCACCAGCCCTGACCCGCATTTTTTCTATGAGTCTAAAGAGCATAATTCCGCGCTCATGCGCCTTATGGTAGAGATCCGCTTGAGGCGGGGCTTAAGCCTTATCTTAGGCGATGTCGGTACAGGCAAGACCACCCTTTCCAGGAAACTCTTTTCCATGCTTAAGCAGCGCGAGGATATTATCTTCCATATGATCCTCGATCCTACTTATGATACCGAAGAAATATTTTTGGATTCTCTGATCCGCACATTTAAAATAGAAGTCCAGACTCCGATGCCTTCCATCCTGGATTATAAAGAAGCGATCAAGCAGTATCTTTTCCATAAGGGCGTGGAAGAAAATAAAACTGTCGTGCTCTTGATCGATGAGGCGCAGAAGCTAAACCCATTGTCTTTGGAGATCTTGCGCGTATTGCTGAATTATGAAACCAATGAATATAAATTACTGCAGCTGGTATTATTGGCGCAGCTTGAACTCCTGCCCAAGATCAGGCAATTGCCTAATCTCTGGGACAGGATCAGTTTAAAATATGTCCTGAATCCTTTGGATGAACAGGAAACAAAAGAGATGATCAATTTCCGGATCAAGGCGGCAGGCTATAATTCGATGATGGACTTTTTTACCGATGAAGCCATCGCGCAAATTTATCATTACACTCAAGGCTATCCGCGCAAGATATCGATGCTCTGCCACAATGCCTTAAAATTATTGACTATGCAGAATAAGACCGTTGTGGATGCCAGGATCATTAATGAATTGATAGCCAAAGATGTTGCGATAGCGGTTTAAAAAATATGGAAAAAGAAAACATAACCCCGGAAGAAAAGCTTTTAAGGATAATTGAAAATCCCGATAAGATAAAAAATAAGGCCACGCCGGCGTTTGGTAAATTAAAAGGCAGTTTTAATTTTAAAAAAACAGGCAGCCTGCTTGATTGGCTGAAGGCGCATAAGGATTCCTTCAAGCAGCTTAACCTGCGCACCATCAATAGGATCGTTGTCGGGCTGGCAGCCGTGCTTACTCTTTACGGGATCTTCGATTTTATTATTTCTAATATCGGGTTAAAAAAACATTTTGAAGAATTTGTCGAAGAAGCCGCTGCTTCTACTCTTACCCAGAACCAGCTGCCTCTGGTGGAGGCAAATATCGCTGATGTCTTAGCGGCTCAAAAGCGCCGCAATATCTTTACCTTTGTGTCTGTCCAACCTGAAGATGTGCGGCAAGCGGAAGTTGCCGGTGCGGAGGCTTCCATCGCCTTGGTGAATCTTAAACTGGTAGGTATCATCTGGTCGGATAAACCGCAGGTGATGATAGAAGATACCAAGCAACAGAAGACCTATCTTTTGGGGCAGGGCGATGAGATCGGCAAGCTTCAGATCAAGAAGATATTAAGAGATAAAGTTGTATTAGGCACAGGTGAACAGGAATGGGACCTACGCTAAAAATATTTTTAGTAACTTATCTAATCCTGGCGGCGTTGCTTGGCGCGCCGAAGGGTTTGTGTATTGCAGAAGACGCTGCGGTTAAAGAAGCTGCAGGCGCGGAAGAAACGCTTACCGAAGGGACAATGAAAATAGATAAAGAAAAGATCTCGCTTGATTTAAAAGGCATAGATATTATCGAGCTCTTCAGGATACTTTCCGTGAAGATGGATCTGACTATCGTGCCCACTAAGGCAGTGACCGGCAGGGTGAATGTTTTTTTAAATAATCTGACCTTCGATGATGCTTTAGACGTCATCCTTATCAGCCAGGACTTAGCCTGCGACCGCAGTAAGGGCAATATTATCAATATCATGACTTCCGGGGAATTCGAAAAACTTTACGGCAAAAAATATAATGAGAAGAGAAAAATCAAAACCATAAAACTCACTTATGCCAAGCCCGCTACGGTCTTTAACGCGCTGGGCCAGATAAAATCCGATATCGGCAAGATCATCACCGATGAGGCCACCGGAAATATCTTATTAATAGATATCCCGGAAAAAATAGAGTTAATGGAAAAGACCGCCAAGGAATTGGACCAGCCCCTGGTGACAGAGATAATCGACCTGCAGTATGCCAAGACTGCGGATATGAAAACGCAGCTTGCCGGCGTCATGACTGTCGGCCCCGGGGAACTTATCGTCGATGACCGCTCAAGTAAAGTAGTGGTTACCGACCTGCCGGAAAAAATGAAGAAGATAAGGCGGATGGTCAAAGCGCTCGATGAGAAAAGCAGGGAAGTTTTGATCGAGGCAGAGGTCGTGCAGGTTACTTTAAAAGATGAACATCAACGCGCCATCAACTGGGAGAGGGTTTTAAGAGATTTAGACAGCGCGACTATTAAAGCGGTCTTACCGGTCGCGACTTCTTTTACGCCATCGCCTTTATTGACCGCGGATTATTTATCGGCAACAGTCGGTACCCTGGCAAACGATAAATATACCGCGACCTTGAAGCTGTTGGAAACCTTCGGCGAAACCAAAATTTTATCCCGGCCGCGCATCTCGGTCATCAATAATCAGGAGGCAAAAATAATGGTGGGTTCGCGCGAGGCCTATGTCACGCAGTCCCAGAGTCAGGCGTCTGATACTACGGTTACATCCGAGAGTATCCAGTTTATCGATGTCGGCGTAAAATTAAATGTCGTTCCCACAATCAATGCGGATGGTTTTGTTACGATGAAGATCAAGCCCGAGGTGAGTTCCGTGCGCGAGACTTTGACTACCGCTCTCGGCAGCACCGTGCCCATTGTCGAGACTTCTGAAGCAGAGACAACAGTAAAAGTAAAAGACGGCACGATGATCATGATCGCGGGTTTGATGAAAGAAGAGAAGCGTGATGATACTTCCGGGCTGCCTTTCTTTGGACGGCTGCCGCTGGTGGGCTGGATATTCAGCACGCGTTCAGGCATAAAGAAAAAGACAGAGGTAGTGGTATTTCTTACTCCCCATATTATGTCTGGAGAGAGGGATACAGCTGAAAAAGAACAGGAACGTTGGGTGCCGCCGGATATGGTCCCGGAGAACTGGGAAGATGATTTGATCCTCCACAGAGTGGAAGATTTGAAGATGAAAGCCAAACCCACCGTCTCAAGCGCCAAAGAAATCGAGCTCCCAAAGGAAGCCGTTATGGAGAAAACAATAGAAGACAGGATCAAAGGGATAAAGGAATATTAAGATGAGGAATCTATTTAAAGGGTTAGTTTACGCTGTTTTAATTACCGGTTTCTTCACATTGCAGTTTTCCTGGGCTGCTCAAGAAGACGATATAATGAAAGAGTTAGAGGAGATAGATTTAATATTGGGAGAAACGCAAACCCAGCAGGTACAACCTCAATCTCAACCTCAAGCTCAGCCTCAGCTTCAGCCTCAATCCCCGCCACCCCAACCAAAAGCAAAACCTGTTATTGCGCCTGAAGAGAACAAAGGGGTTTTTCCTCAAGGAGAGTCAAGGGCGGTAGAAAAGTTAAAGAAGGAGAATGCGCAGCTGCGCCAACAGCTTGCTACTACAACTAAAGATAAGGCCAGCATTTATCAGGAATTAGGGGACACCTATACCGAGATGAAACTCTATGACCAGGCTATAGATGCGTATAAACAGGCATTAACCTTTGATCCGAATATCGCCGAAGTCTATTACCGCTTGGGCCTTTTGTACAGGCATTCCCGTAATGACGGCAAAAAGGGGATAGAGTATTTGAAGAAATACCTCAAACTTAACCCGGAAGCCAAAGACAAGAGGCAGATAGAATATTTAATAGATATGATGACGAAATCATCCTTTCCTTTTACGGATGACCTAAAAAAGGGGTGGGATAATGTATGGTAAAGAGGGTTTAAATTTAAAATTAATGCGGTTAATATTCATTATCAACTTAGTTGTCCTGGGGGTATTTATTTTTCTTTTTGTTACAAGCAGTAATGCTAACTTCAAGCTTAAGGCAGCGCTTCTGCAATTAGAAAAAAGCAGGGTTTCTTTAAGCCAGAGCCTGCAGAAACAGGCTATCGATTTACAGAATGAAAGAAAGAAATGGGAAGAGGGAGCAGCATCTTTTCTTGAGTGGAGGTATGTTTTAAGAGACCAGGTAAATTACGCGCAACAGAGAATAGCCGCGCAAATGGATAAGACAAAAAAAGACAAGCCTCTTATGAATACGGTTTACTATACTTTGGGCCTTACCTATATATTAGCGGTAGATTTCCAGCCGGCTATCAATGCCTTCGAAGAGGCTGTAAAATTTGACCCGGAAGACGCTTTTAGTTACTATGATTTGGGCATGCTTTATTCGACATATAAAAATGATTCTAAAAAAGCAATAGAGAATTACAAAAAATATCTGGGGTTGGCTGCTGCTACGGATGCCAATCAGGCAAGGATAGTCCAGGAAAGAATAAAAGCCCTGGAGGCTAAATAAATAACTGATGAAAAAAGGTATCCTTATTATTTTTAGTGTTTTGATAATAGTAGTGCTGGCGGCAGCAAATGTAATTTTATTTTCACAGTCCAATAAATTGACGCAGCAGGTTGCGCAGGAAAAAAATCTGATCAAAAAAATGCAGGAAGATGTAGCGCGCCTGCAGGCCGATAAAGAAAAAGCGCAGAAAGAAAATGAAAAACTTCAGGCAGATGCGGTAAACTACCTGGAAGTAAACACCAAGCTGCAGTCAGAAAAAGAAAAACTGGCGCAGGACTTGGAAGACGCGCAGAGATTAAGCGATGAGAGCAAAGAGGACGTAAAAAATCTAAGGAAAAAACTGGTTGCCTTGGAAAAGAAGGCTAAAGAAGAGCCCGTTGTCCTGGGAAAAGCGGCAAAAGAAAAAGAAGAGCTCCAGAAAAAAGTCAAGGCCGCGGAAGAGACTTTAGAAAAAGAAAGAGGGCTATTCCATTATAATTTAGGCGTGGCTTACACGCAGGCAAAGCTTTATGATGATGCCCTAAGGCAGTATGAAGAGTCATTAAGGATAGACCCCAGTAATCCTGATTTGCATTATAATTTAGGTATTTTTTACGAAAATCACGATAATAATAAAGAAAAAGCAGTTGAGCATTACCGTAAATATTTAGAGCTTAAACCTGATGCAGAGGATAAGCAAGATGTGGCAGCATGGATAGAGCGGCTTCAATAAGCACGAAATTGTCCAATTTGAAATGTCCAAACTGGATATTGAAATTGCGGATAAGCAATTTAAATTAGTATAAAATAAGGGTCAAAAAAATCAAAATGGGGGTTAAAATAGTCAAAATGACTGGTGTATACCACGCATTCTTGACATCTGCTATAAATAATGTTATACTTTCATTAGAAAAAGATGGAATAAACCGAAAAGGCAAACTCGTGGTAACACGGGGGCGCAAAGTCGTGCATCCTTATAAGATAAGGAAAGGCAGTCTGCCGAAGATGGAGTGTATAATCTCAGGTAAATTCTGCCTGAGATTTTTTTTGGGATTCTTTAAGGATGCGGGGCAGGAAAGGGCAAAAATGTTTAGAATGCCACGTACGCGCTATCAGGATAGGGTGGAAATGTTCAGGGGAGAGGACGGAAAATGCAAACTCGTCTTCACCCGGGTAATCCTGGTCAGCTCGATCCCAAAGATAGTGCGTATTATCTCAATCGAAAAAGAGGTAGCGCTCAAATGACAAGAATTCCAAGAAGCCACATAGAAGGTGCACTCTTTTATGTTACTGCGCGGGGGGACCATAATGAGGAGCTTTTTAAGTCCGTAGAGGACTATAATACCTATATAGGGTTATTAAAAAAGTATAAAGAGCATTATGGTTTTAAATTATTCGCCTGTTGCCTGATGCAGAACCACATACATTTATTGATCGAGTTAAAGGAAGGACTGACGATTTCGGATATTATGCATGACTTAAGCGCGAACTACACAAAATATTATAACGGCCGCTATGAACGCAAGGGCCATCTTTTCCAGGAAAGATACAAATTAGTCTTGGCAGAAAAGAAATCATATTTATTGATGCTGGCCGCATACATCCATCTTAATCCCCAGGCATTAAATTCAAACGGATACCTTGATAAAAATTTTCCGGATCTGGACCTCTCCAAAGAAAGAAAAGAAATCGATGATACGCTCTTAGGGTTAAAAAATTATTCTTCCTATGAAAATTACCTGTTGGAATTTCCCAAAGAGCAAAGGGATATCATAAAAAATGACCTGGCCAAAAAGTTAATTTTAGGTCCGCAGGATTTTATCGCGGAAGTGGAAAAAATTGCCGCAAAGCAGAATGCGCCTGTGGAGAATTTAGTGTCTAAGCACCAGCTTAGGAATTTGGTTTTGACCGGTGCCGCGGCAGTGGTAATCCTGGGGGTCTTTAGTTTTTATCTTTATAGTAAAGCAGAGCCTAAGAATACCAAGGCGATAAAACAGGTAGAAGATAAATACCGCAGCGAAATGGACACTTATTATAAAGATATGGCTAAGACATTGCAGATTGAAAGGCAGAAAGCCAAATTCTTAGAAGAAAAAGTCCAGGGAGGCGGAATACGCAAATGAAAACTATCAGCTTAGTAGGAATATTACTGGCAGTAGTGTTGGCGGGCGTAGCGATCGCTTCGCCGGAACGCGTAGTCCTGACTTCGAGCCTCACCTATCGCGCTGACGGCCAGGGCACGTATTTATTCAAAGGAAGCGGCAAACTTAGCGGCACAGCCATTTCCTCTGATGGCACGGTAGAGTATACCGATTCCCCCGGCACCTATGAACTGATCCTTCCCTTTAAAACTAAAGATCTGATTTCCGGCATAACCATAAATTATAAATATACCGGAAAAGTTACGATGGAAGCAAGTGCTACCGGCCAACAGCTGACTTATGTGCCGGTTACAAATGGTGTCCCTCTGCAATGGGGAGATTTTACCAGCGGCACAGAGCTAAAATGGCGCGCGACTTTAGGCCCGGGGAGCAAACTTAGCGAAGTAAAAGTTGATTATACTATTATTACCGGCGTAAGCACAAGCTGGGGCACACCGGAATTATCCGGGTTTAAATTCAGAAAGCCCATTTATATTAAAGGCGCAGAATCAGGCGCCTTATTTAATTATCAGATACCGATTAAAATCGCTGAATCTAGTAAGGCAGGCGATTATGATGTTCTTTTAAAAGGCGCGTTGCAGTCGGGCTTTTCGGATGTGCGTTTTACGGCAACAGATAAAGAGACTTTACTTTCCTACTGGCTTGAGTCTATTGAAGGCGCAACTGGCAGCCGCGCAGCTACCTTCTGGGTAAAGATCCCGCAATTGCCTAAAAATGGCCTGGTGATATACCTATATTATGGCAAGGCAGGCGCCGCAGATTTATCGAATGGATATGAAACCTTTGATTTCTTTGATGATTTTAAGGGCGGGGCTTTGGATAGCGCAAAATGGAAGGAATATAAATTAAAAGACGTAATTTTGGAATACAGGGCAAAGGCAGCTTCCGGAAGCAAGGCCGGCGTGATTGTCAGGGGTAATGCCGAAAATGAAGATGAAACTTTAAGCGTTTCATCTTCAAACATAGTAGGGGATGAATACTGCATATATATAGGTAAGGCGCAGAAGGTAAATTCCAATAAGGCGATTGAAAGCGGAATATTTTATAATTACAGGGTCATTGCCGAAGGAAAAAATATTACTTTCCAGAGGTTTAAGGGTAATTTCGGCGAATTAGATACGGGTGTTACTTTGGCGGACGTCCCGTTATCCAGCGGCTACATCGGTCTATTGGTTGATGGAGAACCTAAAGGCGATAAGACTTATTATGAATGGGTAAGGGTGCGCCAACTGGCAGCCATTAAACCGCAGGTAGATATTGCCAAGACAGGAGACGCGCTGGTCGAGGTGCCAAACTTAGGTACCTTTGACGGCGTTACTGTTGCGGGAAATGGAGATCTGGTTTTGGATGCCGCAAGTAGCGAAGGCGAATATTTATCACCGGTAATATATTCTACCTTGCCGGTGCGCATTATGGTGCCGAGCTGGGAGGCAGTTACTCCTGATACTTCTTCGCTCGCAGCAGATATTTCTGCCACGGGCCTGGCGAATGAATTCAAGAAAGATTGCACCAGCGAAAATTATTATTATGCTTCCAAAAAAGATTTTAAAGAAGGTAAATCTTTGAAGTGGAGAGCAAGGTTAGAGCGTCAAAATATATCTGCGGCAAGCAGCCGTTTGCAGGAATTTTCTTTGGATTACCGGCCCGGAGCAATCACCTTAGTCAATCCGGATGGAAGAGAAAACATAAAAGCCGGAGCAAACTACGAGATCGGCTGGAGCGCCTGGGAATACGAGCCTTCTTATGAAATGAAATTGGAATATTCTTTAGACGCTGGCGATACCTATAATTTAATAGTCAAAGAGACGGATAATGATGGGCATTATCTCTGGATGGTGCCGAATAAATTAGCGGATAAGGCAATGGTGAAGATTTCTGATTCTTTGAACGCCGAGGTATATGATGTTTCAAACGCAACATTCTCCATTACCGAGGAAGGCGAGGAAACAGAAGCCACTTCTGAAAATGTAGCAGCTGCTACGGCAGAAATAGAAAAAGCGAAAGCCGAAGAAGCGCAAAGACTGAAAGCAGCGCAAGAAGCAAAAGAAGCAGCAGAGCTGGCAGCGGCAAGACTGAAAGCAGAAGAGGAAGCAAAAACAGCAACTGAAGCAGAAACATTGGATATAGACCTGGAAAGAAATACTGTTGATTTCAATAAGCTGCTTAAAGTTGGCCCAGGCAAAGGAAAAGAGCTTTATGATGTGATGATTAAACTAGGCAGTAATACTACCGGCGATACGGAAAAAGATAAGGGTGCTTATAGAGAAGGCGATATTGTCGCGATTGTAGCGGCAGGACATAAATGGTCAGAAACAGAGCTTAAAAGTTCTCTTATTGTGCAGTTGTATCTTACTCAGAACCAGGTAGGCCAACTCCTTCAGCCCAAGGAGATTTCGGAGGGGGCTGATAAGGACGGCAAGCCGATTAACAAGATGGTGCGTATCCGTGCAAGGGGTATTGATTTGGCCCAATTCGGCCTTAAGCCGGATATGAAAAACCGCGAAGTAAAATTAGAGCAGATCAAGAAGGCGATAAAGAATAAAACCTTACTCCCTGAGGAGCAAAATGAGTAGAAGAATAGCAGGGATAATTGGGGCAATAGCGATAATAGCGGTGGCGTTGGTAACGCAGGCTTACGCTGCCACGGAATTCGTCTCTACTATTAAGCAGGATGGCAGCGGCGACTACACTATTTTAAATAGCTGGGTGGCAGCAATCCAGTGTAGCTTGGCTGACGCAGGCACCAAGGTTTTTGCAGTATCCGCAGTTTCCGGGACACCCGAAGTAGATGATGGAAAAGCAATTACCTTCCAGGGCGGCGGCACCGGCACCTTAAAACATTGCAATAAAGACCATACCCAGGCTTTAGTAATATCCTGTACCGGCACTATCAACACCGGTGTAGTAACTATTACCGGCTCAAGCAATACCTTTACTATTTCAGATACCGGCGCTTCAGCTGCGGCAGTAGCCAAAATTGACGGTACTTGGACTGCTGCGGATACAACAGGAGTATCCATTAGCGGATGGACTACTTCGGCAGATAATTACATAAAAATTTACACTACTACCGCCGCACGGCATAATGGGATAGCAAACGCGATATCTGGTAAGGGTAATTATGTGATGAACGTGGATGGTAACAATTCGTACTGCATTTACGTTGGCCCCGGGATGGCCTATGTGAGAATATATGGGATAGAGTTTTCTGGCGCGGGAAACACTGCCAGTTATGTGAGAGAGGCGATTAAGTACGAAGCATCCGGGGAAACCAGGCCATCCTATGGTATAGTGGCAGATTGTTTAGTCCACGATAGAAAAGTGCAATCTGGAGGTATATCCTTCTATTATGCGCACCATTGTTTAGCTTACAACAATATCGTTTATAAAATTACCCATAACGCAGATAATAATAATGTTGCTGGGATAGTATCATGGTCCAACAGCGGTGCGGGTGATGATATCTACAATAATACTTGTTATGCCAACGAAATAGGAATTTCAGGGTCAAACCTAAACACGGCGAAGAATAATCTTTGTATTGGGAATACGATCAATGATTATAGCGGAACACTTGGGACGACTTCAAACAATCTTTCCGGAGATGCATCATCTCCTGACGCATCCTACGCATCAAAGACGATATCCTTTATTTCTACCACCTCTAGTAGCGAAAATTTACATTTGGTATCAACCGACACTAACGCAATAGGTAAGGGCGCGGATTTATCTGCTACTTTCACAACCGACATAGACGGGCAGACACGTTCCGGCGCTTGGGATCTTGGAGCGGATCAGTTACCCGCACAAATATATTACTCTGTTGGCACATCAACTAATGAGTTAAAGACAGGTTCACCGACAGTTAGTATCGCTTCAGGCGTAGCGACTTTCACCGTGGCTCAGGCAAACAACATCGGTGTGGGCGATAAGATTGATTATGACACCGACAATAAAATCGCCTATATCAGCGGCCGCACTTCTTCTACAGTTTACACCGTGCGCACGGCAACCGGCGCCTTACCTGCTGATGTCTCTACCAAGACAGTTAATTCCATCAAGCGTGCTTTTAATCATTTGAACAACGCGGTCAATACCGGCGCAAGCCCCAATGCTTCAGACTCTACGCATCTAAATACTCCAAACTTAGTTACCAGCAATTATATTTTGAATATTGCCTGTTATGCTGACGGGGAAGATACTACTCCGGCAACTGTTACCGGCTGGACCACAGACGCTAATCATTACGTCAATATTTATACCCCTGTTTCCGTCTTGGAAGTCGGCACCAGCCAGAGGCATAAGGGGGTGTATTCTCCTTCCTATTATAGAATGACTAAAACTGCCGATGGTTATTATCAAGCTATTTTGGTAATTCAGTCAAATTATGTAAGAGTAACAGGGTTACAATTCTATTTTACAGGAGTTGCTCCATATTACGGTGAGGATTGCATATATATACCGAGTGCAGGAAATTATGCAAGAATATCATCTTGTATTTTAGGTTCCAATCAAATGGGGACAAATGGTATTGAAGCTGATTCTGCCTACATTTATATATATAATAATATTATATATGGAATGGGATCGTATGGGATTAGGCCAGGTAATAGTAATCCTGTTTATCATTACATTTATAATAATACTATAACTAAATGCGATGCTAATTTATATATAAATGGTTCTACTGTCCAGCGAGTTTATCTTAAAAATAATATCTTTAATGCGGCTATAGCTTATGCTTATGGCAGAGGAGACATTGTTACTTTTAACTGGGGCGGATCTTTTTATGACACTGCTTCTAATATAACTTATGATACGAGTTCTCCTGATTCTTCTTACCGGAGCAAGGCGGTAACTTTTGTCTCGGCTGCTTCAGGTAAAGAGGATTTTCATTTAGCTTCAAATGATATTTCCGGGGCAATAGGCGGTGGTGCTCCCGATCCCGGATCTGGTTTATTCTCTAATGATATAGATGGGGCTACCAGAGGAACTCTTTGGGACATCGGCGCAGACCAGCTGCTTAAGAATATCTACTACTCTGTAGGTACCAATACAGGGGACTTAAAGACAGCAGCCACCATTACCATTTCTTCCGGCACAGCCACTTTATCCGCAGCACAGGCGGATAATATCGGTGTGGGCGATAAGATTGATTATGATACCGACAATAAAATCGTTTACATCAGCGGCCGCACTTCTTCGGCAGTTTACACCGTGCGCACGGCAACCGGCGCCTTACCTGCTAATGCCTCTGGAAAAACCGTCAACTCCATCAAACGCGCGTTTAATTCGCTAAACGCTGCCGTAGGTGGTGCTTCTCCTGGAGCAGCTGGAGCGAGTTATTTGAACGCTACTAATTTAGTTACGGGCAACTATGTCTTAAATATTCCCTGTTACGCTGATGACCAGGATACTACTGCGGTCACTATCAGCGCTTGGACTACTAGCCCTACGTATTATTTAAACATTTATACTCCTGTTTCCGTATCAGAAGTCGGCACTAGCCAGAGGCATAAGGGGGTGTGGTCAACGAGTTATTATATGTTAAATTATACTCCTGGATTTGCAGCTACTCTTGAATCTGCTGTTGCTTATGTATCTATAACTGGATTACAAATAACGCATACATTATCAGGGGGTGCTGATGCTCTTTCTATAGTTAGATTAAACGGGGATAATAATAGATTATCCAAATGTCTGATAAAAGCAAGTGGAACAACCACAGGAACAAGTAATCCAGGGATATCAACAGCAGGAAATAATAAAACTTATTATATTTGGGATAATATTATATACAATTGTTTTGGGGTAGGGATATACCCAGATTATTTTACATCTGGCCAAGTTGTTTATTGTTACAATAATACTGTATATGGTTGTAAGGGGTTAAAAGGAATTAGGGTTTACGATACCTCAATGATAGCAAAAAATAATATTTCCTATAATAATACAAATGGAGATTATGAAGGAACAGGATTTCATTCTTCATCTACAAATAATCTTGCTTCTGATGCCTCTGCCCCAGTATATAATGTTTATTATAATAGTAAAACTTTAACCTTTACTGATATTACCGCGGGGAGTGAAAATCTTCATTTAGCTCCTGGTGATAGCGACGCAATAGATAAGGGAATTAATTTATCCGCCGATTCCAATCTTGCTTTCTCCGACGATATTGATGGCGACACGCGCGTTGTGCCGTGGGACATTGGCGCGGATGGGCTGGATTCAGGAAAATGGACGAATGCCACTGGCGACGGCAAGTGGTCTACTGCCGGTAACTGGGCAAATGGCGTAGTGCCCGCATCAGGCGGCAACGTAACGATAGATTATACCTCGGCGAATTTCAGCAAGGTCTGGATTTATGATACTTCCACCACCGAGGATCTGACAACTGCTGCTTCCAATTCTACAACTGCAGATGTTAAGCATTCTACGACCAGCGCGATGCTCAAAAACTCGGGTGACATCCTATATATCGGCCGCAGCGCCAATAAATTCAGCTCCGTATATTTTGACCTTTCCACCGTGCGTTCCGAAGGAGATTTGGCTTATGAGTATTGGAACGGCTCAGCGTGGGCGACACTTTCGGTTACGGATACTACTACTAAATTAACCGCGTCGGGCTATATTGCTTATACCTCACCGGCAGACTGGGCAACTTGCGATGTAAACGGTACGACTGCTTATTATATCCGTTTACGTGCGACATCTGCTATCACTACCGGCCCGATAGCAAACAGCATTTCGCAGAACGTCATTACTTTAGATACTGTTAATAACCTAAAAGACCTGATTATTAATGCGCCGGGCTACTATAAAAGGAACGCAGTTGTCGGTAGTATGACGTTTACGCTTACTGGCGATCTTATATTGAACAAAGGCACTCTCGTTTTTGAATGCGATACTACTACTGACTCCATTGCCGGCGGCGCAAACGACGGCACAGGATATACCATTAATGCTGCTAACGTCTACGTAGCCTCTGGCGCAAGTCTGAATGCGGATGGGAAAGGGTTTGGGTCAGGTGCAGGCCCGGGAGCAGGAGGTTACCAGCAAGGTGGTGCTTATGGTGGTATAGGAGGTAACAATCCTGATTCTACCTATGGTTCAGTCACTAATCCTACCAGTCTGGGTAGTGGAGGACAAGCTAGTGGTGGCGGCGCTTTAATCTTTAATGTGACCAATGCCTTAACAGTCAATGGAAACCTCTCTGCTAATGGGCTGGATGTTTCGAGTTCAGCGGGTTCAGGCGGTTCAATCAATATTATCGCTGGCGCCTTAAGCGGGAGTGGGACTATTTCTGTCAGAGGAGGATATGGTAGCGGCTATGGTTGTTTTGACGGCGGCGGCGGTAGAATAAGTTTAGTTAACGTTACTACTAATAGCTTTTCTGGGTTAATCTCTGTTAAAGGGAGAGATAGCGAGCAAAAAGGCCGCGCTGGAACTATTGCCTTTCCTTCTACTTTTGACCTTGTCTTAGGTGGCACAGGAAATATGGCCAGCCTTCGTTTGGGCACAGATTCTACTCCTTATAGTTATTCCTTTAATTCTATTACTATTAATTCAGGCGGAACTTTAGAGATAGACTCTAATCCTCAACTTAACATCGTGAATGGAGTTGCCCAAGGAACATCTGCCACTATTTCAGCTGGTACTGTTCTTGTTGATACTGATGGTAACTTTTCTGCCGACGGAATGGGATTTATTAGGAATAGTTATGGTTTTAATTATTATGGCGGCCCAGGTGCAGGAGATTACGAGGAAGCTGCTTCTTATGGCGGAGTGGGGGGCGTATATAATACAGTCCCTGCTTCTACCTATGGCTCAGTCACTAATCCTATTGGTTTAGGAAGCGGAGGTTGGAATGACACTGGAGGTGGAGCCATACTCCTAAACGTTACTAATACTTTAACAGTTAATGGAACTATCTCTGCTAGAGGGGTAGACGCCTCGGGTTCAGCGGGTTCAGGTGGTTCAATCAATATTACCGCCGGCACCTTAAGCGGAAGCGGAACTATTAATGCAAGAGGAGGAACAGGCAGTGGTTATCATGCTTATTCCGGCGGTGGCGGCCGCGTCAAAATCGCTTTTACCACAAAAGACGGTACTAACCCCATTGATGCAAGTAAAGTTTATGCTTATGGCGGAACAAGTAATGCCAGCGCCGGGACTATTTATCTTAAGGCCTCATCTCAAACTAACGGCGATTTATTGGTGAACGATAATAGTTATGGCAGTCGAGACATTCCTATCCCCGCCATTAACTTTACCGGCACGCCACCGACTATGACCTTTGATTCCATTACCGTGAAGAACAAGGCGAAGCTAAAGGTTCCGGGCAATTGTGTGTTGACTTCAGCTGGTGCTATCAATATAGGTACCTCTGGTTCTTCTACTGACACCGCCCAGATTATTTCCGGTAGCTCTCTGGATGATAAGACCGCACCACCTGCCTGGTATAGCACAGGCGGTACCTGGCTTTATAGTCAGAAATTTACTATTAATCAGGAATTAATCGATGAGACTTTAACTGACTTCCCATTAACCATTAAGCTTAATGGTACTGATTCTTCAGTCTTTGGCAAGGCGCTTTCTACCGGATATGATATTTTATTCACTGCTTCAGACGGTGTCACAAAATTAGACCATGAAATTGAAAAATACGTCACAACCACAGGCAGTGAAGAATTGGTTGTCCATGTTAAAGTCCCAATAGTCAGTTCTACTACAGATACAGTAATCTATATCTATTACGGTAATGCAAGTGCTTCTAACCAGCAGACCAACCCCACAGGCGTCTGGGATAGTCATTATAAGGCGGTGTATCACTTAAAAGAGAGCGGCAATGGAACAAGTAGCGAGTTTAAAGATTCGACTTCTTATGCCAATCATGGGACGGGTGGAGGTGGTACTTCTTCATATTGTCCGACTCAAATAAATGGGAAGGTTGGGAAGGCACAGGATTTTGATGGGACAGATGACAGGATTGTTTTAAGTGGCTATACAACGAGTAATGTTGATAATTGGACTATAACAGCTCTTGTCAAGGCTGATGCGGCAGGTTGGATATTTGAAAACGGTAGAGATTATCATGGTTACGGTTTTGGTTTTGAGTCACCTGGGCCAAAAGTTTTATATGGTGGAGTTGAATGGAGTGATGGAGGGCGTCCTTGTGTAACGTCTAATTGGTATAATATGGGCGTAAGAAGGAGCTCAGGAACATTAAATTATTTTATTGATGGCAACGCAACTGCTAACTCAAGTACGACAACCCCTGCTGTCCCAGGAAATTCTGCCCATATTGGCGCACGCACGTCAGATTCTTTGGACTGGTTAAGCTTTTTTAATGGCATCATTGATGAGGTTCGTTTTTCTGATATTGCTCGTTCTAATGCTTGGTTGAAAGCAGAGTATTATTCTCTGAATAATAGTTTACTGCGTTACAAAGGCCCGACGATAAAAGCAGCGACATTAAATATTTATGGTTCGGCTGGCAGCGGCGCAAGTATTACTGCTACTGGCCAAGGTTATGCAGCGCAGGCAGGATTCGGATTAGGCGGCACAGGCACATCTGGTTATGGCGCAGGTGGTGGTTATGGCGGCGCAGGTGGCGCCTCATCTGATAGTGGCGTAGGCGGATCAACCTACGGTTCATCTACTAACCCAATTGATTTAGGTTCAGGCGGTGGCGCGTCAACTGGCGGCACAGGCGGCGGCGCTCTTGATATTGCTGTTTCCGGCACTCTTACTGTCAACGGTTTTATTGCCAGCGACGGAAGTGCTGGGATTTCCAACGGCGGCGGCGGTTCAGGCGGAAGCATTAAGATACACGCTAATACACTTGCCGGCGTAAGCGGAGCATCTATCCGCGCCCACGGCGGCGCAGGCGGCACTACTGGAGGCGGCGGCGGCGGCGCAGGAAGAATACTGATTAATGTTGGCACAAATACTTTTACCGGTAGCGGCGGCACGATTACTGTTACTGGCGGCGCAGATGGCGGCAACGCCACTGATGGTTCAGCCGGCACTTCCACAACTAACACCGGCGTTGTTTTTTGGACTGCTTTAGCTAGCGGCGATGGTTTATGGGGCACTGCTGCTAACTGGTCTTCGGGTGCAGTGCCAACCAGCGCAACGGATGTTAATTTCAATGATAGTTTCTCCAGCGTCGATTGCACAATAAACACTCATGCTAGTTGTAAATCCGCAGATTTTACGAATTATACAGGGACTTTTAATCATAATTGGAATGTAAATTTGAATGTAAACAGTGGCTCCTTGACATTTAGTTCAGGGATGGTTTATTCTACGGCTGGTTATGCCTGTTTGATTACTTTTTACGGGTCAGGAGGGACTCTTACCACAGCAGGAAAATCGATACAAAAATTACAGATCGGCTATACTGGTACGGCTGGGGAATGCACTTTATTGGATAATACAATTGTTCTTGACTCTGTTATTCTTTATCAAGGTACATTTAAAACCGACGGTGCTTCTGATAATTCAGGGTTGACGCATAGCTGGAAAACATTTAATTCAAATAATAGTAACGCAAGAACACTAACATTAGGAACAAGCGTAATTACTCTTACGGCGGGCGGAAATTCTGTTTGGGATACTACTACTGGAACAAATTTAACTATAAGCGGTGCGAATGCTACTGTAATTTTAAGCGGTGCTTCCTCAACATTTTCTGCTGGAACTATTACCTTAAAAGAGCTTAGGTTTACTGGAAGCGGTGATTGCGGATTCTATTCTGGCGATGGTGCGTTAACAAAAACTTTTACAAATCTAACGAGAACTGGAACTGCAATAAAAACAGATAGTTTTCGTTTTAACACAAGTGCAGTAGTAGTTAATGGTGCATTAACTTTGACAGGTAATTCTTCTATTAATCGTCTTTTAGTATATTCTTCTGTCCTCGGTACAGCCCGAACTCTTACTGTTACCGGAGCGACAGTCAACTGCTCCAACGTAGATTTCAGGGATATTATAATGAATCCCCGTAAAGACCTTTCCGCAATTGCAGGCGGATGCGGCGATGCTGGCGGTATAAATGGCGACGGCACTACGACGGGGATTGTCCCGACTACGGCAGCCAACTGGTATTGGCACGTCGGAACAGGAAGTTGGTCAGATGCTGCTAAATGGTTTACCGCTACTAATGGCGGAGGAGACGCTGCTTCGGTCAGAGGTTTTCCTCCGTTGCCGCAGGATAATTGTTACTTCAATGCCGCTTCTTTTGATGACCACCAGCACGTTTATGTGGATATGCCGAGAATCGGAAAGAATATAGATTTTACCGGAGTAACAAGCCCCCCCGAATTAAACTGGAGCGATATGGGCCATACATGCTATGGCTCTTTAACTTTCATTAGCGGATTGGCCAATCATACAGGTATGACTAGTTTGATTTTTGAAGGCAGGGGAAATTTTACATTTGATACAGGCGGAATAAATCTATCCCTAACTGCAAGTTTGGTTGTACAAATGATAGGAGGTAAGTTAACCCTGCAAGGCCACGATCTTTCAACCAGCACATCAGGTAGTTCAAGGGCTTTCTACCTCAATAATGGAGAATTCGATGCTAATGGTTTCAATGTCAGTTGTAATATTTTTAATTCTTCTAACAGCAATCCTAGGATACTTACAATGGGTTCCGGGACGTGGACATTAGGAAGTAACGCAGGTACCATTTGGGATACGGGAACTACTACCGGCCTTACCTTAAATAAGGGAACATCCACGATAGTTCTAAACTATGCATCGGGAGCTGGAACATTCTATGGGGGCGGCTTAACCTATAATAATATGGTTGTCTCGGGCGGTTCCGGAGGGATAGTTAGTTTCTCCGGTGCTAATATTTTCAATAACTTTACCATCAATGCACCCAAGACCGTAACTTTCCCATCAGGGGTTCAGCAAACCATAACCGGAAATTTCTTTGCTTTAGGCACGTCGGATAATCACATCATCATTAATGCCAGCAGCGGAACTGCGGCGACACTTTCTAAGGCAAGCGGAACAGTGGTCTGTGATTACCTTGAGTTGACCAACAGTGCAGCCACAGGCGGCGCGCTCTGGTATGCCGGCTCACATTCAACACTTGTTTCAGGTAATAGCGGCTGGATGATAGATAACGTAAGGGTCATCTCTGATGCCGGCGGAAACTGGGGGGACACCGCAACGTGGCAAGAAGGCGCAGTCCCTACATCCAGTGACTATGTTATGGCGCAGCCAGACGGCTCAAGCGGAGATGTTACTATTGCCGCTGATGCTTCTTGCAAATCAGCAGATTTTACTAATTACACACATATTCTCACTCACGGTTTTCCGAACACTCTTTATGTCTATGGTTCGCTTAATTTATCAACAGGAATGACCTATTCGACAAGTGGTGCTAATAGAAATATTTTTTTCCAGGGGTCAGATGGCGGAACAATTACAACTAATGGAAAAACTACTGCCGGTGTTTTTATAAACGGGTCAGGAACTTGGACATTGGCAGATAACCTTGTTACCGATGCCGCAGGAGGTTCTGAATTTCAAGTTAATAATGGAGTATTCAATAGTAACGATAAAAATATCACTTGTGCCAGGATGAGGTCGCAAAACAGTGGCACCCGGACGATCAATCTTGGCTCAAGCACTATTACTTGCACAACTACTAGCTGGGCAATAGTTATAGATAATACTAATTTAACTTTTAATCCACAAAGTTCTATATTTATTCTCTCTGGTTCCGCTGCTGATATTCAAGCAAGTACAACTTTCAATGAAGTCAGATTTACCGGCGGTGGATTATCAGAAATAAGCGGAACATGCACATTTGCTAAATTAACAGTAACAGGAACATCAGCAAAAACAGATGCTATTGATATATATGGCGACCAAACCGTTACAGGTACCCTTACTTTCAGTGGTAATTCTGCAGGTAGCCGCCTTTTAGTTAAGTCTAATACTTTTAACACACCCCGCACCATTACCCTTGGCGCTTCTGCCACATGCCGGACAGCAGGAACTCAAAATGTAGATTTCAGGGATATTATTATGTCAGGTGGCGCGGAGAATGAAAGAAATTTATCCGCTATATCCGGCGGGTCAGGCGACTGCGGCGGAAATACGGGGATAACATTTACGACGCCTGCTAATAAATATTGGGTCGGAAATACCGGTTCTTGGTCAGACTCGGCAAACCATTGGGCTGCTTCTGATGGTGGTGCGGCAGCTGGCGGAAATATCCCTTTGCCACAAGACAACGTATTCTTCACCGCTGCTTCTTTCTCTGCTACTTCAACAGTTACTGCAGATATGCCAAGACTTGGGAAAACGATAGACTGGTCGGCGAGTGATGAGGTGACGACTTGGACATTCACAACATCTTCTTGGACAATTTATGGCGGCCTGGACTTAACGGGATTGGATACGTTAGATGCAGATAAGGGAAAAAGTTTTGAAGGTAGAGGCGAATTTAATATAAATTTAGCAGGTAAAAGTTTTGGCGCAGATACCTCTATAAACGCCATAGGAGGAAAATACACGCTTTTAAGTAATTTTTCTACTGGAACGAATGGAAGACTTTTCATAACCTACGGAACCTTTGATGCGAATATTTATGATGTTAGTTTCCTTAGCGTGTCCTCATTTGGTTCTGTAAATGCTACAGTTAATCTTGGCTCGGGGACTTGGACATCTTTCAGAAGCGGAAGTTATGAGGCGTTTGATTTTTCCGCTGGGACAAATTTCACAGTGAATCCTGGAGCAAGTACTTGTGTTGTAGGAGTTTCTTCCGGTACAGATTACCCGGAGTTTAGAGGAGGAGGGAAAACTTACAATAATATTATAATTACAGGAGGCGGGACAGGGGGAGTAAAAATCACAGGCGCTAACATCTTCAACAAATTTACCATCAACGCGCCAAAGACCGTAACTCTGCCTGCGTCCGTAACGACTATTGTCAATGGAGCTTTTACTGCGGCAGGAACTCCTACTAATGGAATTACTTTAAACTCCTCAAGCGTCGGGACTAAAACCATCCTTAACTTAAATGGCGCAATTGATGTTGCTTATGTTGCTGCTACCGATATAAACGGGTCGGGAGGAACAGCAGTTGTAGATTATAATGGAGATGTAAACAATTGCAACAACTGGACAGAGTCTGCTGGCGCTAATGTCTGGATCGCAACTACCGCCGGCAACTGGTCAACAGCGAGTAACTGGTCAGCTGGCACTGTGCCTGCTGCGGGTGAAAACGTGATGTTTAACGGGGCTTCTACTGTTAATTGCACTGTTACAGCTAATGCGGTCAATAATAACTTAGGTTCAATTACACTGGCCAGCGGTTACACCGGCACTGTGCTTTTCAATAAGAAGGCAGTAAAAACTGATTCAATGTCTCTTACTGTTACAGGAGATATTAAAGTTAACGCCGGCAACTTAGTTTTCGAAGGCGATACCGCTGCTGACTCCATCCCCGGTGGAGTTAATGATGGCACAGGCTACACTATCAGCGCTGCCAATATCACCGTTGCCTCCGGCGGAAGTTTAAATGTGAATGGGAAGGGGTTCCTCGAGGATTCCGGCCCAGCAAATCCTGGGGGTAGCTATGCGGGTGGTGCCTATGGAGGAGTAGGCCGTGGTAATCCAGATTCTACCTACGGCTCAGCAACTAATCCTACAAGTTTAGGCAGTGGAGGTCATACCAGCAGCGGTGGCGGCGCTTTAATCCTTAATGTTACTACTGCCTTAACTGTTAATGGAACTCTTTCAGCTAATGGAGGATTAGGTTATAGAGGTGCTGGCTCAGGTGGTTCACTAAATATTACCTGCGCTACCTTAAGCGGTAGCGGCACTATCTCTGCTTTAGGAGGGGATGCAACTGACTATAATGGCGGCGGCGGCGGAAGAATAAGCCTGGTAAATGTCACTACTATTAATTTCTCAGGCACACTTTCTGTCAAAGGTGGGAATTTTTCAAGCTCAAAGGGCTATGCAGGCACCATTGCTTTTCCTGCCGGATACAACCTTACTTTAGGCGGCACAGGTAATATGGCCAGCCTGTTTTTAGGCACTGACTCTACACCTTATAATTACTCTTTTGGTTCTATTACCATAAATGACGGCGGGACCCTGGAGGTAGAAGGTAACCAGTTCATTAATGTGATAGATACTATAGTCCATGGAGCATCTGCCAGTATCACAGCTAGTAATATTACTATTAATGCTAATGGTATTTTATCCGCGAATGGTTTGGGGTTCCTTGAACAAGCCGGACCATCTAATCCTGGCGGTAGCTATGCGGGTGGTACCTATGGCGGATTGGGTTATGGCAATGCCGATTCCACCTACGGCTCAGTATCTAATCCTACAAGTTTAGGCAGCGGTGGTTATACCAGCAGCGGTGGCGGCGCTTTAATCCTTAATGTTAGCACTACTCTGACAGTTAATGGGACTCTTTCAGCCAATGGTGCATTAGGTTGGAGAGGTGCTGGCTCAGGTGGTTCGCTAAATATTACCTGCGCTACCTTAAGCGGTAGCGGCACTATCTCTGCTTTAGGAGGGGATGCAACTGATTTTGGCGGCGGCGGCGGCGGAAGAATAAGCCTGGTAAATGTCACTACTATTAATTTCTCAGGCACACTTGCTGTCAAAGGTGGAAACCTCACAGGTTCCAAAGGCTATGCAGGCACCATTGTTTTTCCTGCCGGATACAACCTTACTTTAGGCGGCACAGACAATATGGCCAGCCTGTTTTTAGGCACTGACTCTACACCTTATAATTACTCTTTTGGTTCTATTACCATAAATGACGGCGGGACCCTGGAGGTAGAAGGTAACCAGCGTCTTAATGTAGTAGATAGTGTAACTCAAGGGACGGCTGCCAGTATCACAGCCGGTAATATTACTATTTATGCTAATGGTATTTTATCCGCGAATGGTTTGGGGTTTAAAGAGAGTGGTGGCCCGGGGAGTGGCACAACAGACTTTGCTGGAGGTAGCTATGGTGGTATGGGGGGTGCTAATACTAAAGCTACCTATGGTTCGACAACTAATCCTGTAAGTTTAGGCAGTAGAGGTTATCAGAGTGGCTGGGCTCCTGGCGCAGTAATCCTTAACGTTACTAGTATTTTAAGTGTTGATGGTACTATTTCAGCCGAAGGGACTTACGGGACGAGAGGAGGTAGTTCAGGTGGTTCGATAAATATTACCTGTGGTACTTTGACTGGCAGCGGCATCATCTCTGTCAAAGGTGGAGATGCGACTACGGGTTATGGCGGAGGTAGTGGTGGCGGTGGAAGAATTAAGATCGAGTATACTACCAATACAACTGATGATATCACAAAGATTGCCTGTGCCGGTACTGGTAATCCTAATTATCTAGGCGGAGCAGGAACTATTGTATATAAATCTTCAGCTCAAACCCATGGCGGCGATTTAACGATTAATAATACTGATCAAGATGGTGCGTTTACTACTATACCTTCCAACAACTTTACCGGTACGATACCGACGTTGACTTTTGATTCTATTACCGTCAAAAATAAGGCAAAGCTGAAGGTACCGGGTAGCTGTATTTTGAGTTCAGCTGGCGCTATCAACGTGGGTACCGCGGGTTCCTCAACTGACACCGCCCAGATCATTGCTGCCAGCAAGCCGCGTATTTTACAGTGGAAGATGAATGATAATGCTGGCTCAGACACAGTTACAGACGTATTGGGTCAAAATAATGGCGCAGCCCAGCAGAACACATCTGCTATAACTACTACCGGAAAAACCGGACAGGGTTTTACCTTTGACGGCTCAACTGGCCGCGTTGAGAGCAGTGGTAACATCGGTATATTTGGTGCGAATACAAGGAGCATCAGCTTATGGACTAAGGCTACAGCTGCGCCGGTTACCGGAACAGACTGGTTAGTAGTCGTTGGCAATGCTTCTAACCAAAAATTCGGGCTTTATGTAGATAATGGTACTTCCAATATTTATGTTACTGCCGGCAATGGTACAGCCGATAATAATGCCGACACAACCGGTGATATCACAACTTCTTGGCAGCATCATGTAATAACTTACGACGGCGCTAACGTAAAATATTATTTAGACGGAACCTTAAAATATACTTCAGGCGCTTTAACTTTGAATACTATCAATAGCCATCTCTACCTGGGTTCTGATTCTACGGGCAGCGATACTTTTTCCGGCGCGATGGATAATTTAATCGTCTATGGCTATTGTTTAACTGCTGATGAAGTGAATACTTTATATAATAGCGGCAATGGCGTTGAGGAACTCGCTGAACAGGGTACGAAAATTATTGCCGGTAGTATGAATCTCTATGGTTCAGGCGGGACAGGTGCAAGCCTTAATGCTACTGGACAGGGTTTTAGCGCTGGCGCAGGCCCGGGCGCAGGCGGCACAAATGGCGGCTCTGGTTATGGCGCAGGTGGTGGTTATGGCGGCGCAGGCGGTAATTCTTCCGATAACAGCACTGGCGGCTCAACCTACGGCTCAAGCACTAATCCTATTAGTTGCGGTTCAGGTGGTGGTAAGACGACCGGCGGCGCAGGCGGCGGTGCAATAGAATTGGCAGTTGCCGGGACTTTAACTGTCAACGGTTATATCGCCAGCGACGGTAGCGCTGGCACTGCTGCTTCCAATAGCGGCGGCGGCTCAGGCGGAAGTATAAAAATTACTGCTGTAACTCTTGCCGGTCCAAGCGGCGCATCTATCCGCGCCAACGGCGGAGCAGGCGGCACTGATTTTGGCGGCGGCGGCGGCGCGGGAAGAATTCTGATTAATGTCGCTACAAACAGCTTTGGAGGCACGATTACTGTTACCGGCGGCGCAAAAGGCGGGACTTCAGCCTATGATGGTTCCTCCGGCAGTTCATCAACTAACACCGGCCTTGTTTTCTGGATTGCCCTAGATAGCGGCGATGGTTTATGGGGTACTGCGGCTAACTGGTCTTCAGGTGCAGTGCCAACTAGTACAACTGATGTTAGGTTTATCTCAAATACCAATTGTACGACAACCGCTAGCGTTAGTTGTAAATCCATTGATTTTACCGGCTATACCGGAACATTCATACATGGAACTACATCTCAATTAACTGCTTATGGAAGTGTTACATTCGTGCCTAGAATGATTTATTCTCCCACATCAGATGGTTGCGCAATAGCTATTGTATCTACGGGTAGCCTGACAACAGCCGGAAAACAACTTGGTAACTTAACTATTCAAGCAGCTGGCGGAACAGTTACCTTATTGGATAATTTAAGCCTCCGTGCTCCAACTGCAAGCCTCATCCTCGTCCAGGGAACGCTCAAAACCGATGGGCCTTCTAATAACTCCGGATTGATACATAGTTGGGGGAAATTTGTTTTTGGTGGTTCTAGCACAAGGACACTGACATTAGGAAATAGTAATATTACAATTACGGGAACCGGAACAAACACCTGGGAAATGGCTTCAACTTCAAATGCCACAATATCTGCTCATACAGCGCATATAACATTTACAGGAGTTGCTCCTGGTTTTACGGGAGGCTCAACGAGTTTTACATATCACGATGTTACATTTAATCAATGTGAGAATATAACATTTTCAAGGGGAAGCACTTTTGAAAATTTAACTGTAATAGGAAAGGATATTCGAACCTGTTCATTGAGTATATGGTCTAATACCGAACAAATTATTACCGGAACACTTACCTTAAGTGGAAATTCGCCTATGAATAGGTTGTTAATATTTGGGACTACTTTAGGTTCAGCTCCTACCATTACTCTTGGCACTTCCGCAACCTGCGCAACCAATTCCTCAAGTGTAGACTTCCGGGATATTATAATGGCAGGCGGTGCGGCAAATGAAAGAAATTTATCCGCCATCACCGGGCTTTCAGGCGACTGCGGCGGCAATACAGGGATAACATTTACCGATCCAACCAATTGGTATTGGCATAATCCAGATACTACAAGCAGATACTGGTCAGATTATGCTTGTTGGTTTACTGCAACAAATGGCGGCGGCACGCCAATGCCTTCTACTAGGACAACCTTGCCGCAGGATAATTGTTCTATAGACGCAAATTCATTTGCCCACGGGCATTCTCATTTAAATATAGATATGCCTAGATTATGCACGAATTTAGATATGTCCGGTGCAAGCCTCGGGCAAATTACACAAAACACATATACTGTTTATGGTTCTTTGACTTGCGACTCGGATTTAAGTTATAACCATACCGGGACTACTACCAGTGTTATATTTGAAAGCAGGACAAGAACCGGAACAAATTATTTTACTTCCGCGGGGAACGAGCCAAATGATATGACTGTTCAAGTTTTTGGCGCAACCCTGCAATTATTAGACGATCTTACTTATTCTATAAGTAAAGGCTTAGTTGTGAACAACGGGACCTTCGACGCTAATAATCATAATGTTACCGGAGGTTATTTTAACTCATCTAACTCAAACGCCCGGTCAATCCTGATGGGTAGCGGGACTTGGGCACTTAATACTACTGCTTCCGGTTCTTTTTGGAATTTAAGCACGAAAGATAATTTAACTTTTAATGCAGGCACATCTCTTATAACATATGGCCAAACAGGAGGTGCGGGCTCGAAGGTTTTTAACGGAGGCGGGCTTATTTATAATAATTTTGAAGATGTTGGGTCCGGGGATAATTTTGTTTTAATTGCGGGAAATAATACTTTCAATAATCTGACTCTTAAGGCTGGACGGGCATTCCAGTTTGACTCCGGTAGTACGCAGATTATTAACGGTAAATTCTTAGCCATAGGCACAGAGGGCAATCTCGTTACCATCAAGGGAGGCACAGCCGGTAGCGCAGCTACGCTTTCTAAGGCAAGCGGGACAGTGGTCTGTGATTACCTCGACTTAACCGATAGCACAGTCACAGGCGGGGCACTCTGGTATGCCGGTTCACATTCAACAGTGCACACGAATGTTAACGGTTGGAGGACGGCCAATGTAAAAGTAATTTCTGATACCGGCGGAAACTGGGACGCTACCACAGCTTGGGTAGAGGGCGTTGTTCCTGTTGCAGCTGATGATGTCGTGGCGCAGACCGACGGCTCAAGTGGGCCTCTAGCAGTCAATGCCGCTACTGCCAACCTTAGATCCTTTGATTTAACTAACTACACAAATACGCTTTCAGGAGCATCTGCTATTACTGTTGTGGGCGCGGCTTCTTCTATCATCCCTGTTAAACTCGCGGGTAATGTTTCATGGACAGGGACGTTAAACCTTAACCCAACCGCAGCTGATACGGATATACAGTTGACAAGCGGAGGGAAAACGATTTCCTATATTGCCATAGATGGAAATGCTTCCGGGGAAGTATTTTTTATGGATGGGGTTACAGTAACAAATCGTGTTATGTTGACTAATGGTATTTTACATACAGATGGAGCAAGTAATAATAGTGGATTGGCGCATAGCTGGGGCTTCTTCCAGGGGAATCCTCCTTCAGGCTCAATAACGGTAAATTGGGGCCAAAGTACCACGACATTAACTCGAAGTGGAGATCTAGCTATCGCGATAAATAACTATTGTACTTTTACAGGAAGTTCAGCATCATTTATTCTTACTGGTTCTGGAGCGGTTAGGATTCAAATGGCAAATAATGGTTCAGCAACATTTTATAATCTAACCCGGACTGGGACAGCAAGTAAAACAGATATTTTCCAACTTGAAGGGGGGACCTTTACCGTTAATGGCGCTTTAACCCTCACTGGGAATTCCTCTATAAATAGATTATTGGTCCAATCCGGCACTTTAGGAACCGCGGCAACTATCACTCTCGGGGCTTCCGCGACTTTTAAATCTAATTGTTCAAATGTAGATTTTAGGGATATTACTGTAACAGGCGGAGCGACTAACGAAAGAAATTTATCCACAATTACCGGTAATTCAGGCGACTGCGGCGGGAATATAGGGATAACTCTTACAGACACCGCCACCCAGACAGCTACGATGTCAGCGTCTAAGAATTGGTCAGACGCCACTATTTGGACGTCTCGTGTTCCTCTGCCACAGGATAATGTTTCTATGGCGGGAGTTACTGGCGGGACCTTGACTGTAGATATGCCGCGGCTTGGTAAGACTATAGATTGGACAGGGGCAACGGGGAATCCGACTTGGGCGATGTCTTATTCCGGCCAAACCATATATGGAGGAATCAACTTAATTTCTGTGATGACTCTTAATCCTGTTCCCTATGCTACTAATTTTGAAAGCCGGGGGGATTTTAATTTTTCAAGCAGCGGGAAAACATTTGGACAAGTTACTTTTCAAATGGTGGGTGGTTCATTGATGTTCCTGGATGCTTTTAGTTGTACTGGTGCGGTTACCCTTAAAAACGGCAAACTTGATTTTGCTACTGCCGGCACTGTCAATGTTTCTATTGGCTCCTTCGATTCTAATTACAATAATACTAGGCAATTGGATATGGGTTCTGGTAGTTGGACGCTTACAGGAACTGGCACTGTTTGGAATATCCACGATAATATCGCTAATATAACACTTAATAAAGGGACTTCTACTATTATAATATCAAATACAAGTGATAATGCAAAGACGTTTGCTGGCGGTGGTGGTGTATATAATAATTTATCTATTACTGGCGGAGGTTCTTCCGGTGTTGTTAGCTTTTTAAAAGCTAATATCTTCAACAATTTTACCATCAACGCGCCAAAGACCGTAACTCTGCCTGCTTCTGTAATAACTACTGTCAATGGGGCTTTTACTGCGACAGGTTCTAGCGGTATTATTTTGAATTCCTCAACCGTCGGGACAAAAACCACCCTTACTTTAAATGGTACGGCTAATGTTGCTTATGTTGCTGCTACCGATATACACGGGACCGGCACAGCGGTTGAAGATTACAATGGAACCGTAACCAATTGCGATAACTGGACAGAGTCTGCCAGCGCTAATGTCTGGATTGCAACTACCGCCGGCAACTGGTCAACAGGGAGTAACTGGTCAGCTGGCACTGCGCCTGCTGCAGGCGAAAACGTGGTATTTAATGGGACTTCTGTTGTTAATTGTACTGCGGATAATGTGAATAATAATTTAGGCTCTATAACGTTAGCGAGCAGCTACCCCGGAACAGTGACTTTTAATAAAAACGCAGTCTCCTCAGCGATGAGCTTAACCGTTACTGGTAATATTACTGTTAACGCCGGTAGTTTAGTTTTTGAAGGCGATGCTACAGCAATTGGCGATGGCACCGCAGAAGAGAAACATGGTGTTGGCTATACCATTGAAGCCGCCAATATCACCATCGCCTCCAGCGCAAGCTTGAATGCGGATGGGATGGGTTTTGGGGCATACGGTGGCCCGGGTGCGCCACTTGGTTATGGTCAAGGTGCTGCTTATGGTGGAGTAGCAGGGAATTATTCTAAGTCTACCTATGGTTCAGCAACTAATCCTACCAGTTTAGGAAGTGGTGCTGATGGCGCTTCTGGTGGTGGCGCTTTAATTCTTAACGTTACAAACACTCTAACTGTTAATGGAGCTCTTTCTGCCAATGGATTAAATCCTTATTATGCAGGTTCAGGCGGGTCAATAAATATTGCCTGTAATACCTTATCTGGAAATGGAACTATTTCTGCAAAAGGAGGGAATCCTGTACCGGGTTGGGCAGACGGTGGTGGTGGTGGAAGGATATCTTTAGTAAATGTCGCTAGTAGTAATTTTGAAGGGACTCTTTCTGCGTCTGGAGGCACTACTGGCCATAGAGGTTATGCTGGGACCATCGCCTTTCCTGCTAATTATGATCTAGTGGTGGGTGGCGCAGGGCATTTTAGTAGCGTTCGTTTAGGAACGGATTCTACTCCTTATAATTATTCGTTTAATTCCATTACTATTAATTCAGGCGGGACTTTAGAAATAGATGGTAACCCTAAGCTTAACGTAGTAAATGGAGTAGCTGAAGGTACGTCAGCTAGTATTACTGCTTCAAATATTACCATTTATTCCGGAGGTAAATTTTCAGCTGATAAATTAGGATTCGGCATGAGCCTGGGTCCGGGACCTGGGCCTGACCAGCGGCCTGCTAATTATGGTGGGATGGGTGGTAATAATACCACTGCTTCTACCTATGGTTCAGTGAGTAATCCTATAAGCCTTGGAAGTGGTGGCGGAAGCAGTCCTGGCGGTGGCGCTTTAATTCTTAACGTTACAAACACTCTAACTGTTAGTGGAACTCTTTCTGCTGATGGAATGGCTAGTGGCGTGGCTGAAGGTTATCCGGGTTCAGGAGGATCAGTCAATATTACCTGTACTACTTTAGATGGTTCAGGGACTATTTCTGCATTGGGAGGAAATACTGTAATGGGCTGGACTGGCAGTTCCGGAGGCGGAAGGATTAAAATAGTTTATACTACAAATACTAATGATAATACTACTAAGAGTGCTTATGGCGGTTCTACTGGCAGCGAGGAGGGTGCGGCTGGGACTATTGTTTATAAATCTTCAACTCAAACCTATGGCGATTTAACGGTTGATAATAATAGTATGGATAGCGTAGCTCTAACGCCTATACCTGCTGTCAACTTTACCGGTGCTCCTCCGACTTTGACTTTCGACTCCATCACCGTAAAGAACATGGCAAGATTAAAAGTTCCGGGCAGCTGTGTATTGACTTCAACCGGTGCTATCAATATAGGTACTTCTGGTTCTTCTGCTGATACCGCCCAGATTATTACCGGAAGTTCTCTGGATGATAAGACCGCGCCACCTGCCTGGTATAGCACAGGCGGCACTTGGCTTTATAGTCAAAAGTTTGCTATTAACAAAGACTTGATAGGTGAAAATTTAACTAATTTTCCTCTGACAATTAAACTTAACGCTACTAATTCTTCAGTCTTTGGCAAGGCTTTATCTACCGGCTATGATATTTTATTTACCTCTTCAGACGGCACTACAAAACTAGACCATGAAATTGAAAAATACGTCACCACCACGGGCAGCGAAGAATTAGTCGCACACGTGCGCGTCCCAACAGTCAGCTCGACTTCTGATACAGTCATCTATATGTATTACGGCAATGCCTCTGCTACTAACCAGCAGAATGCAACCGGCGTTTGGGATACCAATTTCAAAGGCGTCTGGCACTTGAAAGAAAATCCTGCTGGCACAGCACCTCAGATGACTGACAGCACTGGTGTAAATAATGGAACTTCCGGTGGGACAATGACTGCCGCAGATCAAGTCGCAGGCAAGATCAATGGTGCGTTGGATTTTGACGGGACAGATGACAATATAAATGTTGGTGATGTTGACATTTCAGGAAGTTTTACCTTATCAGCCTGGGTTTATAAAAAGGCAGAAGGCGCCAATCAAACTATTATTGCTAAGAATGGCCCTGGCTCGGGTTATGCTAATTACGCTTTTAGGATAAACGGAGGCGCTGGATTCGTGAATACCTCAGAAGAATGGCAGACAATGACTATCCCCGATATTGCTTTATCAACGTGGACTTCCGTTGTTCTTGTTTGGGATGGAACAACGTTAACTTATTACAAAAATGGAGTAGATACAGTCCATGAAAATAAAACAGGCCCTCCATATATAAGTAATTATAACTCTTTTATTGGCCGCTTAGGAGAATATGATGGTCAGTATTGCAATGGCATCATCGACGAAGTCCGGATATCCAATGTCGCCAGAAGTACAGCTTGGATAAAAGCAGAATATTATTCTCAAAATAATAGTTTAATCCGTTACAAAGGCCCGACGATAAATGCGGCGACAGTGAATATCTACGGGTCGGCTGGCAACGGCGCAAGTATTAATGCTACTGGCCAGGGTTATGGGGCGCAGGCAGGATTTGGATTAGGTGGCACAGGAATTTCCGGCTATGGCGCAGGCGGTGGTTATGGCGGAGTAGGTGGAGCTTCCTCTGATGGTGGAACAGGTGGTGTAACTTATGGCTCAAGCAGTAATCCTGTTGACCTTGGCTCAGGCGGCGGCGGCTCAGGCGGCGGCTCAGGCGGCGGCGCAATAGATTTAGTGGTTAGCGGCACTCTCACTGTTACCGGCTACATTGCCAGCGACGGAAATGCCGGAGCTTCTAATGGCGGTGGCGGCTCAGGCGGAAGCGTAAAAATTAACTGTGGCACTTTAACCGGCGCAGGTAAAATCCGCGCTCATGGCGGGGCCGGTAATGGCGATGGGACTATTGGTGGCGGCGGTGGCGGCGCGGGAAGAATTTATATAATTTATACCACAACTACTTTCTCAGGCACGTGGACTGTTACCGGCGGCGGCGCAGGCGGCACAGGCGCGGGTAGTGGTGTAACCGGAACTTTATATCTTGTTAATGCCGGCCCTGAGACTATAACTTGGACTAAAGGCGGCGCAGATAATCTCTGGTCTAATCCGGCGAACTGGAGCACAGGTACAGTGCCCGGAGCAGGGGATAGTGTTATCTTTAACAGCACTTCCAATACTGCTTGCACTGCGGATGCAGTAGCAAATAATCTGGCTTCCATTTCTCTAAATACAGGCTATACCCAGACTTTGACTTTAAATGCTGATTTTGTAGACGGCACAGGTGTTTTGACCTTGACCGGTAATTTAACTGTTAATTCCGGAAATATTGTTTGTAAAGGTAATGTTACCGCGATAAACTCTGCCTCCGGCGGGACGGTAAGTATTCCGCATGGAACCGGAATTACTATTAATGTTGTGGGTGTTACAGTAGCAAGTGGCTCAAGTATTAATGCTAATGGGCAGGGATTTGCGGCGCTGCAAGGCCCAGGAAAGGCAATGAATACCCAAATCAGCGGTGGTGCTTATGGAGGATATGGAGGAGGAAATAATACTCTTACCTATGGTTCGGTAACTCAACCTACTGCTTTAGGTAGCGGTGGATATGATAAAGCCGGCGGCGGCGCGATTAAACTTAATTTAAGCGGTACATTAGATAATAACGGAACTATCTCTGCTAATGGAAGCGGTGGTTCTAATGGCCATTCTGGTTCAGGCGGAAGTATCTGGATTATTGCGAATGCCTTACAAGGCTCAGGAAGCATTGCTGCTAATGGTGGTACAGGCACTTCTTGTTGTGGCCGCGGCGGTGGCGGTGGAAGAGTAAAAATTACTTATAATAGTTCGACTTATGCCGGCACTTTTTCTGTGGCTCACGGAACAGGCGGGTATGGCAATGGAAAGCCCGGAACATTTAGTTTTCCGGATAATACTAATTTAACCGTAAATAATTCCTTGGCCTTAGCGCCGGGGACTTATAATATCCCAACTTTAATCGTAACTAATAACGCTATTCTAGATTGCCAGGGTGATACTGCTGCAATAAATGCTGCCTCCGGCGGCACTGCGCAGACTCCGCATGGCGCAGGCGTAATTATTAATTCTACGAACATCACTGTAGATCCAGGGGCAAAGATTAGCGCGAATTTGTTAGGTTTTCTAGCTGCACAAGGCCCTGGTGGTTCGGGTGATCCTGGTAATTGGCAGGCTGCTACTTATGGTGGTGTAGGAGCCAGCAGCGCTAAAGCCGTCTACGGTTCAGCTATACAACCTACTGCTTTAGGAAGTGGTGGCTACGGAGAATCTACTAATACTGGTCAAGGTATCGGCGGAGGAGCGATAAAACTCAATGCTTCCGGAACTTTAACTGTTAACGGAACCATCTCGGCTAATGGTGGTAGTTGTAACTTTGGTGGTGGTTCAGGTGGAAGCCTTTGGCTTATTGCAAATACCTTAGCTGGAACAGATGCAACTGCTCTTATTACAGCTTTAGGTGGAAATGGGCTCAGTGTGGATTATGGCCCTGGCGGCGGCGGTGGTAGAGTTTTACTAAGTTATGCAAATCTTACTTTCGCGGGTTCTTATTCAGCAGCTGGAGGAACCGGGAAAACAGCAGGCCAAGCAGGGACTTTAGTCCATGGTCCAATCGGCGGCTACACCGCAGATAATGTTATTCCTACAGCCCAGTGCGTGCAATCCTCGACGGGCGACGGCGTAGTAACCGTAACCTTTAAAGTCAGGGATCCGGGCGATGATATTAACGGCACTAATTATAATACTAATCATACATTAAAGACTTTCGAATATTCTATTGACGGCGGCACAACTTGGACAGCACCTGCGAACGCAGATACGTCTTTATGTTTAGCCGGCGGCTGGCCGAATAATTCCGGCGCAAGTTTCTCCGGTGCGGCAGCTTTTGCTGATGCCACAGCCGGCACATTTACTTGGAACACCAAGCACGCAGATTTAAGCGGCTTAAAAGATTTTGACCAGAGTGATATTCAGGTGAGATTTGTTACTAAGGACGCTGTTACTCAAGGCGCCAATAACTGGACTATTGATTCTAAGTCCTCTGCTACTTCCGCCAGTTTTGCCGTAGATAATGTGGCACCGAAGGGTTTATCTAATTTAGCGGTCTCTTCAACTACTTCTACTTCAGCTACGCTTGGTTGGATGGCGGCAAGTGATTCTAATTTTAACCATTATGAAATCTGGTATGGCACAAGCCTTGTTAATGTGCAGTCAAGGACAGCAGGCGCGGGAGCTGCGAAATGGGATAACGACGCACTAAAAGATCCCGATTTAGCCAGTGCCGCAACCACGGAGACGACTATTCCTAGCCTCAATATGGATACTAATACTTATTATTTTAAAATCTGGGCAGTGGATAATTACGGCAATGAGATGACCACTGCTTATGCCTGTTATATAAAGGTAACTTCTCCTAACGGAGGCGAGGCCTGGCTTACAGGCACCCAGCACGATATTACCTGGAAATCCGAACAGACGGGCAATGTCACTGTTGAATATTCTACCGACGGAGGCGCTACCTGGAAATTAATAATTGCTTCTACGCCCGACGACGGCTCTTATGCCTGGACTATACCCAGCGATGCCTCCGGTAATGTAAAGATAAGAGTCCTCTGGCCGGTGCTTTCCTTCGGCGGCACAGCCGCAAGTAAAGTTTCCGCGGCAGTAGATTATCAATCCAATAACAAGATTTTATTCTTAGATGTAACTTCTGATTTTACCGCTGGAGAATACCTGACTGTTAATAGCGCTATGTTCGGTAATTTTAGCGCGGCGTCGGCGTTGGATAGTTTGGAATTGGATTTTTACGGCACGGGCTTTATGAATACCTTAGACGATAAGTCGATTGCCATTGCCGAGGTTAGCGAAAGTATGTTTATCAGCAGCATAGGCGATGGCTGGAGTTCCGTGGAGAGTGCAACGAAAACATTAACAGAGTAATAGACAAGGAGAGTGGTTAAAATGAGAAAACTAATTCTAATTTTACTCTTAACTCTTATTTATGGATTTTGGGCTGGACAAGCCAGGGCCAGTAATGTTACTATTAGCAATGTGTCCCTGACTAATGTCAATCAGACGAATTCTACAGTGGATGTCAAATTTGACCTTACACAGGATAATACTTTTTCCGGTACAGATGATAACGGTCAGAGTTTCTACGACCGCATCTGGGTATTCGTGAAATTCTGGAGGACTTCTCCTGCATGGCCTACTGATGGAAGCTCGGCGTGGAAACACGCTACGCTTATTTCCGGCGGCACAGCTACTCCTGTATCCGGCGGAAAAGGGGCATTTTGCCAAGTAGGGGCTAATCAGACCCTGCGTTGGTCCTTTGGTACGGATAATATTCAGGGTACGCAGACTGTCAAGGTGAAGGTAATGGCAGTTGAAATGGTCTATATCCCTCAAGGCGCATTTTTTGCAGGCGATACTACTTCTGCTAGTTATTTTAGGCAAGGAGGAGGGACCGCGCCTTTTAAAATTAGCTCTGAAGCAGCGATTGTGGTGGGAAATGACTCCAGCAGTAAGCTTTATTATCAGACCGGCGGCAACTATGGTGATGGCGGAACCCCGATTCCGGCTAACTTTCCAAAGGGATATAATGCTTTCTACATTATGAAATATGAAATCTCCCAGGGGCAATACCGGGATTTCCTGAATACACTTACTTCAACGCAGGCAGATAGCCGCTATAAGGGTTCTGCAACTATCAGCGACCGCTACGGTATAAAGCGCTCAGGCACGCCTGCTGTTTATGGTTGCGACCTGAATGATAATGGAACATTTAATGAAAGCGCTGATGGCGAAAATGTTGCCTGTAATTATTTAAGCTGGGCAGATTTATGCTATTATGCGGACTGGGCGGGCTTAAGGCCGATGACTGAACTGGAATTTGAAAAAGCCTGTCGCGGCGGCAGCCCTACAGATAATACTTTCGACGGTGAATTTGCCTGGGGCACAGGTAGCGCAACCAGTTATTCATCTTTGTATCATAGCGGGCAGGTAGATGAAGGCCCGTCAATTGACAGCGGAGTAACTGTGAATATTGCCTCAAACCTTAATTATCAAGATTGCGCTCCGGATGGCCCGATAAGATGCGGGGCATTTAGCGGCGCAAGCACAAGCAGAATTCAAGCCGGTGCATCTTATTATGGCGTAATGGAACTATCAGGAAACTTATGGGAGAGGCCGGTTACAGTAGGTAGTTCTTTTGGCAGAAGTTTTACCGGCACTAATGGAGACGGCGATATTAGTAACGGCGTTCCAACAGGTTGGCCGGCTGTATCAGGAACTGACGAAGCAAAAGGTGCCGGCCACCGTGGTGGCAATTGGTACTATGACACATCGTACTCACGCGTGTCTGACCGTAGCAACGCGGCTCTCGTGTACGCGGATCGCGCCGTCGATGGTGGCGCTCGGTGCGTCAGGACTCCATAGGAGAAGAGATGATTAGTGAAATTAGACAGACAATTTGGAGTGCGATATTAATACTGGCGATAGCGCAAGCCACTCTTTTTGCCGCGCCTCCTAGTGATTATTACGGCGGCGCAGGCGATGGCTCAAGTTCTGTTGAGTCGGCGGAGCTTGCCTTGGGCGGCAAAGATGTAACTTTATCCAGCGCTCAAGACCAAGGGTTTTATGTCGGCCAGTCTCCAACTGCTAATAAGACCATTACTATTACCGATAATTCCGGAGGCGGTGTTACTACCGCTGGAAATCTGCGTATCCGTATTCCCGAAGATTTTAATATGAATTGGCATTATAAGGCAGATTCCTCTGATAGTGTTTTCAGTATCGGCAGTAAACCTACGGTAACTTTTAATTCCGCGGTAGAATTGACCAATGGCAGCGGAAAAGTAGCGGGAAGCGTAGATGTAGCGGATGTAGATGGCAATAATACCTGTAAATTAAAAGTAGAATATTCTACGGATTCCACTAATGGCACCGACGGAAACTGGAGCGACCCGGCTATTGAGTCCGGCACGATCACCGCAGATTTTGGCGCGCCGGCTTTGGATAATGGCGCTGAATATCAAATAGGCACAGCCGCCGGCTGGATACAGACTTCTTCAGGCACAAATAGCATCGGGTTTAATTGGCTTTCTAAAACTGATCTTCCTACTACTGATGATGCAGCTGTCTGGCTGCGTTTTACTGCCAGCGACGGGACGTTTACTTCGGAGACAGCCCACAGCACTTCCTTTAGCATAGATAATGTGGCGCCGACGGGCTTAGCGAATTTAGCAGTTGATTCAGTTACCTCTACCACTACAAAGCTCACCTGGACGCAGGCCTCGGACAATCATTTCAATCATTATGAAATCTGGTATGGCACAGTATTGACAGATGTGCAGGACCGTAAGAATGAGGCAGGCGGAGGCACAGCTAAGAAATGGGATAATACTAATGATACGGCTTTAGCTAGCGCCGCTACTACCACTACTACTATTACCGGGTTGACGCCCCAGTTGACTTACTACTTTAAAATCTGGGCAGTGGACAATAATGGTAATGAAATGACTATTGCCCATATAAGTAACTCTACTAATAACATGCCTGTTGGCGGTTACAGCGCGGTAGCAGGGAACAATGTTATACCTGCGGCACAGTGCGTGCAGTCTACCGACGGAAGCGGCCTGATAACCATCACCTTTAGGATCAAAGATGTGGATCTGGATAATTGTACTCTTAAAACCTTTAAGTATTCTGTGAATGGCGGCACGGATTGGGTGACGCTTGGCGATTCCTCTGCGGCGCTTTCTGCTTACTGGAAGACAAACGGTACGCAAAACGGGACTTATTCTTCGGCAGCCGACTGGTCAGGCGCAGAGCATTCTTTTACCTTTAATACCCGTCACGCCGATGTTGCGGGTTTGGATAATGTGGACCAGGAAGATGTAAGGATCCAATTCGTAGTTAATGATGGCATGATGGACAGCGCAAGCGCGGCGATATCCGATAATTTCAGGGTGGATAATGTCATTCCGATTTTAAACACTGTCGTGGCTACATCAGTAACCGGCGGCGGCGATACTATTGCTTTAACCTTCAGCGAACCGATGACCGCTTCTACAATCGCCAATGGCTGCGCAACCCTCGTGATCAAATATTCGATTGATGCTTCAGGCGGTTATGCCATCGCTCTGCCTACGGCTAATGCTACGGCCAACTGGACGAGCGCTACCGAAGTTACTATTACTCTTAATGAAGCTACGGACCATGCCTTTATCCCTAATGGTAAATATATCTCAGTGGCACCCAATGCCAACAGCGTCAAGGACGCATTCGGCAATAGCGCGGCTAACACTGCTGTCTATACTGCTTCCGCGGTTACTTCAGAAACGAGTGTAAGAATAATCTCTACTGCCGGCGGAAACTGGAGTAATACAGCAACTTGGGTAGAAGGAAGTGTCCCTACGGTATCTGATGACGTGGTGGCAACCTCGGCCAGCGGGAATGTGACCATTGATGCCGCGGCTATTTGTAAATCTGCGGACTTCACTAATTATATCCACAAGTTAACGCATAATGCAGGAAATATCCTGACTATTGGCGGCGGGTTAAAGTTTGTTCCCGGAATGGAATACGAGAATAATGCTGATAACTGCACAATCAGCATCAACGGCACAGGCGCAGTTTATACCGCAGGAAAATCCCTGGGTAATTTTACTGTTAATGGTTCCGGGATTACCGTAACCTTAGCAGATAACTTTACCGGAAGATCTGCGACGCAAGTAGTAACTTTGACACAAGGCACTCTCAAAACCGACGGCGCAAACGATAATTCCGGCTTGACACATAGTTGGGGGCAATTTGTTACCTCTAATACAAACACGAGGACTTTAAATCTTGGAACTTCTACTATTACCCTTACGGCAAATAATGGTGGGCCTTGGAATGGTTATACGCCTAATTTAACCCTTTCTGCAGCGTCAAGCACTATAATTATTGCGGGATATTCAACAGGCGGTAATGAAACATCATTTAACTTGCCAGGGACTTATGGAACCCTCACTATAAATCAAGCACTTCAAACAAAAATTGAATGTGTGAATGGTAATTATATATTCACAAATCTTACCATTAATGGGTATGCGTCGAAAGCCGCGGCTTGCTATATTAGGCAGGGCAATATTACTGTGAATGGTGCTTTAACTTTAGCTGGTAATTCAGCTACTAATCGGCTACTCATATATAGTGATATTCTTGGCGCAGCCCGTACTATTACCGTTACCGACGCAACTACTAACTGTTCCAACGTAGATTTTAGGGATATTATAATGAATCCGCGTAAAGATTTTTCAGCGCGGACCGATATCGGAAATTGCGGCGGAATAAACGGAGATGGCTCAACGACAGGGATTGTCCCGACACCTGCAGCCGCCCAGACATGTACAATGTCAACGTCTAAGGATTGGTCAGACGTAACTATTTGGACGTCTCGTGTTCCTCTGCCACAGGATGATGTTACTATGACTGGCGTAAGCGGTACTTGCACACTTACTGCTGATATGCCACGGTTAGGTAAAACAATAGATACAAGCGGAGCAGGAGGGACTTTTACCCTTGCCCTTAATTCAATTCCGAATACGATTTACGGAGGATTGAATTTGGCAGGAGTGGATACGTTTACAAAAACTCAGAGTTTAACATTTGAAGGGCGGGGTGAGTTTACATTAACAACTAACGGAAAATCATTTGGAAATGCAAATGCCGCAACGTCAATAAGCATGGTTGGAGGAAAACTAACTTTACAAGATGATTTTTCAATGACAGGAGGATATGCAACTAATTTTAGCCTTAACAATGGAACTTTTGATGCCAATGACAAGAATATGAATATAACTGCGTTTCATTCAAGTAATTCAAACGCAAGAAGTTTATATATGGGAAATGGAGAATGGACAGTATTCTCTTTTAGTGGAGGATGTGCCTGGAATATAAGCAATACTGCAAATTTAAATTTTTATAAAGAAGGAGCGAATTTAACCTTTACGAATACTGGAACTTATAGCATGCAAGGCGGTGGATTAACATACAATAATATAACTCTCAATGCGACTGGGACAATAAATTTCACAGACTCTGACACTGCCTTTAACAACTTTACTATTAATGCACCTAAGACCGTAACCTTTACCTCCGGCACAACGCATACCATTATCGGTAATTTCACTGCTAACGGCACAGCACCTAACAGCATAGTCATAAATTCCAGCACCGCAGATTCACCGGCTATACTCTCTAAGGCGTCAGGAGCAGTGGATGTCAAGTTCTGCTCTATTAAAGATAGTACCGCTACCGGCGGAGCAACCTGGACTGCCCGCGCTTCTACAGATGTCTCTGGTAATAGCGGCTGGGTATTCCCTGCATTTAAAACCATATCTAATACCGGCGGTAACTGGAGTAGTGCAGCAGCCTGGGTAGAAGGTAGCGCGCCTACATTAAGCGAAGATGTTTTTGCAACTTCAACTAGCGGGAATGTGACTATAGACGTTGTTACTTGTAGTGCCGCAAATGTAGATCTTAGCTACTACGCAGGTGAACTTGTCCATACAGCAGGAAACACCTTAAGGGTTTATGGAGGTTTGAAGTTTTCCACGGCAATGACGTATGCACCAACAAGCGACAATTGTTACCTTGGATTTTGGGCTCCTTCCGGAAGCCATACTGTTACTTTTAATGGAAAGCATCCAGGGAATGTAAATTTTGGACAGACAGGTTCATCTACGGCAAGCTGGGCCTTGCTGGACGGTTTGACAACAAGAGCAGACACAACTACCGTTACCCTTACCTCGGGTACGCTTAAGACCGACGGAGCTTCTGATAACTCCGGGTTGGCGCATAACTGGGGAAGATTTGATTCGAGTAATAGTAATACAAGAGCGCTAACATTAGGTAATAGCACCATTACTACTACTTTTACAACGGGTGCTGGAAATGCTGCCTGGGGAATATGGAATGGGAGCAACCTAATATTAAATGCTAATACTTCAACACTCATTATAAGTGGAGCAGGCTCTTCGTTTAACGGGGGAGGGAAAACGTATAATATTGTCAATTTTACTGGTAGTGGTGCTCAGTTTATAGCCGACCAGGGACCAGATACTTTTTCTACTCTTACGAGAACTGGCACAGCAAACAAAACAGATGGATTTTATTTTAATTATGCAGGGGCAACAGTAACCGGAACGCTTAATTTGAACGGCAATTCTCCAACAAATCGTTTATTAGTTTATAGTTATGGTCTCGGCGCAGCCCAGACTCTTACTGTTACCGGTGCGACGGTTGCCTGCTCTAATGTAGACTTCAAGGATGTTATAATGAATCCTCGTAAGGACTTCTCATCGCAAACCGATATCGGAAATTGCGGCGGAATAAACGGAGATGGCTCAACGACAGGGATTGTCCCGACACCTGCTGCTTCTCAGACGTGCACAATGTCAGCGTCTAAGAACTGGTCGGATGCAACTATCTGGACATCAAGAGTGCCGTTACCGCAAGATAACGTTACAATGACGGGTGTAAGCGGGACTTGTACACTTACTGCTGATATGCCACGATTAGGGAAAACAATAGATACAAGCGGAGCAGGGGGGATTTTTACACTTGCATTAACCTCGACTGAAAATACGATTTATGGTGGGTTGGATTTGACAGGGGTGGATACACTAACAATGGATAAGAAATTGACATTTGAAGGACGGGGGATTTTTAATTTAACTACAAACTTAAAATCATTTGATGATACTACCATCAATATGTTTTCAGGAAAATTAACCCTCTTAGATAACTTTACAAATATCAACACAAATGATGTTTTGACATTAGGATACGGTGGATTTGATGCAAATGGAAATAATATATCGGTAGGCAGGTTTGTGTCAAGTAGTTCAAACACCCGTGAACTTTGGATGGGCGAAGGAACTTGGGATACGAATTATACGGTGGATACCGGTATTGCTTTCCAAATAAATGAATCTGGTTTAACTTTGCATTGTGAGAGTTCTACCTTAATTTGGGATTATGCTGGAGGTAGCGATCAAAGGTATGATTTTGGTGAGGGACTTATCTATAATAATTTTACGGTTGCTGGCGGCGGAGCAGGACATAAGACGATCATAGGTAGTCCTACTTTCAATAACTTTATTATCAACGCGCCTAAGGCCGTAATCTTGCCTGCCTCCACAATAACTACTGTCAATGGGGCTTTTAGCGCGATGGGGACTGTTACCAATGGTATTACTTTAACTTCTTCAGCTAGCCCGACATCACAAGCCACACTTACTTTGAATGGTAGTGCCAGCGCTGCCTATGTCGCTGCCA
>Ga0265297_10001991_pt1 | contig 43890 bp, 46 predicted proteins | sample Munlanlwell13791_FD_192502 | JGI IMG/M metagenome (GOLD analysis project Ga0265297, IMG submission 192502) | Leachate microbial communities from a municipal landfill in Southern Ontario, Canada - Leachate well 137-91 | ecosystem: Engineered > Solid waste > Landfill > Unclassified | place... | reverse complement strand
GTTAAATAATAATTGTGGACCATTTTTTTTAAATGTGAAAAACCCTTAACGTAAATATCGTATACACCGGATGTTACTCCCAGATCCAATTCTCCTTCATATATGCCAGATGCATCGGTATCAACTATGTCTTTAAACAATGACGGCCCAGAAACGTTGCCCGGTGATCTCACTTCGATAATTACACGACTATTCAAACGACCGGATACTCGTTTTTCCGGCACAGCTTTAAAGTTTAAAGTAGCTAACCCCTCTTCGTCGTAAGTTGTGCCATGACGTACCCGATAGTTTTCAGAGCTCGACTCTCCTACCGCCGTGTCACCGACTGCAGAATCAATATCGTAATTTGCTGAGTCGGAAGTACCCGTCGATTGCGGAGTAATTTCGGGGGTAATATTATAATTAGCGCTTGAGGCAGCTAAAGCCGACACAGGCATAACCATTAATAAACCAACAAAGAATAAGTAATGGCTTTTATTCATCTATATCCAGTTCTCCTTGCTACTATTATATCAATAATTCTATTTTCACGAATTATGATAACTCTACAATCCCCAGTATCCGGTTGGAGGAACTTTACGCTCCCAACTCGTCCGCAAACTGCCACTACCCGCCTCATACGCGACACCTCCCCTTGGATCTGAATCGTAAAACACAACATAGATTAATGACGGGTTGGATTTTTCCTGTTCATTGTCAAATAATTTAATAATATCGCTGGGTGATAAATTCAGACGTCCGTATTTTTCGGTCGGTTCTAATGCAAGATATTGTCCGTATGTTTTATATATCAGCTCAGAGCAGAACATGGCGTTATCTGACTCAAAATCAAATACAAAATCAAATGAATCTTTGTAGTGGCTTAGTGCGTTGCTGGTTATTTGGCTCAAGATTGCCGTTGGTACATTTGGTCTGACGGCAGCAAAATGGTCAACTTTAGCAATTTTTTCGATTGGCCTTAAGCTCACTCCGTCAGTCACTGATTCTAGGACAAAATGCTGATTAATGTCTGACAAGATTGAATACGTCTCAGGATATTTCGTTTTAAGTGAATTAACAAACTCAGCAGAATATTTATCAGCTAACTCCTGGGTATTTCCAATATAAATTCCCGCATGCGTCCAATAACCCGGAATCCAGTAATTGCCCATCTGCCAGTCATTGCGTTTAACTAATAAATCTCCCGGCTCTAATTTGTTGGTGATTGTTTCCAAGTCATTATATGAAATATTTTTTTCATGCCTAACAGTCAGCTCGAAATTACCTATCAAAGCATTAACCGCCCTTTGAACTGGAAAGTGAGTTCCGAAAAAAATATTTCTATATTCATTTTTTAAAATATCGGAATAATACCAGACCGATGATAATAAAATGATTATTATACATACGGCCGTCAATATTTTATGCCATCCGCCACCTATTAACCGCGCTAACGTCACGCTTATTATTTTCACGCGCGTTAAGTACGCCAGAACCACTTGGCCGGCGATTGCTAGGGCTAACATCCAGCAGATTAAAGCAATTATGCCATGAAATGGATAATCTAAGCGCAGGCTCATAAAAAGTAACCCTAACACTGCGACCACGATCGTAGCCCATATCCTCTCTGAAAGGCTCTTAGTTCTAATCCCAAAGCGAACGGCGCCCGCCATAACTCCAACAATCAACACAAGGGCGATAAACTCTCGCAGTATATATTCACCTAAATATGTTTCCATATTTATTTGATTTAATTAAAGACCGGTGCAATATCCGATGGAATAATTTCGTACCAAGTTCGACCAACGTTAAACTTAATTTCAGCTCCCGTCGAATCATAGTATTTGGTTCGATCGGTCAAAGATGCCTTTTTCCATGTTGCCTCAATAACCTTTCCATCTTGTAATACCCAGGCTGTCCCAGTGCCGATATTGGAGTAAACCCAATTCTGTTTCCCACTGCTCTGAGCTTTATAAGTGCGATTAACTCGTTGAATTACAATGTTTTTAACATTAATCTGGGTACCGGTATTGCGATCCCTATGCTCCACTCCGGCCATAAAGCGCTTATAACAATTAGTACCCAAATCGAACACCCATCTGACCGTATATGAAGCTGATGAAAAGTTGATATCAACATTGGGCGTTGGCGACGGAGCGGCTAAATCGTCCTTGAATGTCATCGCTGAAAAATCACTAGTATTAATGTCGTAACCTTCGCTTTCCGCGTAGGCATATAATTTTTCCGTTGACGAATATAAGGTATGTTCGCTAGCTATGCTTCGACCTTTGCTGTCACGCCAATAATAGGTATTGGAATGTGGAATATCTTTAACACCATATTTACTGATACTAGCGAGTGCATCCTCGCTCCCCCCGGCATGAGCGTAATAAGCGTCATATTCTTTTAACCAATCCATAAAGTACAGCCTAGCACTACGGATTGGTCCGACCTCAGCTACGTCTTTTGGACTAAATACCGCCATAAATCGCGTAATGCCACCTTCCGTTATCGCCTCGTAAACTAAACTGGCATCAGCTAATCCGGACTGCGGTCTAGCATCAGGATGATTTTCAATCATTACCGCTAGAGGATGACGGGTAGCCAGATTAGATTCGTACAGTGTACCATCGAGTGGAGATTTGACGCGAGTGTCAATCGGAGTTTCGGCAACAGTGGTCGGCTCAGTCGTTGCCTGACCGTTTGTCGCTTGATTGCGGTTTTTATTAATTAAGATAACCACCACCAATACCGCTATAAGTACAACTATCGAAACCACTAACCAAACGATTGTTTTTTTACGTTTCGACCAAGGCTGCCTTGGTAATTTTGCTTGATTATCACCCTCGATTACAATTTGTTGATCCATATGATTGTTTATATATATGTACTATATATTGTATCAAGGTTTTGACGATAATGACTATAAGCGCCAGTTATTTAGAACGATATGCCTTGCTTGGTGTAATCTCGACTTGCATTACCGGTTCGGGTGGTATAGCTTCGACAATTGTTGATGAATGAAACTGTTTTAAATTGTCGGGTAATGAATCGGCAGCGGCTCGATTTCTAACAATCACAACTAAAGCTACAACTGAATAAACAAATACCAGCGCCATAACAATGACGATAATAATTCTTTGCCAAACGGTCAGGTTGAAAAACGATTTCATGATATTTGGTATTATAGCCCTTAATATCATCTTTGCCAATAGCTAAAAGGCCATTTTGCGCCACACTATATCTGATCTTATCTTTAAGTGCTATAATAAGATGTAAATAGTATTGAGGGAGATATTGTTTATGGCTTTTAGAATGTCACGGGAAGCATATCGCAATGAATTGAGATCGCGGAATCTCGGCCTTCTAACCGAAGATGACCATAAGTTAATTAACGATACTACCTTACTCATTGCCGGCTGTGGCGTTGGTTCATTGATTGCCATATCGGCCGCACGTCTTGGATTTGAAAAATTTATTTTAGTTGATGGCGATCGCGTAGAAGCATCCAATATCAATAGGCAGGGATATACCACTCGCGATATCGGAAAATATAAAGTCGTCGCTCTTGCCCAACGTATCTTGCACATCAATCCTCATGCTGAAATTACAAAAATTCATCAGTTTGTCGATACTAAAAACGCTGAAAAGTTAGTAAAAGACTCTGATATCATTATTGACGCAATCGACCCCCAAGCCGTTCTGGCCGAAATAGCCATTCATCGCTATGCTCAGCAATATCATAAATATGTTATCCAACCATACGATGCCGGCTGGGGAGGTTTTATATTTATTTTTGACCCCAAAGCTCATTCATATGAAAATTGTTTAGGACTTGATCCAGAAGTCCCACTCGGTGAAATTAACGAAGAAGAAGCCTTTGGTAAAGTAGCACAATTTCTAATGTCACATATGCCAGATTACGTACAAAAAATCGGTTTAGAGATTATGGAGGGTAAAAGAAAAAACTTTCCCCAACCGGTAACTGCGGTCTATATCATTGCCTCAATGGCGGTTATTGCAGCAAAAAAGATTGCCCTGAATCTACCCGTTGTAGTAATGCCAAAATTTGCCAAATTTGACCCAAGCGAAGTATTAAAACCAGCTAATAATAAATAATTATGGCTTCTATAAAATCATTGATTAGTAAAAGTCCAAAGTTAATGATTCGTTTCATGGCCGCCCTCTCTGAAGCATCATGGCAGAAACAATCTGAAGAAAAGGTTTTAAAACTGTTTCACGAAGCCGCCAACAATATCCCGGCTTATAAAGATTTTTTAATTAACCATGAGACAGATATTAAATCGGTAGTAACAATTGATGATTTTCGCCAACGCGTCCCCTTAATGAACAAGTCGACTTATCTGCATGCTTATTCAATTGACAAGGTTATCGGCAATGATCCCTCAGATAATGTAGCCATCACTCATAGTAGTGGATCAACCGGTAAGCCAATTTATTATTTTGTACCCCGTGAAGAAATGGCCATATTTCCACAAGCATTTGCGGCTTTCTTCGATTATATGTGGGATCTGTATTCCTCTAAAGATCGAGTATTAATTATTAATGGTATGGCTCTTGGCGCATGGATGGGTAGCACTTATGCCAACCATGTCTTCCAAATTTTAAGTCAAAAAAAAGATAGTCGGTTCACCTTCATCACTCCCGGCACCGATATAGAGAGGATTATTGAAATCATCACCACTTTAGGAAAACTATATTCGAAAATTGTCATTACGACTTATCCTTCCGTCATTAAGACTCTTATTGACTATGGAGAAACACAGCATATCAATTGGGAAGAATATAATATTAGATACGCCTCAGGCGGCGAGATGCTAACCTATGAACTACGAGAATATATTACCAATAAACTAGCGCCTAAAGAGCCTTTGACAACTATATTCGATTCTTACGGAGGAACGGAAATCGGTAATCCCGGCATTGGTACTCCAATTGCTGTTTTAGCTACTAAATTAGCACTGTCGAAACCTGAGTTATCAGAAAAGTTTTTTGGTAAGGGTGGCGTAGGCAATATATTTCAATGCAATCCTGTTTCTGCATATACCGAATCCCTCAATGGAAAATTGATCGTAACCAAAGCAGGAGCATTACCGGTGATTCGTTATGATATCAATGATAATGGATATTATTTTGGCTATAAAGAAACTTTAGATATATTTAAACAACACGGTATCGATCTCAAGGAAGAATTAAAAAAGGCAGGTTGGAATAAGCCAATATTTCAATGGCCGTTTGTAACTGTTACCGGCAGAGAAGATTGGGCAATAGCATTCTTTGGTACGAAAATCGCGCCCGAATCAATCCTAAAAATTTTCGCTAAAGACAAGCGAGTGCGTAGTTTTAGGTTTGCCGATAAGGATAGTAAGAATAATCCAAGATTCGTTATAAATATTGAATTAGAACCAAAAGTAAAAATGACTAAAAAACAGACCAATGAATTCATTGCTGCATATCATGACGAAATCTTAGATTACCTATTAAAAAGCAATTTTGATTTCGTACAGTCATATAATGCTGATAAAAAAATCGTTGATCCGCTTTTACAACTCCATGCTTTTAGTACCGGTATGTTTAAAGATACTCTGGAAAATAAAACAAAATTACTATAAATAATGTTACAATTCGATCTGCTCTTCGCTCCGTTAATTGCTTTCTCCAGTATGGCCATTGCTGCCATAGTGTTGATAAATAATCGGAAAGACTCCTCTGGAAGAACTTTTGCTTTACTGAGTACTTCGATTGGGTTATGGATTCTAACAGCTTTCCTTTCAGATCTGGCTTTGTTTAAGAATTATTCGTTATTGTTAAATCGTATAGTGACAGGAGAAGTCGCAATATTTATTGGTTCGTTTTCATACTTACTGTATGTTTTTCCAATTCAATCGAAAAGAAGAAATATTGTCATTTGGCCTATTGTTATTATTACTACCCTATTATCATTAGTAAGTATTTTTAGTAACGGAATCGTAAAAACTATTACATATGAAACCTGGGGAACTAGTCTAGTATATGGCAACTGGTATTGGCTTTATGCAGTCATGATGTCGTTGATATTAGTATTAGGTCTAGTGAGAATTATTTATATACTCTGGAAGCTTGATCACGATACAAAAGTTAAAATGATTCCTCTTTTTACTGGCCTCGGGGTCTTTCTATTAGCTAATATTATAATTTACACCATCGTTCGCCCACTCGTTGGTTCATCTGACCAATATTATCGACTTGCTAATTACTCATCGTTAGTATTTATCGTTTTTGCCGCTTATGGCATCATTAAATATCGACTATTTCATGTCAAGTTAATCATTTCTCAAATCGCCATAAGCATTATTGTAATTGCGATTTTCGTTCAAGTATTTGCGCATCCAACGGTTATTTATATTGTTATTAATTCGATAATTTTAATTGGTGTTATTGCTGGCGGCTCTTTACTCATCCGCTCTATCAAGCTTGAGATAGAGCGTGATGAATTAATCCGTAAAGCCAATCGACAACTAAAGCGCGAAAAAGAAGCTTTAGCTGAAATTGATGCGATGAAAACAGAATTTATTTCAATCGCCTCTCATGAATTACTTACTCCAGTTGCTGCTATTAAGGGTTTTTTATCGATGACTCTTACCCCGAAAATGGTTAAGCTAACCGATCCCAAAGCCAAGGAATATGTTACTAATGCTTTTGATGCTTCGAATCGTGTGGCCAATCTGGTTAATGACCTACTAAATGTTTCACGCATTGAGCAGAATCGAATTGTCATTCAAAAAAAGGTTATAAATATAAACGATTTAATCGAGAGTATTGTCGATGAATTTCAGTTTCGTGTTCAGGAAGCCCACGCACGCCTGGTCTTCAAACCCTCGGCAAGCATAAAATCCCCAGAAGTATATGCTGATGAGGCGAAAATTAAAGAAGTGGTAGGAAATTTGATTAGTAACGCGATTAAATACTCTCCTCCTAAGCCAGTTATTACAGTCACCACATTCTCAATGAGTAGCGACATAATAAAACAGCGTTCAGAAATTGGGTCAGAATCAGACTTGCATAAGGAGGGTTCTTTGATTAATACTGTAAATACAAGCGCATCGAATATTATAGGTGATCATCAGTTGGTGATCAGTGTCAAAGATAATGGATTAGGATTGACAACAGCCGAGAAGAAAAAATTATTCCAGAAATTTTCACGTATCCTCAATGAGGATCGAGCCAATATTACAGGAACTGGACTAGGGCTATATATATGTAAGGCATTAGCCGAATTACACTATGGTCGCATCTGGGCAGAGAGTGCCGGGCATCATAAGGGATCAACTTTTATACTAACTTTACCGTACGCTAAACACGAATCCGAGATTGTTGAATTAGATAACGCACGACAGAGTAAAGCACAAGTTAAATAATAAACGGAGGTAAATATGGCCGACTTAGCTCAATATCGCATCCTAATTGCTGACGATGAAGTTTTAGTAAAAACCATGTATGTCGAACGCTTGAAAGCAGAGGGTTTTACCGTTGAAACAGTTGGCGATGGCGAAGAAGCTTTAGCAAAAATTAAGTCATGGCAGCCGAATCTGGTGTTACTCGATATTATGATGCCAAAAATGAATGGATTTGAAGTTATGGATGCCCTTAAAAAAGATGCCAAAGTCAAAGACACAAAAGTAATTTTATTGACGGCTTTATCCGGCACTGAACATAAAATTAAAGGGGCTACAACCAACGCACTTGACTATATTATCAAGTCTGACATTGTGCCGGACGAATTAGTGCCAAAAATCAAAGCTGCGCTCGGCCTCAGCGAATAAAAATAGATACATCTTTCATAATTGCTACTATTTGCCACTTTAGTATAGAGTGCTTGTTTGGTTGTATTAATCCACTATCTCAAAGGTCAGAGAAAAGATAAACCTGATAAAATGAAAAACTATTGCCATAATCCCAAAAACTATCCCTATAATTAAGCATATCTTAAGCAGATTATTAGCCCAATCTCCGGTGATAACAGAAAGATCAACTGGGAATATGACATAAAAAACATAAGTCGCCCAAACGCCTATTGCATTAATCAGCATCAAGATGGCGCTTCGCCACCACATTGCTCTGTATAGCAACATCAATCCATTCCCAATAATTTGAACCAATAAAGAAAGATTAATCACCCAGACCATGATTCCAAAATCGTTGGTAATAAATGGTATGTTCCAGTTTGGTATTTGGTTGATGAAATACAATAAAATGGCATTACAGACAATCGCACCGATATAATCGCCTTGTCGATCCGTATTGATATTACGATGGCGCTTCCACATTTTTCGACCGGCATTATCAACGTTTTGTGCCCATCCCGGCATAGCTCCGGACTTATGTTCGTGGACATGCGATTTTATCATACCCCTCCCTTTTGACATAGTATAACTCATATTGTGTAAAATTTCTGTGAAATTAATTCAGATATCTTATGTGCTTGCTTTATATTATCAGATGTGTTACAGTAATAGGCGAAAATTCATTTGTTCTATAGATTTCCGAAGATTAGCAATTTCGACGTTCTATGGAACCCAGATGACAATATAAAGTAAGTCATCAGTATCTGGATTTTTCGAACGTCCGAAACTAATAATTTGCGTTATCTACGCGATAGGAAATAATGTATCAAACAGCTTACATAAGCCGTAGCCGTAGTGGCTATCGAGGCTCATCTAGTTATAGTAATTCAAACCGCCGTCGCTCTAGTGGCGGAGGGCAACGTTTTCGCCACTATCGTGGCAAGGGAGTTGATATTGCCGCTTATATTAATCGTGCTGCAGATCAGACTCCCACTCCACCGCACGTTATAGAACATCGGTTCAGCGATTTTACCCTCTGCCAGCCGATTCACAATAATTTGAAATATCGGAATTTTACAACTCCAACTCCGATTCAAGATCAGGCTATTAAGCCGATACTTGAAGGCAAGGACTTGATTGGCCTAGCCAATACTGGCACAGGTAAAACTGCTGCTTTCTTACTGCCTTTAATCAATAAAGTGTATAACGACCCATCACAGAAAGTGTTAATTATCGCTCCAACCCGAGAGTTAGCTCAACAAATTGAAGATGAGTTTCGCTTATTTGCTTATGGCATGAAAATCTTTTCCGTCACCTGCGTCGGAGGGATGCCTATGTATAAGCAAGTTGGTAATTTACGCCGCAATCCAAACTTTGTCATTGGTACCCCAGGCCGACTTATCGATCTCGGTAAACGAGGCAATATTCGTTTTAGCCAATTTAATAATGTTGTCATCGACGAAATTGACCGAATGTTAGATATGGGATTTATTGAAGACATTACAACCATGCTCGATCAAGTATCAACTAATCGCCAATCGTTATTCTTCTCGGCCACAATGCCTGATAAAATCCGTTCTCTTATCGGACGGTTTGCCAATAATCCGGTTACCGTGGAAGTTAAATCCGGCGAAACGGCTCAAAACGTCGAACAAAATGTTATTAAGATTATAGACAAAAATAAAAAATTCGATCAACTCCATGAATTATTAAATCAACCGGATTTTGACAAGGTGTTGATATTTAACGAAACCAAACGTGATGTCGAACGCTTAACTAATGAATTAGTCGCCAGTGGTTTTAAAGCCGATTCGATTCATGGCAATAAAAGCCAATCACAACGTACTCGCGCACTTAAATCGTTTAAAGACGGTTATACAAAAATACTAGTCGCTACCGATGTGGCAGCTCGCGGATTAGATATCAAAGAAGTCACTCACGTTATCAATTATTCTGCTCCTCAAACTTACGATGATTATATTCATCGTATCGGTCGAACCGGCCGTGGTGACTGTAAAGGTAAGGCTCTAACATTTATTGAATAAAAAACCCTCGGCCCTGAAAGCCAAGGGATGCGAACACGACTAACCGCCTACCAACCGGGCTCCTTCCCATGTTACGTTCGGATTGATCGGCTGACCTTGTTGGCACATGGGACATTCGTCCCGATCGTAGCTGACGTCGTTCATCTCCACCAGGGTGTGAAGACGGCGGACTGAGATGTATTGTTCGGTGATATGTCCGCGATTACATACCGCTGACACACCAACGACATTACCTTCATGACCTTCCATGAGTCCTACAGCCGCGATCGCCGACTCGCCTGTCACTAGTGCATCCTCGACGATCAGGACGTTCTTGTGAGCAACGAGCTCTATCTGGCTGCGATCAAGCCTGAACGACCCATCGATTCTCTCAAGATGAACCGCCAGACAGGCTTCGTCACTCTCCTGGATAGCGGTCATATGACGAGCGGTGGCTGGCGCCAGAATGGCCCCGCCGCCTTCCAGGCCAACAACAACCTCGACGCCGCGGTAGCAGCATTTCAGAAACGGCGCCGCTAGATAGCCACAGACCTCATCAACCAAAGCCACTGACTCGAAGAAACGGCCTTGGTCAAAGAGAGAGGCCCCGTGCCGGCCGTTGGGATAGACGAAGTGACTGTTGGTCAGGATTGCGCCGCATTGACGCAAGAGATCGAACGTTCTTTCATGATTCGTCATGGCGGTCACCTCCTTGTCAAGGTATCGTCTCATAGCCAGCATAACAAAATTAAATAATAAAAATACCGCCCCAGCGAACGGGGCGGTGACGAGACTGGTTGAGTAGTGGTAGGCTCAGGCAGCAACCAGAAACTGCCATGAGTCATCGTAGTCCCTGAGCTCGCCCTTCAGGTGACCGCAGGCCGCCTCATCGATATGATAGGGTGGACTGGAGTCAAGCGAGACCCAGACGTGGGTGTCTTCGTTCCGGTCATACCGGATCATAACACCGAGGTCATCTAGAGCATAGGTGGCTAGCGCCGTCAGCAGTGCCACCATGTTGCAGTTGGCTGCAGTCGCCAGCATCAACGTTCCGAAGAGCTGTGGCGTCTCAGCGGTCGACTTGATGCGAGGAGCAGTTCCGACCCCGAGTGCCTCGGCTATCACATCCATCGTCGCCTCAACATTCAGGGGTTGATCAGCTGCTTCTACTGTCTCCAGTAGCTGCCAGAGACGAACGTCATCGGCGTCACTTTCCCGAACTTCGATGCCGATATAGATCGCCGCCTGGGAGCTTGCCAGTTGGCGAATCGCCGCCCGCAAGCGCTCTTTGACTGCGTTCTCATCCTGTCGCACTACTCTCCTCCTCACACTGTCATCGAGAAACGCAACCACTATTAAACCAGATAACGACTATTTAGTCAATATCTTATTAGTCTCTACGAATAGTACTTAATTAATGATTAATATTCTTCTTTGATCGGTCCACCTAATAGATCTAGGAGTTGTTCGAGTTTGGTTAATCTAGCTGCAGGGTAAGCATCGTTATACGATGCAGCCATAAATGCATCGTTGATCGCCACATGTGCCGATTCTGTCAGACCGCCAACGTATTCAATTCGCCCCATTGAAACAGCCATATCAACATCCCCTGCCATTCTTTCTTCAGGGTCGTCATATTGATCGACTTGCAACTGGAGCATCCCGTTATAAATTCCCAGCGCTTCTCGTGCTTCCGGAGTCAGATGACCCTCACTATCTCGTTCAGACATGAGCGCCAGAGTGTCAGTATACTGGCCCTCAACCTCCCTTTGGGCAGTCGCCGGCTTTAGTTCGAGCTCTTGGAATAATTTAGATATCTGTAGTTTACGTTCTTCTTCTCTGGCAATGTCTTCTGGTGTACCAAGTCCTTCTCCCATCATATTGCCTCCTATATTTTATTAATACTATAGTAACATACGGCTAGGAATATGCCATGAAAATATTATGTGTTGTGATACTATGAAAGCTAGAAAGAAAGGTACAAGTGGAAAAATTTGATTGGCGTAAAGAATTTAAACAATATTACCTGCCTACGCCCAACGTCGTTTCAATCATTACAATTCCAAGGATGAATTATATCATGATTGATGGTGAGGGCGATCCTAATACTTCAAAACGTCATCAGGATTGTTATCAAGCGTTATACAGCATTGCCTATACTATTAAATTCGACTTAAAGAAAGCCGGCCGAGAAGAATATTCCGTTTTTCCGCCCGAGGGTCTCTGGTATTCAGACGATCCAAATGTATTCATCGAAACACCGGAGGATAAATCGGCTTGGAGGTGGACAATTATGATCGCTCAGCCAAACTTTGTTACTCGAGAAGATTTTATCTTTGCTAAAGAAACCGCATTGGAAAAAAAAGGCTTCCCGTTAATATCCGATGTCAGATTTGAAAGTATGGACGAAGGTGAAGTCGCCCAGATGATGCATATTGGACCGTTTTCAACCGAAGGACCAAGTATTCAAAAAATACATGACTATATCGCCCATAACCAATGGTCACTCCGAGGCCGTCATCATGAAATATATTTGTCCGATCCAAGGAAGGGCTCTCAGGATAAAATGAAAACCGTGATTCGCCAGCCATTTAGCCGATAAAGAACTATCCAATCATTTTTTCATCCGACCAATTCCACCATTTCAGCTTTTTAATATCGTGTTCTTTATTTGATGCAAAATATACCGCCTCCCTAAAGACGTATAGGACACAGCGATCGACCAAATGGCCGTAATAGTCACATAATCGGTTATACAGGATTTGAGGATCTTGGTCTTTAAGATCCGCGATCGAGTAAACACCGAGGCGATGTAAGTCGCCTTCAATACTCTTACCAATTCCCGGAATAAGATTAAGAGCTTGTGTATTTACAACTGTTTTTTTGTCGTCCCATTGGCAACAGCCCAGATCGACCTTATCACCCAGGAATAATACGCCTTCAGAAATCAGTTTTTGCTTTTTTTGTTCAATACCCCCAATCAACGAATAACCGGTTAAATGGCCAGTACCTGAAACTACTCGGTGGCAAGGAATCTTAGCCGGATTTGGATTATTGCGCATCAACAACCCCACTACCCGGGCGGCTTTTCGATTACCGGCTATTGCCGCTATTTGACCATATGTTGCCACCCTTCCAACCGAAATTCTCGATACTGCCTTATACACGCGGTCCCTGAAGCTTAATATCATGTATTTATTATACGCATTATAGTAAAATCAAATTAATAAATTAGGAGGAAAATGGATAACGAACTTAAGTTCAAGCGTCTTCGTCGGTTTAATCTAATTATGGCATTGCTTCACTTTTGCCAGGGCGTAGCGATGTTAATTGTATCGACAGATTTTCACCTTCCGGTTACTGCATCGTTTTTAAAGTTTAACACATCCACCCAGAGCTTACAGCCGAGCATGAAAGATCTCTTTAATCTGCCAATAGGACCAACTATTGCTTCATTTTTATTTTTATCTGCTCTAGCGCATCTCCTTATCTCTTTACCTGGAATTAACGAATGGTATAACCGCAATTTAGCTAAGGGCGCTAATTACGCTCGTTGGATAGAGTATTCTTTTAGCTCATCTCTAATGATTGTAGTAATTGCCATGCTCGTTGGTATGTATGATATTGCGTCGCTCATTCTTCTCTTTGGTCTTAACGCGATGATGATATTATTTGGTTGGATGATGGAGCTGCATAACCAAACTACTAAAAAGGTAGACTGGACGTCGTTCATCTTTGGCTGTATTGCCGGTTTAATCACTTGGGTAGCTATTGGAATATATTTATTCGGTCCGGTCGATAAAGCGCCAACGTTCGTCTACTGGATATATTTATCAATATTCTTATTCTTTAACTGTTTTGCTATCAATCAAGTCCTGCAATACAAAAAAGTCGGAAAGTGGTCTGATTACCTCTACGGCGAAAGGGCTTATATTATTCTCTCGCTAGTTGCCAAGTCATTATTAGCCTGGCAAGTCTTCGCCGGAATTCTCCAACCGGTTTAATACATAGAGCAAATACTAACTAACTTATAAGTAGTCGATTAGCGCTTTGACCGTTTTGTTGGTTCTTTCGGTTCGTTATATCCAATTACCAGGAATATAACTCCAATTAAAAACGGTATTAACATATGCCAACCGAAGCCGTTACTGATTATCATCGACACCACAAAGCCGACTGCTAATGAAACCGTAACCAAATATCCCCCGATTTTCTCCCGCCATAAACCGATAATCAGACCGATAAACATGATTGGGAATACTATCTTCCACAAGGTATCATAAGCGGTATCACTAGCATCAATAAATGGCAAAGGGTTACCATAGCCAAAATAAAAAAGTAGACCGAACGCTAAAACAAATACTGTAATAATTCTCGTTATCCACCGAAACGTATTCATGACAATAGTATACACCAAATATAGTTTTCATTGTACTAAAAAAGATTATCACAACGATAATCTCTAATAACGTCTTATCAAAGGATGGCTTCGGGACTAGTGATTGAACATCTTAGTTAGGGTGACGCACTATTCAGTGCATCACTCACTTCCTATTCGGTTTATGGTTATGCTAAAAAAATTTTATTGTCGTGGCATAGCCATGCACCGATTGGTGCGTGGCTTCGGGACTAGTGATTGAACTTTTCGGAAACCCACGGTTTTCCGACGCCCCATTGGGGCTGCCTTCCTCCTACGGGAAAACAACTGTTTTCCCGACCCCTTTCGTGTTCGATCCTGGTACTCGATAAACCAAATAAAAATTGCCCAGATTACTGGACAATATTATTTGGCTTCGGGACTAGGATTCGAACCTAGATTACAAGGGCCAGAACCTTGCGTCCTACCGTTAGACGATCCCGAATTACTGTCTTATGATACCTGTTAAGTCAGTATTGAGCAAGAACTTAGAGTTGAATTAACAAATAAATTAACAATCCAATAAATACCGTTGTCAGACACTGCCACCAGATCTGGGCGATAAAATATACCGAGTCATTCTTCACTAGACGATAAAAAAAGAAATGTTCCGGTTGATTATTCTTTAAGGGTATAAATTGGTTTAAAAACCAATATATTGTTTCTCCCAGACTGCGAACCAACCAAAAGACACAGACAATAATTAAAAACCACAACCATGAACCTAAAACTAAAAATAATATTGCAGCGATAGTCCAAAATAAACCAAATATCATTGCATCACCCCAAACAAAAGCACCAATGATATTTAGTCCCCACCATTTACCATACGATTGGCCTTTAAGGGAATATATTATTCCAACGACAAACAATATCAGGGCAATTACGCCGTACAGTCCAATAATGATTTGCTGCCAATATTCCATATTATGCCAAAATTGTAACAAATAGTGATAATTATATAAATAAAAAAAGCCCCCGAGGGGGCTTAGGACGAGTGGGTAACGAGCCAGGCATCGAGGTCGCATTGCTTGAAGAGACGTTGTAGCGTGGGGTGGGTCTCTTCATCATCTTCCAACGGGGCCAGGCTGTACCGGAGGTGGGGTAGCGGGTTGGTAGGCCGGTCGGTCCACCGACGTAGGGTAGCTTCGCATACGTCGAGATAGTCCCTGGCTTTGCCGACGGAAAGGATAGGGCTGGGTAGCCACACCGTCAGCAAGTACTCCAGGTCGGTTGGCCAGCAATCGGCCGGACGGTAGGCCGCTCGTAGGCGAGACAGGATGTCGACTAGCGTATACGTACGCTGATTGCCCGGGGTTCGAAGGTAGTCGATCTGCCCCGTGTTGGAGTGTCGCCTGGTTGTCGCGACGGATCGGCCAAGCAAAGCCGAGGCTTGTGCGACCGAAAACGTCGGATTGAGCTTGGCCAACGCCTCGGCCATGAAGTCTCCGGTCTTGCGCGGAGCCGTAGTCGGGCGGATAGCGATCCTAGGGACGGCTGTCAACGGGCATTCTCCCTTCCGTGGAGTGATACAAGATATTATATCTAGTTTGTGGGTGATAATCAATACCTAGTCTACTAACCTTGAATTTTTAGTAAATTTCGGGTAAATTAGTTTTAGCTTTGTGATAAAAGTTGGTTTGTTTATTCCGCGGTAGCTCAATGGTAGAGCGTCTCGCTGTTAACGAGAGTGTTGCAGGTTCGAGTCCTGCCCGCGGAGCCATCCTTCGACAAGCTCAGGATTTTACAAAATCAATGATTGAAATAAAGAGTATCCTTATGGTAGTCTTTTTTTATTTTCTTGGGCAGGCGAGAAGTTTATCCCGAGCCTGCCGAGGGAAGTCCTGCCCGAAGAGCCAATTTGTTTATAATATATCGTAAGATTGAACAGCTGTTTTTTATGGCTGTTTTTGTTATAATCAGACTATGAAAGCATTATCTTCAGGTGTGTTTTGGGGAGTTGCGTTAATTTTAATCGGTAGTGGTTGGGTATTAAATAATACTCTCGGTCTTGATATCCCTGTTTTTCAAGTCGTCATCTCTTTAATGTTAATCTATCTTGGCATCAGTATAATTACTGGACACAATGGGAATGCCAGAAAGACTCATACTATCGCATTTGGCGAGGAAGCCATTCAGCTTGATGACGCCCACGGCAAATACTCCGTATCTTTTGGCGCCGGAAAATTTGAATTAACCGATAAAATTAAACCGCCGGCCACTATTGAGATCGATGTCAATTTCGGTGGTGTTCAGTTGTATATTGATAAAAACACACCGGTCAAAGTAATTGCGGACGCGGCTTTCGGCGGTGTCGAAATGCCCAGTGGCAAAGATGTAGCTTTCGGGCACGGGGAGTATACTAATCCCGCTTTCACTTCCGACAAAGAACATATTATCATTAAAATTCACGTCGCTTTCGGCGGATGCGAAATACACGATAATTAGATCTAAGGAATGCTATGAATAAGTCAAATAAAGAAGAATTCAAAGTCTCGGGTGAAGATATTGTTAGAAAAGTCAAACAGATTATAGATGAAGGCAACGCTCGAAAAGTCATTATTAAAAACGATAAAGGTGAATCAGTTATGGAGTTTTCACTGACTATCGGCGCTATTGGTACATTAATCGCCCCAATTCTGGCCGCAGTCGGCGCCATGGCGGCATTATTAACCAGCTGCACTATCATTGTCGAAAAGAAATAGATAGCAAATCTATCGCACTCCTAATTAAAGCTATAAATAAATCAGCTCAGTTTGTGTTGATAACTATTCACCCGTAACCGGCAGAGTAAAGCCGGAATCATAAACACCAAAAACTGTAAAATGTTTAGTCCATACAACTAAATCTTCAACCTGATTTATTTTACATGATGCCCCAGATGAGAGTGCATCTCCGACGGATTGATTATCGGCTGAACATAAGTCATCTATATCTAAAAGATTAGATCCCGATAGCGAATAACCGATTTTTTTATTGGCTAGATTATCAAATTCTATTCTTACAGCCCGATCTAAAGTTATGGAACACTCCATTGAACCGATTTGAATTGCAGAAGAAAAGAATTTTGACATATTGCCGGATAATAAAGCCAAATTTTCAATAGGAAATGCCTGAACCAATATTTGATAATCCTGCGAAGAACAATTTGATCCATATTGAATATTGGTATTGGTCGGAATTTGAATATTAATTCCTCCGTCTTGGATATCAATTAATTCTTCTATTCCATCAACATTAGTAACACCAATCATATTTTTTAGTTTATAAGAGGTAAAGTTGGCTGTGACATTAATATCTGCCATTACATTTGTATCTGTTCGACTAGCACTTGTTACACCATCACTCCAATTGACAAAAATATAACCCGAATCGGGTACTGCGATAACTTCGGTTCCGTCCTCTCCCTCACCAACAGTTTGCGAAGTATCACCATTGACCGAACCGTTTGCTCCTGGCGTATATGTTAAAGAGTATTCAACATCGCAAGGCGCCTCCCATCTAAGCGGTGAATAGTTCGTACCATTATAGGCATCACACCAATCCAACTCATAATCCCATATCGTCATTGGCGGGTTAGTAATAGTATATAAATCAGTTAAATTAGTCAGTCCGGTACAAGTAGCACCACTACCACAAATCGCCGGTGCACCGGCATGTGAATAATAATAATCATTCGTCATCGACGAGCCAGCAATTGTTTGCTGACCAATAAAAGCTCCAACTAAACTTACCCCACTAACGTCACCGGAAGCAAAGCAATTATTAATTTGTGCATATGTACCTGAAGAACCGAGATTATTTCCGACAAATCCCCCCGTTACATTTCTACCATTAACATTTGCAGTGGAATAACAATTCTCAATTAAAGTCGTACCGTTGCCGGCAAAATTGACCGCCACAAATCCTCCGGCAAAATTTGAAGTTCTAGCTGGCAAGCCAGTTACTGTTCCCTTGGAGTAGCAGTCGCGAATCGTTCCGCCATAACCATTATAAGATACAAAACCACCGACAAAACCTATTCCCGTTACACTGCCATTAACATAAGAATTCGTTATTAAACCATCATAATAATTTACTGCTACCAACCCCCCTGTTCTACCGTTGGGGTAACCAGCGTTACTGGTAATACTAATATCCTCTAAACCAATATTTTTAATATTTCCTTGATTTAATTCAAAGGTCGCTAAGATATTTACTCCGGGTCGATTAATATAGAGATCAGATACTATATGACCATCGCCGTCTAGTGTGCCAGTAAAAGGTATATTGCCCGGGTCGCCGTCAGCAATGTATGTTCCGATTGGGTCAAAACCCAATCCTCCATTCCAGCTACTGGTTACACTACAATCAATGTCATTAGCTAAATAGTATTCTGCTGTTAGATCGTTATCAATATCTTGAAGTTCGGCACAAGTCGTAATCGGGGTACCACTTGGCTCGGCGTTTGTACTACGGGGATTTTTGAAAATTACATAAAAACTAAAACCTACTATTAAAACCGTTAGTGAAATTAGTATAAAATTATAATAGAAACTGTGCTCACGATAAATCAAGCAACGCACAACCCCTCCAAGTTAAATGATACTTTTATTCAATTATAGCATAAGTTATTACGATAGAGTTATGACACATATACACATATATTGACATTTAACGATATAATAGGTACTGTTAGATGTTTCTTGCATGATACCACTCGCCGAAGGGACTGATGCTGATTGCCGTCGCAAGAGACCTGGCGTCGCGCAGCGACGTTCGGCAAGTATAGGGGCACTAAGAAGACGTGGTACCAGATCGCCTTGAGCGATCCTGGCTACGTCTACTGGATGGAGGCGAAACTCCGGAACGACCCCGAGTGGGCCAGTATGGCTCGTTTCCTCGATCGCTTGGTCAGCGCCATGGACGCGCTGCCGCTCTCAAGTAGCGCTCGTTGTGCCGTGTGTGGCCAGCCACCGACGGTCATGAGCATCGCCGGTAACGCTCGAGTCGGATATTCGGTCAGTCCACAGTACGTGTACTGCGCCGAGCATACCGATTGCATCCTCGCCCACAATGCTACACTATATCCGATCGGGTTGCGTACGGCAGCTGAGTTCCGTCACGGCTCCACCGATCATGGTCAAGTGATGAGAACACTGAAGGTACTCCTGGATCTGCCCGAACGCCTCACGGCCAGAGCAGCCTGGGAGTGTCTCGAGCCAGCTCCCACTCCCTCTACCACGACTCCTTCGCACAAGCTTGTAGCCCTCTCCCGCTGAACTCCGGCGGGATTTTTTATCCCAAATTCTAAAAAAATCCAAGCTACTACTTGGTATTGTCTAATTAAATATTATTTTATGTAAGTGCGATTTTTAAAACGGCGTTTTTCTAGTGCTTGATAATAAACTTTCTCGATCCGATCAGTTACTTGTTTACAGCTGTACTTACGTTTAACTTCACAACGCGCCGCTTCGCCCAAGGTTGTCCGTAGTTCTTCATCGTCCATTAATTTCATTAAAGCAGCTACTAATTTATCCGGCCGCCCATATGGCACAACAACGCCCGTTGCCATATGATCGACAATTTCCGGTAATGCTCCCCGATTAGTAACAATCGGCGCAATACCCAATGACATTGCCTCAATTACTGATATCCCGAAAGATTCCGATCGCGACGCTTGAACGTAGTATGAAAAATGACGCATAGTCTCAACGATATCATCAACTCGTTCTTTAACCACAATGCGTTTTTCAAGACCTAATTTACTAACCATTTTTTTAACACTATCAGCCATTGGGCCAGAACCAATTATTTGACAACGCCATTGCAATTCAGGTTTCTGATGTTCCAAATCTTTCAGGGCCTGAACTAACACAGGTATACCTTTTTGGACATTTATCGATCCGACTGAACCGATAATTGGAGGTACTCCTTTTGGTTTCTGATAAATAGTATATTTCCGGAATTTTGGATCGAGCATATTCGGAACAATAATAATCTTACTCGCTGGGATAATTTTATTTTTACTTAAAAAATTCTTAACACTCTGTGAGACCGCAATAGTTACATCGGTAAATCGGTCCATCAATTGCAAGCCTCTAAGATGGACATTCTCGTAAATCGAATTGCTAAAATGATAATCCTTGGTCCACAAATGCTCAGTATAAACTAAGGCTATCTTAGGTAATTTACGGGCTGCTAGCCGACCTAACCAACCGCTATAAGTACCATGACAGTGAACAAGGTCGGGTTTAAATTCCTGCATTATCTGTCGAATACGCGTATCACTCCGTCGGTCAAAATATGAACGCATCGACACCTCGTTAACATCAAGCCCCTTCAAGCGAAATAATTTTGCTACGCTACCATAAGGCATAATGATTTTTAACGTATGGCCACGTTTGATCAAATTCTGCGACAACAAAAGAACATGGCGCGATGCGCCACCTATAGACTTATCCCCCACGACTTGAATGATTCTCAGTTTTTTCATTGCAGTAATTTTATTGCCATAGATAGACGCTTTAAGGATTCTGTTTTACCAAAAACAGTCATTAATTCCTCCGGTTTAGGAGAGGCATTAACTCCGCTTAGCCCATATCTAACCGGCCAAAATACATCGCCGTTTGATAATCCATTGTCAACTACAGCCTGAGTTAGAGACTGATAGAGAGTTTCTGTTTTCCAATCTGATTCACTAATATCATTCAATTGCTCATAAACTGCAACTAATCCCCGGCTGGTTGTTTCGGGCGTCGACTTCTTAAACACTAAACTATCTCTATCCAATTCCGGAGCGTTAAAGAAATAATCAACATCTTGACTCATATCGATTACTGTCTGAGCGCGACTGACCGACAAACGAGCAACTCCCTCAAGATATTTTTGGTCAAACTGACCAGTATTATAACTTTCATTCCAAATGGGCGATACCATTTGAACCAATTCGGAATCACTTCTGCTTCTCAAATAATGGGCATTAAAATAGTTTAGTTTTACTTTATCGAAAACAGCATTACTCTTCTGGATACCGTCAAAGTTAAATTTTGATACTAATTCATCAAGTGTAAAAAACTCATCGTTAGTTTTTGGATTCCAGCCGAGTAAAGCCATAAAATTATTAATCGCTTCGGGCAAATATCCCTTAACCTTATAGTCATCGGTAACACTAACCGGATCCTTGCGTTTACTCATCTTGGTTTTGTCGGGATTAACAATTAAAGGTAGATGACCAAAGATTGGTAGTTCATAATCAAGGGCTTGAAATAATAAAATATGCTTAGGAGTATTGGGCAAATGATCATCACCGCGGATAACATGGCTTACGCCCATAGCGTGGTCATCAATGACTACTGCCAGATGAAATGTTGGCCAACCATCCGATTTGAGAATGACAAAATCTTCAATATCTTCAATTTTTACCGTTACATTACCATGAACTAAATCATTAAAACTCACTTCTAAGACCGTCGAATTAACACTACTTGGACGAAAATAGATCGCGCCTTCTTTCTCATAAGCATAACCATCATCGATTAACTTTCTGGCAATTGCCTGATATTCAGCTAAATGCTGACTTTGAAAATGTTCCGACCCTTTATTATCCCAATCTAAGCCCAGCCAATCCAGGCTCGTCATAATATCTTCAACATGCTCGTCACTAGAACGAGCTCGATCGGTGTCTTCGATACGTAATAAAAATTTCCCGCCATTTTGGCGCGCAAATAGATAGTTAAATAAAGCGGTTCGAGCTGTACCGATATGCAGCTTACCCGTCGGACTTGGTGCTATACGAGTAACAATTTTATCGTTCATCTTCTACGGCATTAATTATATGGCGTATGATTTTGCCTTGAATTGCAATTACATCAACACGGACTTCGAAATCTGGAAAATTTTGATTTACTTCCTGGGCTAATCTTATCAATTTCTGTTGTTTTTTCCAATCAACCATATCTTCTGGGTTACCGATTTCATTATTAGTTTTAGTCTTGACTTCAACAATCACTAAAGTATTTTTATCCTGAGCTAAAATATCAATTTCTCCAAACTGACTCATGACGTTACAGCCCAGTATCTGATAATTCAAACGGCGCAAATATTGCGCCGCCTGTTTTTCGCCTTTGCGCCCTAATTGTTGGCGCTGTCGGGTCATATAATTTATTTATTATCTGCCGATTTTTCCGGTTTCTCTTCTGATTTTTGAGATTCAGTCTCTGGGGACTCTTCTTCAGGCTCGGAATCGGTTTTCGGCTCTTCTTTCGCAGCTCCCTCGTCTTCTTTCACTTCCTCTTCCTCGACTACCGGCTCAGCGTCCTTGGTCTCGGCTTTTTCCTCGATTACATCTTCCCAAACGTCAGAGACTTCTTTTTCCTTTTTAAGACGCTTAGCAGCTCTTCCAACCAAACCGCGAACATAGTAAATCCGCGATTGACCGACTTTAGCAGATTTTAATTTTTCAACTTTAACAATTGTCGGCAGATGCAAGGGAAAAGTTTTTTCTACGCCAACGCTTGAAGCAATACGACGAACTGTAAATGATCCCTGTATACCCTTGCCGCCGCTAGTTTTAATTACGACACCTTCAAAGACCTGAATACGTTCCTTGTTGCCTTCGCGAATTTTCTGGTGAACACGAACACGATCACCGGTAGAGACATCGGCAATTTTCTTGCGTTCATGCATCTTATTCACTTTATCGATAATTTGACTCATACAGCCTCACTTCTTCGAATATATACAAATAGACTGCCCTCATCGGGCTGATTACTTTCATATGCTATCACCTTAAAAGAGAAAAATCAACACTTTAACGGCCATGAAGTAACCAAGACAATAATAGACCGATCATAACTTTGAGTTTTAACCATTTTAAGGTACATTAAGGTATATGGCAAATAAATTCGTGCACTTACATACTCACTCCCATTATTCCTTGCTTGACGGCCTTGGGAAACCAGACCAATTACTTGATTTTGCCAAAGAACAAGGCATGGATACACTAGCATTAACCGACCATGGTGCGATGTATGGAGCAATTGAATTTTACGAAGAAGCAAAATCGCGTGACATGAAGCCGATTATTGGCGTCGAGACATATATCGCCCCTCGGGGTATGACAGATAAAACCGCTCAATTAGATTCTAAAGCATTTCACCTTGTCCTCTTGGCTAAAAACTTTGAAGGTTATCAAAACTTACTTAAACTCGTTTCAGAGGCCCACCTTCATGGTTATTATTATAAACCGCGAATTGACAAAGAATTATTGCGGAAACACAGTAAGGGTTTAATTGCATTATCGGCCTGTTTGGGAGGAGAAATACCCAACCAGCTACTTAATGGTACGGCTGAAAAAGCAGTCGAAATTGCTAAAGAATATCAATCAATTTTTGGTCAAGGTAATTTCTTTTTAGAACTTCAACATCACCCAGATATACCCAGCCAAACAATTGCCAATGAAGGGGTTATCGAGTTAGCAAAAAAACTCGATATACCATTGGTTGCAACCAATGACATCCATTATGTTAAATCTGAAGATCGCGCTCCTCATGAGTTATTGGTTTGCGTCCAAACCGGAAAGACCGTCCAAGACGCCGACCATATGACCTATGATGGCGACTTTTCGATGCGTTCACCTGCCGATATGGCCAAAGCCTTTGAAGATGTACCGGAAGCAATTGAAAATACTGTAAAAATTGCGGAAATGTGTAATGTCGATATCCCTTTAGGTAAAGAGATATTACCAATCTTCCCATTACCAAAGGGTAAGAGCGACAACGAGTATTTAAAAGAGTTATGTTTAGCTAACCTGGAAAAACGATACCCGGGACGAGTAAATAAAGAAATTAAAGACCGTTTAGAATATGAATTAAGCGTTATTGCCAATATGGGCTTTGCCGGATACTTCTTGATTGTCCAAGATTATGTAAATTATGCAAAAAATCATGAGATTCTAGTTGGACCTGGGCGTGGTTCAGCAGCCGGATCAATAGTCACATATTTATTGAATATTACCGATCTCGATCCACTCGAGCATGGTCTACTCTTTGAACGTTTTTTAAACCCTGATCGTATTGAGATGCCAGATATCGACATCGATTTCGCCGATACTCAAAGACATTTAGTCTTGGATTATATTAGAAAAAAATATTCTGATGAGCATGTAGCTGGCATTATTACATTTGGAACTATGGCGGCACGAGCAGCCGTTAGGGATACAGGTCGAGCATTGGGAATGGCCTATGGCGATGTCGACCGCATTGCCAAATTAGTTCCGCCTCCGGTTCAGGGTCGGCACATTCCTCTTGAAAAATCGGTAGTTGATAATGCCGAATTAAAGGCTGTTTATGACGCTGAACCAGCCACCAAACAGTTATTGGATATGGCCATGAAGCTGGAAGGTACGGTTCGTCATGCCAGTCAACATGCTTGTGCCATCGTAATATCCCGTGATGAGCTAACCAGTTATACCCCATTGCAGACAGCTCAAAAAGGTGATGTAGCTCACGTCACCCAATATTCAATGAAACCGGTCGGTCACCTTGGCCTATTAAAAATGGACTTCTTGGGATTATCGAATTTGTCGATAATTGGACGAGCCCTGTCAATTGTCGAAGCCGTCTGGGGACAGAAAATCGATATCCATAAACTGCCAATCGATGATAAAGCAACTTATGAGCTATTAGGCCGCGGTGAAACAACGGGTGTTTTTCAGCTGGAATCTTCTGGCATGAAACGATATATCAAAGAGTTAAAACCGACAAAATTAGACGACATTACGGCTATGGTCAGCTTGTATCGTCCGGGACCGTTACAATTTATTGAATCATTTATTAATCGAAAGCATGGCCGAGAAAAAGTCAGCTACCCTCATCCGTTAGTACAAAACGCCCTGGAACCCACCTATGGTATTCCGGTTTATCAAGAGCAAGTAATGCAAATTGCCAAGGATATGGCCAAATTTACCGGCGGCGAAGCTGACACCTTACGCAAGGCGATGGGTAAGAAAATCGCCAAGTTAATGGCTGAAATGAAAGTTAAATTTATCAATGGATCGGTTAATAACGGTGTCGAAAAAGAAACGGCCACTGCAATCTTTAAAATGCTGGAAGATTTTGCCGCATATGGTTTTAATAAAAGCCACGCTGCCTGTTATGCCCTGATTGCTTACCAGACTGCCTATCTCAAAACTCACTATCCGGCTGCTTTTATGGCCGCCATTATGACCAGCGATCTACAGGATAATGATCGCATCGGCATTGAGATCGAAGAGGCTAATAGCATCGGGCTTAAAGTTTTACCACCTGATGTTAATGAGAGCTTTGTCGATTTTGGTGTCGTCGTTGAAAAAGGAACACCGGTTCCAATTAATAATGAATCGCAATCACCAAAAATTATCCGTTTTGGTCTGGCAGGTATAAAAAACGTCGGAGTTGGAGTTGCCGAAGCGATTGTAAAAGAGCGTAAAGCCCAAGGCCCATACCAGAATATCGCCAACTTTATCAGCCGGTTATCCGGAGTTGGTTCGCAAGCCGGTTCAGCGGTTATAAATAAAAAATCAATCGAAGCTTTAGCCCAATCTGGCGCTCTCGATTGCTTAGTCGAGCGCAATACCTGCCTCCATAATATGGAAAAGATTTTACAATTTGCCGGTCATAAATCTCGTCTTCCATCATCACAGGTAGCCTTATTTGATACACTGGGCGTCCAAATGCCGGAAGAATCGCTGAAATTAGAGGAGATCGCTCCCGCTACAGATAAACAAAAATTAGCTTGGGAAAAAGAATTACTGGGTATTTATTTATCTGAACATCCGCTACAGCAAATCGCTAATTCCATCAAGGGCAAGACTACCGAGGTGGCTAAATTAAGTCTCGATGATGACAACAAGGAAGTTAGAGTTATCGGCGTGATTGGCAGGATTAAAAAAATTACTACCAAAGCTGGTCAAGCGATGGCCTTTGCCACCATCGAAGATCTAAGCGGACAAATCGAGCTGATCCTTTTCCCGCGAGTTCTCGAGGAATCTGCCGAGCTCTGGCAAAGTGACGTGATTGTTGATGTTAGAGGAAAAGTAAGCACCAAGGACAATGCCTTAAAAATATTAGTTAATAAGGCTCGATTAATTGATCCCGATAATTTAACCGAAACAATTGAAACTGAGGAAGACGACTTCAATTTACCTGCTCCCCGAAAAGAAGATAAATCCAAGGAAGCCAAGCCGTCTAAGAAAAAGAGTGTTGCCGAATATACTATTGCACTACCAAGGGGAACAAAAAAAGACTTACTTCTAAAATTTAAAGACGTCTTGGAAAAGTTCCCAGGTGATTCGACAGTAATTCTATTAATTCCACAAAACAGTCACATCGAAAAAGTCATGACCCGAACTAAAGTAACCCCATCTAAAGAACTCGATCAAGCAATTGAAAATATCCTCCGACCGAAGAACTAATTACCAGAGCTAACCGATTCAGTTTTGCCATAACTAACATCGATTATTGATTGTTGTACCGTAAGCGGGTTTTCAATATTGTCCAATTCCATGGCTAATTTTGAACCCGAAGTTTGTATCTGTACCACGCCATAATCGAATAACATCGACCAGAGACCCTTTTTAACATGACTAATATTTTGAATATTTTTTATGGGTACTTCATCGACTTTACGAACTAACAACTTATGCTGGACCGAGCCGATAATGCGCTGGTCGGTTAAGACATAGACAGTATTCCACCAAATATATAACCGCACCGCAATAATAATTGCCGCTATAACCGAACCAATTATTATTAACTTACTTCCAGTACCGCCACCGGGCAGCAATAATGGTAAAAAGGCCAAAAATAAAACCACGATAGCAATTAAAGCCGACCGACTCATAACCCATGGATGCTGGCGATAAATCTCTAGGACTTCCTCGTCAGGCCGTTGTCCTTCAAAACCAATATCACTCATATTTCCCTTTTAATGGATGATGATTCGTTCTTAGCCACAGTAAAAAAATCAATGTGATGATCGACAGCGATCCGATAATAATAAATTTTACCAGACCCGTTGTCAGCAATGCCGTTAAACCAAAAATTGCACTCATTAAATATATGGCTAATACAGCTTGAGGGACTGTTAATCCGGCTCTCAAGAAACGGTGATGAACGTGTGATTGATCAGAGGTAGTCATGGGATTTTGTCCACGTCTAATGCGGTCAAAAACGACGATTGCACCATCGATAATCACCACGGCCAGAACAGCAAAGACGGTAATTACTTTTCCGCCCGATATCACTGATAATACTGCTAACATAAAGCCTATCCACATCGCCCCAGTATCGCCCAAAAATGCTTTGGCGGGATAAAAATTAAAAATCAAAAATCCAAGAGATACTGCTGCAGCCAAAAATGACAAGGTGGCAACGGCTGGTTGATTTACAGCCGATGACAGGCTCAATAATCCGATGACAATAAACCCTATCACCCCCAGTCCTGTCGCTAAGCCGTCAGCGCCATCAATAAAATTAACAACGTTCATCATACCCAGCATCCAGATAAGTAGCAGCATATCCGCTAACCATACAAAATGGTACACTGTCTGGCCAATCGTAATTGCTGTTTGCCGAGAGTCGAGATTAAATTGACCACCAAACGGGTTATTTATAGAAGCGATGCCAATTCCACTGGCTACAACTATTGCCCAAATTATTATCTGCCAATATAATTTCCAGCCAGCTTTCACCCCATGCCAGTCATCAAACGCCATTACTACCGCTAAAGCCAATCCTCCGGCCAATACTCCTAAAAGACGCTTGTCGATTGATATTCCCCAAAAGGAAAATGGAAAGTTCAAAGTAGCAAAGAGTTCGGGTTCTAGATAATTCACGCCCAATACTATTAAGGTAAATACTAGTACCATAACCATACCGCCGATTCTTGGCGTTGGTTTTTTATGAATATCACGTTTTTTTTGCGGCGGCACAAACCAGCCTCTCTGTGCCGCAAGAGGATATAGAAGCCATGTCAGCGCGCCAGTCAATACGCACGCTACCGCGATCGCGAACCAAACTAGTCCACCCATGCCTTTATTGTACCGCTAAACTGGCTTTAACTAAAAGACACTATCGTCAGTCCGATCGTAACTATAAATATCTTCAGGAATAAACCAATGTTTAATTTCTTTTTGAGCCTCTTCCGGAACTTCAGAAGCATGCACAATATTAAATATGGCTCTTTTATCACGATTAGCCGATGCTGCCGAATCAACAGAGAAATCACCACGAATTGTGCCCATATCAGCCAACGCCGGAACTGTAGCACCAGTTAATTTTCGCATCATATCGACAGCATGAACACCCTCAACTACCATTTTAATAATCGGCCCGCTAGTCATAAAATCAATTAACCAACTCCTGACCGACTTACCTATTTCGGCTGGATCCGAGGTCTTAAGCTCCTTGATCGGGTCATAGCCATACTTTTCATAAGTCATAAGTGTTTTTTCACCCAATCGTCGAATCCATTTCGGGTCTTTTGGATAATGATCGTCCATTTGTTGCTTGGGTGGTTTAACCATCTGAATTGCTACAACCTTAAGACCTCGCTGCTCAATACGGCGAATAATCTCTCCGGTTAATCCTCTTTTTACTCCATCTGGTTTAATAAGCACCAGTGTACGCTCTTCGCGTGGATGATTCATAACTTACTCCACTTATTTTAACTTGGATTTAATAGTATTTTCAAAGTTGGTTTTCTTCTTAATATCCATCGGTCCAATCATAGTGACAATAATATTTGATTCAGTCACTATTTCCTGAGCTAATTTCTGAATATCCTTAGCCGTTACTGCCCTATAACGTTCTATCAACTCTTCCGGTTGACGAATTTTATTTTCATTAAACCATTGTTCCATTAAAAATTCGGAGACACTAAATGAACCTTCGAGCGATAAAGCCATATGGCCGATAATATTATCGATAGAACGATTCAGTTCTTCTTTTGTAACCAGTTTATCGCGAAGATTACGTAATTCAGTTGTCGTCACCCTTAAAGCTTCGTTAACGTTCGAGGTTTTAAGACCGGCTGAGATGTTAAGTAGTCCGGTATCATGGAAGCTCTGGGCTGAGGCCCGAACGTAATAAGCAAGTCCGCGTCGCTCTCTGATTTTAATAAACAATCGGCTTGACATTTGTCCCCCCAGCAGATTGGCTAGGACTTCAAGAACTGGCCAACGATCGTCTGTACTGGGAAATGTATTCAGGTTTAAAACTAAATGGGTTTGATCGGTTTCTTTTTTAGCGATATTTACCAATTCTTTATGATTCATCACATTGGCTGAGAGATATTGGGATGACTCTCCAGCGACATGTTCGCCTAGTTTCTGAGTGATGAATTTTTCCCAATCGTCAGTCTGGCTTCCGGCGATCACAACGATCATATTTTGGGGAACGTAATATTGATTACGATAGGCGACAATCTGCTCTCTAGTGATGCTATTTATTGTTTCCCTCGTACCAATAATATCTCTACCTAATGGAGTATCACCATAAACTGCTTGCTTGGCTAATTCCTGAACGTGGATTTGCGGTGTATCGTAATACATATTCATTTCTTCAAGTATTACTCCGCGCTCACGTTCAACTTCCTTCGGTGGAATCAAGGGATTAAGCAACATATCACTTAAAATATCCCAAGCTTTTTTAAAATGACGCTTTGATGACTGAATATAAAACCCGGTGATTTCCTCTCCGGTGAAAGCATTATATTTTGCTCCCATCGCATCCAGTTCTTTTGATAATTTCAGTGTTGATGGTCGCTTTTTAGTTCCCTTAAAAAATAAGTGTTCCAAGAAATGAGATATTCCGTTCACTTCTTTGGTTTCGTAGCGACTTCCGACTTTAACAGCTACCAAGATGGTCACTGCTTCGGTGTCTTCCAACGGAGCTGTGAGCAACGTCAAACCGTTACCATATAACTTTTTTTGGTAATTAATCATAGTGACTTTAACTTAACAGAAAGCCGGCTATAAACCAAGAGCCGGCTTTCTCTACGCAACCACAGACTTTATTGTTCGAATGTAATCATGAGAACTTTCAGATCAGACATATTTAACTATCGTGATAGTTCTCACTTCGTTCGAACAATAACAATGATAACTGTGCTAGGGAGTTCTAAGTGAAGTACAATAGAAAGACTCGAATAATAATACTATCTGAGCTAGACCCGTTCGACATATTCACCGGTCTGAGTATTTACTCTAATTTTATCGCCTTGTTTAATGAAGATCGGTGCTTGAATTTTCACCCCGGTCTCAATTTCAACTGGTTTTGTAACATTGCCTTGAGCAGTATTACCTCTGACTCCCGGCTCAGCATAAGTGACTTCAAAATCCATTTTGACCGGTAATTGAATATTAATCGCCTTACCGTCAAAGAGCATGACATCGATTTCTCCACCCTCTTTGAGAAAATCGGTTTGGCGGCCAACAACTGCCACCGTCAAGACGAATTGTTCGAAATCGTCGGTGGTCATAAAGTTTAGGCTATCACCTTCGCGATATAGATACTGGGCCCGACGACGAGTAATATCGGCCTCGGGTAAGCCATCGTTACCCTTTAAAGTCTTATCGTAAATAGCTCCGCTTTTTAAACCGCGAATTTTAAGTCTTAGTATTGCCCCGCCTCGCCCCAACTTAGTGTGTTCGCGCCAAATTACTTGGGCCGGTTCATTTTGATAGACAACATAAGTACCCATTTGCAAATCTGAAATGTTTAGCATATTCAAATCCCCTAACAAAACTTAATGTAGATATTAGCGCTTAACGTAAGGCAGTATTGCCAAAAAACGAGCTCGCTTAACTGCTTCGCTTAAGCGACGTTGATGGCGAGAGCAAACATTGCTATCGCTTGAGGGTTTAATCTTGCCCCAGTTAGTTAAATAACGGGATAGATTAGAATCCTTATAATCAATCGTATCAATGCCTTTTCGGCAAAACCAGCATCTTCGACTCATATTATTAATTATCCTTTCTTAAATCTATTAGTTAAAATGGGATATCATCAAGGTCGATGGTATCATCCTGACTTGATTCTTCGGTTTTAGAAACAGGTTTATCTTCAGTCGTCGGCTTCGAGTTAGTCAAATCGACCTCCTCAAAACCGCTATCACCCGAAATCGGTTTCTTTGGTTTTGGCGTTGACGCCACAGGCGCGTTTGAAGCTTCAGGCGGACTATATTCTTCTCCGCCTCCGAAACTCTGTCGAGGGCTAAGATTGATCACATTCTCAGCGATGATTTCGGTTCTTTGACGGCGGCTGCCATCCGGTGCTTCCCATGTTCTGGTTTGAATCCGTCCTTCGACATAAACTTTGGCACCTTTTTTAATATACTGGTTGACGATCTCACCCAGTTTGCCCCAGGCTACTATCTCATGAAATTCAGCCTGCTCTTGAGTTTCACCGGTATTACCGGTCCAGCGGCGATTTGTCGCAACGGCGAAATTCGAGACAGCTTGACCGTTGGGTGTGTAGCGCATTTCCGGGTCACGAGTCGCGTTACCAATAATTGTGGCACGATTCAGGCTAAGCATATAAGCCCCCTACTCGTTTAATAATTTCTCTAATTTATTTTCCAACTGCGCTAAACGATCATCTTCGCTGATAGCATCTTTAGGAGTCTTCTTAGCGGCCGGTTTCTGCTTAACTTCGGTTTTCTCGGGAGTTTTAGTCTCTTCAGGCTTAACCTCAACCGGTTTGGCTGCGGTCTCTTCCTTCTTGGCTTTTTTAGCCTTTGGTTTCTCGACTATTTCTTCGGTAGCTACCTCAGCAGTTTTCTCGTCCTTTTCGACGACCGGCTCTACCGCATCGACCGGAGTAATTTCAGGCTTGGCTACTTCAACCTTTTCGGCTTTGGCCGCATCAGCCTTGCGAGCCTCGGCTCTTTTATCATCATCTTCGGTTTGAACCGGTTTTTGTTCATAAACACCTTTGACAATGAGATGACGCAAGATGTTATTATCCAAGCGCAATGCCCGATCGATAATTGCCACCATTTTCGGTTCCAAGTCTACCACCAAATTCCCATAATAGGCGCTATTGAGTCCCTTGATCTTATAAGCTAAATTGCGTTGGCCCATGTCACGCACCTGTGCAACAGTACCACCGGCTTTTTCAACTGCTTTTGCGGCCAATGTTTTAGCAGCGATTTCTTCATTCGCTACCAGGTAAGTAATCTCGTATTTGTCCATCGATTTGGCTCCTGATTTATAATAATTTAGATATTACGTAAAACTATCGCTCATAGCGATTGATTGCGTCTTTATGGCGCCCGTATTGGCCTGAACTCTAGACCCAGGCCGGGCTCCGCCCAAGGCGGAAAAGACAATTAATGTAGCAGGAATAATATATCAGATGAATTAGATTATAGCAAGAGCTTATAGCTATCATTTAGACTGTTTACAATTACCGCTTTTCAGGTTAAAATCAATTCGTTATGAGTTTATCAATTGGCATCGTCGGCCTGCCAAACGTTGGTCCCACGTCGCTCTTACTGAAAAATCTATTTCATAGCATACTTTCAGTGCGAGCTATGCAGGACTGCACTTGCCTAATATTTGCTCATAGCAAGGAGATTTTACAATATGTCACTTAGTATCGGGATAGTCGGCTTGCCTAACGTTGGCAAGTCAACATTATTTAATGCCCTGGTTAAAAACGCGCAAGCCGAAGCGCGTAATTTTCCGTTTACTACCATCGAACCGAATGTCGGCATCGTTATGGTGCCTGACGACCGCCTTAAACGTTTAGCTGAAATCGAACACTCGGCCAAATCCATTCCGACCAGCATAAAATTCGTCGATATTGCCGGGCTAATCCGTGGAGCCCATAAAGGCGAAGGCTTGGGCAACCAGTTTTTGTCGCATATCCGCGAAGTTGATGCCATTTGCCTGGTACTGCGTGATTTTACCGATAACGATACAATCCACGTTGAAGGTTCTCTTGATGCCCGCCGGGATGCTGAGACAATCATTACCGAATTAGCTCTCGCCGATGTCCAGATGCTTCAGAATAAAAAGCTGCGTTTCGAAAGTGAAATCAAAAAACCCGGCAAAGAAGGCGAGGTCGCCAAGCAGCTCCTAAATCTATCTCTCAGAATAGAAACAGTATTAAACGACGGCAAACCGGCTAGCACCTTGGAATACAGCGATGACGAGACACGCCTAATTCGCCGTGATTTGCCTCTTCTCACCAACAAACCGTTTGTTGTTGTTTTAAACGTTGATGAACATAAAGCCGGTGAACATCCTGATGATATTGCCGATGAACTTAATATTGCCGACGTCCTACCCAACGATACCCACATCATTCCAATCTGCGCCAAAACTGAAGCCGAACTGGCCGTCATGTCGCCAGCCGAACAAGCCGATTATCTTAATATTATGGGGTTAAAAGAATCAGGCCTCAACCGTTTGGCAAAAGAGGCTTATGCAGCACTTGATTTAGTAACTTTTTTTACAGCCGGACCGCAAGAAGCACGAGCCTGGACAGTCAAAAAAGGCGCTAAAGCACCCGATGCGGCTGGAGAGATTCATACCGATTTCAAGCACAAATTTATCCGCGCCGAAGTCGTCGATTATGCTGATTTCGTTCAATACGAAGGTTGGAGCGGTTCTTCATCCGCCGGTAAAATGCACTTAGAAGGCAAAGAATATATCGTCAAAGACGGCGATGTAATGTTCTTTAGACACGGATAATATACGTTATTGTTCGCAGCCGTTTGACGGCAAGAACTACCACTATCGTATGCAGATTATGCGCTTGGTAGTTCTCGGTGATAACACCTCGAACAATAAAGGGTAGATTGTTCGAACAATAAGTATGAACTTCCTAACTTGTTAGTTGATAATGCCTAGTAGTTCTCGGTGATAACACCTCGAACAATATAAGATATTTTGTTCGAGCCGAAGGCGAAAACTTTTATCACTTTTATGCGGATGATACGCTCTGAGAGTTCTTATGTGATTACACACTTCGAACAATAAACCTAGTCCTTTTTTCGATGAAACTTATTATGGATCTCTTTTAGATGTTTATCAGTAACGTGAGTATATATTTGTGTTGTTGTAATTGAGGCATGGCCGAGCATACTCTGAACCGACCTGATGTCAGCACCGTTTTGCAATAAATCAGTAGCGAAGGCATGACGTAAAGTATGTGGAGATACTTTTTTAACGATTCCGGCTTGCTTAGCCGCATTTTCGACAATTCTCTCAATCTGCCTAACTGACAATGCGGTTACCTTGCGTTTTTGGCCATCAACATCGGTCGTCAATCGTCGTCGCCTGAAACGACCCTGTCCAACCCACAACCAGGGTGACGCATCTTTACGCTTTTCTAAGTATATCTCCAACCATTCATTTGCCTCCGGCGAGAGAAAGACAACTCGAGCCTTTCCTCCCTTGCCGATAACCGAAAATTCACCTCGTTCAATATTAACCATATCGCGTTTTAAACCGGCTAATTCAGCAACACGTAAGCCAGTTGAAAATAATACTTCTAGAATAGCTCGATTTCGGGCCTCGGTAGTATCGGCATCGCCATAGACCGATAAAAGACGCTCAACTTCATCGAATTCTAAAAAAGTAATATTCCTATCCGGTTGTTTAGCAATATCGATTTTATCCGGTGATAATGATGGAATATCTCTGCGTTGTAAATATCTTAAAAACGAACGTAAAGCGATAACATGATAATTGACCGTAGAGGGATTAAGCGGTTTGCCGGTATCGTCCCTAAGATCATTCATATATACCCGGAAACGATGCACTAATTCAGCCGTAATCTGATTAGGTGAGGAAATTTTTTGGCTAATCGCATAATCATTAAAACGATATAAAAAATGTAAATAACTACGCTTGGTTAATGGCGAACGTCCCTTATCTACCACGCAGTACTCCATAAAATCAACAATCTGTTTACCGAGTGGAGTGGCAGATAATTCGTCAATTTTTTCTTGCTCACCTTCGGTCATAATATTTCCATTATTTCAGTACAATTGTTATGCTATTAATAGAATGATTAGCAGTATTCTTCATTTTGATGAGGTTGTATTATTGGAGATGAATAGTATCATTGGGCGTTTTGCGTGGCTGGATAAAATCATCGACATCCTAGCCGTATATTTAATATACTCCATTCCAATAATTTTGCTCAGTGTTTGGTTTTATTCCCGTTATACAAAGAAGGCAGCATTGCAGTTAACATTTTCCGCCTTTCTGCCATGGTTATTGTTTAATAAATTATTTCCCGCTTTTATCTGGTATCGACCCCGACCTTATACGGCTAATATTGGGGTTAAAGAGTTAGTATTTCACAGACCTGATTATTCTTTTCCTTCGGACCATGCAACCGTCCTAATGGCCTTAACGTTAGCTGCTTGGTTGATGGGCTATAAAAAGCTAGGTTGGGCGCTATTTACAATTACTATCATTATCAGTTGTAGTCGGGTAGTTATTGGGGTCCACTATCCACTTGATATTATCGGAGGCTGGGTTGCCGGTACAGTGGGAGCTCTAATCATCTATTGGCTTAGAGAACCATTAACAAAATACGTATACAACCCAATAATTAAAATCGCAACCAAAATAAAATTAGCATGAATTTTAAAACCCGTTTTGCCAATTTTATTGCTTTTGTTAGCACCCCTCCCCTGGTGTTGACTCTCTTTATTGCGTATATCATCTTCCATTTTTCGTACAGCATGAAAAATGCCTTATTATGGTTGATACTGGCCATTATAATGATCGGTCTTCTGCCGGTTTTGTATGCGTATTTTGCCGCTAAATTAGGTTACATTAAAAACCTCAATCTGAACTTAAGACAGGATAGAACCGGCCCATTCTTAGTTGCCGGAATTGGCATGATTATTACATTGATGATTTTTTATGCCATGGATGTTCCGAAAGAAATCCTGCTATTTTTTATGAGTGGAATTCTCATTACCATGATCATTATGATCATTAATCTATTTTGGAAGATTAGTGTTCACGCGACAACGATTACCACCGTTTTAATGGTAGCAAATATCCTAACCGGTTATCATTATTGGTATTTATTCCTCCTCGTACCCTTTGTAATGTGGGCCCGTGTGTATCAAGGACGGCACACGGTGCGGCAGGTTATCGCAGGAGCCATCTTGGCAGTTGTAGTCGTGTTTGGGGTATATAGTCTTTTTGGATTTTAACTATGCAACTACTGGCATCGGAATTAATTGATATGCCAATCGGGGCAATTGATGAGCAATCAAAAGTTGGAACCATTGAAGAAATTGTGATTAGCCCCGAAGATGGCAAGTTATTGGGCCTGATAGTCGGTTCAGGCATATTAGGCTTTAATAAATCGTCAATCGGCTGGCAGGATATTCTGGACGCTGACAAAAATGGCTTGGTTATCCAGACTAGCGATAATCTCCTTTCGGTTGAAGATAATATTCGAATTAGCGAAGTGATACAAACCGGATTTTCCCTCGATAATCTTCCCGTAGAAACCAAAAGTGGTCAAAAACTTGGCAATATTAACGACTATTCACTGAATATGGAAAGTGGGAATTTGTCAAAAATTCATGTCCACCAGTTACTTCCGCCCCAGGATCGAATTATCAGCCGTAGCAATATCATATCTATCAACAAAGATAAGGTCGTAGTCCGAGATTTACCAGCCAAAGAAGAAGTTAGAGTTTCGGCCGTTCCCGAACCGGCTTAAATATAAATAAAAAAATATTATGGAAATAATACTTGCAATATTTGATTACTATAAGCAAATATTTAATCAAATACCCGATAGCGCGCGCTTACTGATTGCGTTTGGAGTATTTATCGTTATCGGCATAATCTTAATTCGATTTATTAAAAGAAGTATCGTCTGGCTATTAATTGCTTTGTTGCTAATGCCAGCCTTAGCCCCGGCTGCCGTGACCATTTACCAAGCAATTTTTCAAAAACTGATTGAACCAATACTGAAGTAATAAAAAAGAGCCCCTTCCGGGGCTCTTTTTTTATCTAGCTTAATAACCCATACCAGCATCAGGCATTGGTGGCATCGCCGGCTTATCTTTTTCTGGTAAGTCAGTTATGATCGCTTCAGTTGTAAGAAGCATAGACGCTACGCTCACCGCATTTTGCAGGGCCGAGCGCGTCACCTTTAACGGATCAATAATCCCGGCTTTAATCATATCTACATATTGGTCTTTAGCCGCATCGTAACCGATACCCTTGTCCTTTTTCTTGATTTCTTCAATAATGACCGAGCCATCCTTGCCGGCATTAACGGCAATTTGACGAATTGGCATCTCTAAGGCTTTACGTAAAATCTGAATGCCAACCTTACTATCGCCTTCGGCTTCAATTTCATCTAGCACCCGGATAACATCAACCAGGGCGACTCCTCCACCGGAAACGATGCCTTCTTCTAGAGCTGCTTTAGTGGCACTAACTGCATCTTCGATACGATGTTTTTTCTCTTTGAGTTCAACCTCTGTGGCTGCACCGACTTTTAGTATTCCAACACCTCCGGACAATTTGGCAAGACGCTCTTGTAATTTTTCACGGTCAAAGTCACTATCGGATTTTTCAATCTGAAGACGAATCTGGCCGATACGAGCCTTAACTTTGGTACTTTCTCCCTTACCATCGATGATTTGGGTTTTATCTTTATCGGCCACAACCTTGCGAGCGCTTCCGAGCATATCAACCGTTACTTTCTCCCATGTTGTTCCGGTATCATCGCTGACAACCGTGGCACCGGTTAATACTGCAATATCTTGCAACATTTCCTTGCGGCGATCACCGAAACCAGGAGCCTTAACGGCTAGTATATTCATTACGCCGCGTAATTTATTGAGGACTAATGTTGCCAATGCTTCACCGTCGACATCTTCGGCAATAATAACCACTTCCTTGCGACCGGTTTGAGCAATTTTTTCCATTACCGGTACGATGTCTTGGGCTGAACTTATTTTTTTATCGGTAATTAACATTAGCGGCTCTTCCAATACCGCTTCTTGGCGGGTACTGTCAGTCATCATATATTGGCTGACAAAACCCTGATCGAATTGCATACCATCAACCGTTTCCTTGTCGAGACCAAGTGTCTGCGACTCATCAACGACAATCACTCCGTCACGACCGACTTCGTCAATAATATCAGCAATTAATTTACCAACTTCAGGACTATCGGCTGAAATTGCGGCAACTTGAGAAATCTCTTCCTTGCCTGAGATTTTTTTAGCTGATTTCTGAAGGGCCTCAATAATCGCTCGTAAACCCTTTTCCATACCACGGCGAATTTCCATTGGATTGGCGCCAGCGGTAACATTTTTTAGACCTTCATTAACTAAGGCCTGAGCTAAGATCGTGGCTGTAGTGGTACCGTCACCAGCGACATCATTGGTTTTTTCAGCAACTTCCTTAACTAACTGAGCACCCAAATTCTCGAATTTATCTTCCAGTTCAACTTCCTTGGCAATAGTGACACCGTCATTGGTTATTGTGGGCGAGCCAAAACCCTTATCTAAAACCACATTACGACCCTTAGGCCCGAGTGTGACCTTAACAGCATCGGCAAGTATGTTTACGCCATTTTTGAGACGATAGCGCGCGTCTTCGGAAAATTTAATTTGTTTGGCCATGTTTACCTCCAGATATATTTATTCAACGATTCCAATAATATCGTCTTCGTCAACAATTTTGTAAGTATCACCGTCAATTTTAATTTCGTCGCCGCCCCACTCTTTAGTCAATACGATGTCACCAACTTTAACTGAAAGTGGTGATAGTTTTCCATCTATATATTTTCCTTCACCGACCGCTAAAACTTCGGCCTGTTTTGGCTTTTCCTTGGCGCTGTCTGGTAAATAAATGCCGCTTTTTGTCTTCTCCTCTTCTTTAAGGGGCTTGATAAATACCTTGCTGCCGAGCGGTTTTACTTTCATATATTCCTCCCGAATTGATAATATATATTTTCATTTAGCGGCAGCAGACAAGCAAGGGGGAAGCTTTGTCTGCATACCGCATACTCAAAAATACCAAAGACCGCTACTCAATGTCAAGCGTCCTTTACAATTATTGGTAAAATCGCAAATCGTCATTATATTGACCACTTGAGCTTATTCTATAACATTTGATATGGTTAGCTTATGAATAAAAACACATCGTTTCGCAAATCTCGTAAACAAGTATTCTCGGGAATACAGCCTTCGGGCGTATTACACCTGGGTAATTATCTTGGTGCAATCAAGCAGTGGGTCGATCTCCAAAATGACTTCGACTGCATCTACTCTATTGTTGATTTACACGCCATTACTATCCCCCAAGATCCAGAAGTCCTTTCGAATAATATTTACCGAGCTGCGGCTACCTATCTCGCCTGTGGAGTAAACCCAAAACAATCAGCTATCTATATCCAGAGCCACCGACCGGAGCATGCTGAACTTGCCTGGTTGATCGGTTCAATTGCTAAAATGGGTGAAATGAAACGAATGACCCAATTTAAAGACAAGCGGGGTAAATTCAATGAGGAAGAAATCCCTCTCGGAATATTTAATTATCCGGTGTTGATGGCCGCCGATATTCTCCTCTATCAAACCGACCTTGTTCCAGTTGGCGAGGATCAAAAGCAACATGTTGAAATTACTCGTGATTTAGCTGAACGTTTCAACCGAAAATTTGGACCAACTTTTACCCTACCCGAGCCCAAAATTCACCAGACTTCGGCACGTATTATGGGGCTAGATGATCCGACAAAAAAAATGTCTAAATCCGCTGAGTCACAATACAATTACATTGCTTTAACCGACTCTAAAGAGGACATCAGACGAAAAATTATGCGTGCGGTAACCGATAGCGGTTCGTCAATTACAGCCGGACCCGATAAGCCGGCAATGACTAATTTGTTGAAAATTTTTAGTATCATCAGTCAAAGTCCAATTGACCAACTGGAAAAACGTTTTGATGGTAAATCTTACGCCGATTTTAAAACTGAACTGGCTGAGTTGGTAGCTAATACAATCGGGCCAATTAGCGAAAAAATTCTTGAGCTGGAACAAGATAAAACCGAACTGGACAAAATTTTAGCTAACGGCGCCGAGAAAGTCGCCGCCACCGCTTGCAATACCCTCAAAATTGCAAAGCAAAACCTCGGTTTGATCTAAAGTGTGATTTGGTCGCCGAGTTTGGGAATAGTAACGGGAATTCGGCAATCGCGGGTAATCAAGGCACTCAATACCTCAAGCGACGTTGACTCGCCATGAGTTAGAAAAACCTTACTTGGCAGAGGATTAAAGGATTTAAGCCACATCATTAGTTGGTTTTGGTCCGCATGCGCACTATAGGATTCAATTCTTTTAATCTGAGATCGGACCTCGAAGATTTCATCTTCTATTGATACCGCTGGAGCCCCATCTTGGATTTGACGTCCTAAAGTCCCCTCAACCTGATAACCAACAATGAGAATAATGCTGTTTTCATTCGGTAATACTCTTTTTAAATGATGAACTACCCGCCCGCCATGCATCATACCGCTACCGGCAATTATAATTTTTGGTCCGCTTACCTCATTAATCGACTTTGATTCATCGACCGACGGAGTGAAAGTGAGATTCGGAAAATTAAACGGATCATCACCGCTTGAAAAATGCCTGGCGATTTCTGGACTTAAAAATTGACGATATTTATTAAATAATGCCGTGACGTCAATCGCCATTGGGCTGTCAAGAAAAACTGGTAATTTCGCTACTTCTTTGCTTTCAACTAAATTATTTAAATCGAAAAGCAATTCTTGGCTTCTCTCTATGGCAAATGACGGAATCAGTAATGTACTGCCAGTTTTTTGTACCTGGAGGATACTTTCTTTTAAGATCTCTCGACGATGATTGTAATCGTCATGAAGCCTATCACCATAAGTTGATTCCATAATGACATATTGAGCCGGAGATGGCACTTCAGTATTATTCAACAATGCAGTTGGTGTATTGCCTAAATCACCCGAAAAAGCGATTGCCTGTCCCTGGAAAATAATTTGCACTGACGCCGAGCCAAGAATATGGCCGGCATCAAAAAACATCGCCGTAATGCCATGATCCAACTTAATTTTTTGTTCATAATCATAAACTTCAAAAAGCTGTTCAGCTCCTGCCACATCATCACCATTAAACAATGGCTTACTCACGATTGGAGTCCCTTTGTGACTGTTGATTCTTAGACTGTCATACCAGACAATCTTGGTAATTTCTCGAGTTGGCTCAGTTGAAATTATCTTACCTCGAAAACCCTGTTTGTAGTATATCGGTATTCTACCGCAGTGATCATAATGAGCATGAGTTAGAAAGAGATATTTTACCTTCGACCAATCAACGTTAATTTTATGATCATTTTTTAGTAAGTTCTCTTCCGGTCCCTGAAAATAGCCGGCATCAATAAAAACCTTGATGTCATCATCTAAAGATAATAAATAACTCGATCCTGTTACCTCACGAGCGGCGCCATAAAATTTAATATTCATAAGTTCATTGTAACAAAGAATAGTCAATCAAAATTGCAATTTTTATCTACATTACTTAGCCATAAGAACTTTTAGGCTGCTGGAGTTTCAGCCGACGGTTCTGCTGCCGGTCCAGTACCACGATAATATTTTGCCGGCCATACTACATAAGTTGAGATAAATGTGTCCTGAAGTAATAACGACCCATCAGCCTTATACACCGTTTGGGTAAATTTAGCCTTGGCGCCATCATGTCCTCTTTCTTTTAACTTCGTTTCGCCCTCCGGCATATTAGGATCATCAATATAAACTATTTCAGTTGATTTTTTCACATCATACATTACCGGATCACTAACCTCTACTTTACGACCATCGGACGTTCCGTAGATATCAAAAGTAATTTTCTTTCCCTCAACCTTAGATTGAATCAAGATATATGTCGCTGTATTATTCTTGAATTTAAAATCCGGTGATGGTGAATAGATTGTAGCATCCATTCCTACTGGCGGTTCATAATACGAAACCCGGTAAGCGTGATTACGACGTTCGGTGATTTCCAGCCCGGTATTCAGTGCGGCGCGAAATAATGTTGTTGATACCTGACACAGGCCACCGCCATATTCGGCAATAGTTTGATTATTTTTAATAACCAATTCCTGTAAATATCCGGTGGATCCATCGATTGTGCCAAGATGATCGAGGGTCGAGAATTCCTCGCCCGGTGCCAGAATAATTCCATTTAAATATTGGGCTCCATTTTTAATGTTGTGAATCCGATTCGACGGACTACCACTAAAACTGGTTGTACCAGTGCCAATTAACTCTTTTATACCTAACGAAGCCAGGCTTTGTAGTTTATTTTCATTGATTGCCGCTGATTTATCCTGCATTTCTAATGTAACAGTTCGAGCGGCCGCACTACTCTCGAGCGTCGATATAATGTCAATAATAGCCTTATCAATATTTAATACCCGACCATTTTGCGAGTTGGCAAGCACAGTCATTGCACCGTCATTAAAAGTAAACCTGGCATCAATCGGCTCAGTATTTATTTCAGGTAATATCTCCTCCAGATATGCTGATACCTCCTCGCGGCTAAACGAAACATATGCCTCACCAATCAAAGGATTATCTAATGTTGGCTTGGTAATTGTTCCACTACTCGTGCCCGCCCCTTTAATATTTAACTTGATCCATAGTCCGAGTTTATTGGGATTGACAGTGAAGGTTTTACCGTCGACCTCTAATTTTAATGGCGTCGCGGTTAATTCAATTGCCTGGGACGATAGAGCTTCGGCTTGTGCTGCAGAAATGGCCGGTGCAAAAGGCTGCCTGTTGACATTAAAGGGCGATAAAGCAAAATTAGTTAATTGTTGATTGATAATAGCCATTACTTCGCTTTGGCTGATTGCCTTACCCTCAAGTGGTTCCACAACCTGAGCCACCCCGTCAACCACTTCGAGGTTACCGTCGCGGTATGCTTCATCTACTTGATCGGCAATACTGGCAACATAATCCTGAATCTGACTGCTACTATCTTCAATCACTGGTGTCATAGAGACCGAAACAAAGAGAACCTTAACATAATCCCATAGATCATTTAACAATCTCCCTGACCGACCAATTTTTTGAGCCTGGCTGATGCTAGCATCAACATCATATTCAACTCCGAGAACCGTAACCGCTTCTTCAAATATCGTTTCATCGTCAACGGTAATTACCACTTTCCCGTTAGTAACGGCTTCAGCTCGATCATTAATTATCGTCCTGGCTTTTGCGACCGTCATTGATCCAACATTAATCCCACCAACAGAAATATTGGGTAGTATCCGATCTCGATAACTATAAATATAGCCAGCTAGACTAGCCACTAATACAAATACAATCGAGACAATGGCCAGTCCAAGCCCAATTTTGCTACGAGTCTTTTTTTTATTCGGCTTGCTCTTGGACGACTTCTTCATCAGGTCCGCCTAATATCTCATTTAATATGGCTCGAGCAATGTTCTTTTGGCGAGCATTAAACTGACTTTGTCCTAACAATTCCACCACTACTTCGTCCCCGGCCTGAATTGTTTTTGGCAGCATTTCTTTGGGGATAATGGCTTTTTTCCCACGCCCAATAT
>Ga0265297_10001990_pt1 | contig 43912 bp, 42 predicted proteins | sample Munlanlwell13791_FD_192502 | JGI IMG/M metagenome (GOLD analysis project Ga0265297, IMG submission 192502) | Leachate microbial communities from a municipal landfill in Southern Ontario, Canada - Leachate well 137-91 | ecosystem: Engineered > Solid waste > Landfill > Unclassified | place... | reverse complement strand
CCTGCGGCTCCTATTCCTGCTAATTTTAGGAATTTTCTTCTTGTAATTTTTTTCATTTTTCCTCCAAGTTTGTGTAATTAATGTAGTATATTTTTAATATTCTAAATATAAAAAGTCAAGATAATTATCCCGTATTTACTTTACAGGGGGAGAGCTTGTAGTTTATTTTAGTAGAAGAAATTAAATCATGAAATTTCGCAAGATTACAACCTATGAAAATAACATATCAAAAGCTCTATTTAGCTAGAATCAGAAAAAAAGAATTCTCGAGTTCGCAAACAGTAATATTTTTGATTTTTTACATAAAATTTGACAATAAGAGGTTTCATATTAGAATAAAAATAATGTTTGATATTGGATTTTCGGAATTAGTAGTTATCCTTATTGTAGCATTGTTTGTGTTTGGTCCACAAAAATTGCCGCAGATTGCAAGGTTTATCGCAAAAGCTATAAATAAACTTAAATATGAAACAGACAATGTTAAAAAAGTTATAGAAAAAGAGGTTATGGAAGACAATTTAATTAAAACAAATAAACGTCATAATCCGGATTTTAATGTTTATGAAAGATTAAATAAAGGAAAAAGTATACAAACAGAAAATAGTGGAAATAGGGAAAAAAGAGAACATAAAAAGAAAAAATTAAAAGTTAGTAACACTTCTAAAACTGTTAAAAACAAATCCGGAAAAAAGATAGGTAAGAGTAAGAGACAAAAGAAATGGTAAGAGAAGATAGATCTGTGAGTTTTTTTTCACATCTTGAGGAATTACGCAAGAGACTGATTTTTTGTGTAATAACGATTATAATTACTTCTGTTGTGGCGTATAACCAGACGACGAATATATTAAAGCATCTATCCCAGCCTTTAGGCAATTTGTATTTTTTGTCCCCTGTAGAGGCATTTATTGCAAGGATGAAGATAACACTATTCTGTGGGCTTTATCTTGCTCTACCGATTATATTTTATCAAATATGGAGATTCGTGGAAACGGGATTACATAATAAAGAAAGGCGGAGCATATCTTTACTTGTAGTTTTTTCTTTTTTGCTATTTACTTTAGGGGGAGCATTTGCGTATTTTGTGATGTTACCAATAGGATTGAAATTTTTATTAAGCTGCGGGACTGCAACCTTACAACCAATAATATCGGTAGAAAAGTATATAACTTTTGTAGTTGGTTTAGTCCTGAGTTTCGGACTGGTCTTCCAATTGCCAATAATTATATTCTTTTTAGCCCAAATAGGTATCGTGAGTCCAGGATTTTTATTTAAACAACAAAAGTATGCGATTCTGATAATATTTATAGTTGCGGCAATTTTAACGCCACCGGACGTATTCAGCCAATGTTTAATGGCAATACCATTGTTGATTTTATATGAATTTAGCATTTTAATATCGGTGTTTGCGGTAAAAAAAAGAAATAGGGGGGAAGATGGGTAAAATAGGAGTAGGAGAATTATTGTTAATACTCGCAATTGTGCTTCTTTTGTTCGGCGCTAACAAGATACCACAGATAGCGAAATCTTTAGGACAGGGAATAAAAGAATTTAAGAAAGCGAATAAAGGCGAGGGAGAGGATGTTAAGAATAAGACAAAAGGAGGAGGAAAAGTTAAATAATACACTTTAAGATTGAAAAGATATAAATTATCTTCCCAAATGCTTTCGAAATGGAATGCCTTTAATAAAGTACTTATTGTAATGTATATTTAAATGGGAAACATACTATTTAAAAGAAGAGTTACATATTATCATCGCCTGTTCTATATCCCCTTTTATGAAAGTGTCTATGGTTTGGATAATTATGGGAGCTAGTTCAGTTAATGCTTTGAGTTCGGTTTTTGAGAATTTAGACAGTACAAAATCGGCAGCGTCATATTTTTTGGGGCCTATGCCAATCCTGAGACGTGGGAAATCGTCAGTTTCCAAATGATAGATGATAGACTCCAATCCTTTGTGTCCGCCACTTGAGCCTTTGCGCTTTAACCTTGCCGTTCCAAAAGGGATTTCAAAGTCATCTACTATTACGAGAAAATCAGAATTGGAAATATTATATTTTTGTATGATTTGTTTTGCAATTATCCCGCTTTCGTTGACATAAGATAGGGGTTTTACGAGAAAACATTCTGTGGTTTCACCGACGAGCCAGTTGTTTTTTAATTTTAATTTAGTATTGTAATATTCGGATAACTTATCTATAAAGGAGGATCCTATATTATGTCTTGTGGATGTATATTCTTTCCCGGGGTTACCTATACCAAAGACAACTTTAGTCTTCAATCTTAAATCTGACAAATCTTTTTATCAGAATGTTTTCACGAAATTTGGAGATGTTTTCTTTGATAAAATCTTCTACGGTTATTTCAGCGTTTTTTAAGAAAGGTTGTTCCAGTAAACAATTATCTTTATAGAATTTTTCTAGTTTACCTTCAGCTATTTTATCCAGAATCTTTTCAGGCTTCCCTGATTGTTTGGCTTCTTCTTTATAGATTTCTATTTCGTGCGCAATTTCTTCTTTGGGAACTTCGTTTCTTGAAACCCATCGTGGTTCTGTTGCGGCGATTTGCATAGCTATGTCGTGGGCAAGTTGTTTGAATTCCGGAGTTCGAGAAGTAAAATCAGTTTCACTTCTTACTTCAACAAGGACACCAAGCCTTGAACCAAAATGTATGTAAGATTCAATAAGCCCTTCGCCAGTATCTCTTCCCATTTTGGATTCAGCTCTGGCTATTCCTTTTTTTCTGAGGAGGTCCGTTGCCTTAGCAATATCATTACCACATTCCACAAGCGCATTTTTACAATCCATCATGCCTGCGCCTGTTTGGTTTTTTAAATCCTGGATTAAACTAATACTTGGTTTTTCCACTGTTTTCTTTTATTGCTCTTCCTGCTAAAACGGCATCTGCAAGAATTTGGGTTATTAATGTTACAGACCTTACTGCATCATCGTTTGCAGGTATAGGATAATTTATTGGGTCTGGGTTGACATTCGTATCTACGATAGCTACAACCGGAATATTAAGTATCAAAGCTTCCTGAAGGGCTATCTTATCAAATTTTGGATCTGCAATAAATATAATAGACGGTAATCTGTTCATATCAAGAACGCCATCTAAAAATTTATGCATTTTTTCCATTTTTCGTTCCATGTCAAGAATTTCTTTTTTCTTGAATTTAGTCCAAAGGTCGGCAGCCTTATCTGCTTCGAGTTTTTTTAATTTATCAACACTTTTTCGTATAGTAACGAAATTTGTGAGTGTGCCACCAAGCCATCTTTGAGTACAGAAAAGAGAATTACACCTCAAAGCTTCTTCTTTTATGACATCGGCTACTTGAGATTTAGTTCCAACGAACATAATTAGTGAATCATTAGAAGCTATGTCTTTGACTATATCATAAGCTTTGTTCAAAAGTTCCAGAGTTTTGTCAGGATCAATTATATGAATACCTTTTCTTTCCCCAAAAATGTAGGGTTTCATCTTTGGGTCCCAGTGAGAAGTCCGGTGCCCAAGATGCATACCAGCTTCAAGAATATCTTTAACGCTTAACGTTTTGTCCATTGGAATGCCTTCCTTGCTTTAGCTAATCCATACTTGCGGCGCTCTTTTTCACGAGCATCACAGGTCAGGAAACCATAAGGTTTTAATACTTTTCTTAGTTCAGGGTAAGATTTTATTATTGCTCTTGCAATAGCGAGTTTTAGTGCGTCTGCTTGCCCTCTAACTCCGCCCCCCCTGACATAAGCAATTATATCAAATTGTTTATCTTTTATTTGTTGTAAAGGAGCTAAAATTGTTTTTATTAAATCTTCGCGACAGAAGTATTCTTTAAGTTGTTTGTTATTAACTTTTATTTCTCCTTTACCGTTAGTTAATTTAACAAGAGCGCTGGCTTCTTTTCTTCTACCGGCAGCTTTAGAATATTCCATAAGTTATACCTCCAACTTGACAGGTTTCTGAGTCTTGTGAGGATGTTCCGGACCTGTATAAACTTTTAATCTTTTCAATCTTTTGGCATTCAGTTTGTTTTTAGGCATCATACCATGAACAGCGTGAAAAATTATGCGTTCAGGATGTAATTCCATTTCCTTTGCATAAAGCGTTTGCGTGAGTCCGCCTCTCCAACCTGAATAACGGGTATATATTTTCTTATTTTCTTTGCCTCCGGTGACTTTTATTTTATCTATGTTAACACATATGACAAAGTCCCCTTCATCTTTGTGAGGTTCATAAGTGGGTCTATTTTTGCCCATCAAAATATTAGCTATTTTTGTTGCAAACCTGCCTAAAACCTTACCTTCAACATCTACTATCCACCATTTTCTATCCATAATGGAAGCTAACATAAATAAATAAACTCTTTTTGTCAAGACTTTTTATCAAATATTAAAATGTTTTGAAATAGTGGGGAGGAATAGTAAAAATTGTTGATATCCTTGAATTTAGACTTGTAGTATATTTTTGTAAGCAATAGATTTGTGATTAATTTGCTGTCATTTTTATTCCGACAGGTATATCCCTTTTGTTAAAATATATATAAATAGTTTTTTGATGAATTAGTATTATTGATAAAATTAAAGGCAAAGAATTTTTAAAATCAATATTTCTTTATTAGAATTAGATTAGAGGAAATTTTTCCCATAACATAATTTGGCCTGTGTAAAATTTAAACTATAATGATTTATTAAAATATTTGTTCTGACTGACTGGGAGTAAATGATAATATATTATACAGTAGAGATAAGCTCTAAACATTTTACTAACAACTAAACACTAAATATTAAGCTTGAAGCTTACTTGTTTATATCAAGTTCTGAATTAGTAGCAATAAAAAATATAAGGGAGATGAAGGAACAAAATACGGGCAGTAATTGTGAAGAAATACACTTTGTTTGACTCATAAAGATGTAAGGATGTAATTTAACTTTTCAACTTTGATGATCTGGATATAAATATACTATAACTGCTTTTGTCTATATATGTTTCTCTAAATGTATATGTAATTAAAGGAATTAACGCTTAAAACTTTAGTAGTGATTAATGTTAATATTCTGAAATAGTAATCACAAAAATAAAAAACTTGTTGACAAATATTGATTTGTTATTTACCCTCACAGACTATATGGGAATGACTGATCCGATTGGCGATATGTTAACTCGCATAAGAAATGCTATTAATGCAAAGCAGAGCGAGATAATTATGCCTTCTTCAATAATGAAACTTGGTGTTGCGGATGTTCTTAAAAGGGAAGGGTATATCAAGGACTATAACTTTGAAGCCTCAAAGCCTAAAAATTTCATACATATATATCTTAAGGATGTTCCCGTTATTCAAGAAATAAAAAGAGTAAGTAAACCGGGGTGCAGGATGTATAGTTCAGCCGAAAAGTTGCCTCGTGTAAGGGATGGATTAGGAATTGCAATACTTTCTACATCGCGAGGAATATTATCTTCTCGCGAAGCTAAAAACTTGAAAATCGGTGGCGAAGTTTTGGCTTATATTTGGTAATATAAAAATGTCAAGAATAGGTAAACTTCCAATTTTAATTCCAGAAAGCGTAAAAGTTCAGATGGATAATAATAAAATTAAAATTGAAGGTAGCAAAGGAAAACTTGAATATAATGTGCCGTCAAATATAAAAGTGAATATAGAAAATAATTATGTGAAACTTAGTTTGATTGAAGAAAATAAGCTTTACGAACCTATTTTTGGGACTACAAGGGCACTTCTTAATAATATGTTCACAGGGGTAAGTAAGGGGTATCAAAAAGCATTGGTAATTGTTGGACAGGGGTATCGCGCAAAAATGGATGGAGAAAAATTAGTTTTGCAGATGGGGTTTGCGAATCCTATTGAATATATGCCCGCGGAAGGTATAAAAATAACTGTTCCTGACCCACAGAAAATTATTATTACTGGTATAGATAAGGAATTAGTAGGCAATATAGCAGCAACTATAAAAGCATATAAACCACCTGATCATTATAAAGGTCAGGGTATAATTTACGAAGGCGAATACGTCCGTAAAAAACCCGGAAAGAAAGCAGCGGGTTCAGGAGCTTATGGAAGCACGAAATCGTAGGCATAAAAGATTAAGGTATAAATTGGTAGGCACACCGGAACGTCCTAGATTATCAGTTTATAGGAGTTCAAAATATATTTGTGGACAAATAATAGATGATACTGCAGGACATACACTAGCATATATAAGTTCTGCTGTTTTAAAAGAAGGGACTAAAAAAGTTAAAAGTAAAGAGTGTGGTAAACTTATTGCTCAGCTTGCACTTTCGAGAGGAATCAAAAAAGTTGTTTTTGATAGGGGTGGTTATCAATTTCATGGCAGAATAAGTGAATTTGCCATAGGCGCAAGAGAAGGTGGATTAGAATTTTAGTGGGAGAAATATGAAAGATACAAGGAATAATGATACTTCAGGATTAGAGAAACGCACAATAAGTATAAAAAGAGTTACGAAGACTACAAAAGGTGGGAAAAGACTTAGATTCCAGTCTTGTTGCGCGGTTGGAGATTGTCAGTCTCGTGTTGGAGTTGGTCTTGGAAAAGCTCAAGAAGTAGCAAGCGCAGTTAACAAAGCTGAAATTAGAGGTGAAAAAAATATGATAGAAGTTAAACAACGGGAAGGTACTATTCCACATAGTGTTTATGGAAAATGTGGAGCTTCTAAGATTTTTATGAGACCTGCTTCACCCGGAACTGGTATTATTGCATGTGGTTCTGCTCGAGCTATACTTGAATTAGGCGGGATAAGAAATGTTCTTACAAAAGCGTTCGGATCACATAATTCAGTTAATCTTGCGAAAGCTACCATTGATGCTCTTTTAAAATTAAGAACTTCTGAAGAGGTGGCCACTTTAAGGGGAATATGGAAAAAACAATAAATATAAAAATTACTCAGGTAAAGAGTGTAATAGGAAGTACTAAACGGAAAAAGGGAACAGTTAAGGCCCTTGGATTAAGACGAATAAGGCATTCGGTGATTCATAAGCTTACTCCTGAAATTGAAGGTATGGTAAATCACGTGAAAGAATTAGTAAACGTGGAATTAGTCAAATGAACTAATTGAGGACGGGTAGGTTGAAAAATTACAACCTATTTCTAAAAGAAATTGCTGAAAAAGAAGGAATTACACTTTTTGGCACCTGTAAAATTGAAGAACTGAAAGATTTATTCCATCAGGAGATAAAAGAAAATTTGCCATCTCTTTTGTATGCTATTTCTATAGGATATAGATTATCTAATGGAGTTCTCGCAACGATAAAAGATGCTCCAAGTTTACTTTATAAACATCATTATAAAAGTATAAATTGGTTACTTGACCAAGCTGTGGAAAAAATTGCAAGTGTGATTCAAAAGGAAGGAAAGCTTGCAGTTGCTATACCTGCCTCACAAATAGTTGATTGGGATAAACAAACTGGACATTTATCGCATATACTTATTGGACAAAAGTGTGGGATGGGATGGATTGGTCGTTCCGGAACCCTTGTAAATGCGAAATATGGAGCACAGGTAAGATATGCGACTGTTTTAACCGATATGCAATTAGAAGTAAGTAGTCCTTCAGAAGGAAGTTGTGGAAATTGTAAAAAGTGTATAGAAGCTTGTCCTGCTGGTGCAATTACTGAAGAAGGATATGATAAAAAAAAGTGTATGGAGAAAATAAAAGAGTTTGCTCGTATAAGGGGAATTGGAGTTGGTATATGTGGGATATGTATTAAAGCTTGTGTCCCAAATTAATGGAGAGAGATAATTATGTTTGATAGATTTGCAAGTAGAGGGTTGGGTATAGATTTAGGGACTGCTTCCACATTGGTATTTATTCCCGGCAAGGGAATAGTTCTCAATGAACCTACGGTAGTAGCCTTTGACGTAAAATCAAAACATGTTATTGCAGTTGGAAAAGAAGCAAAACAAATGCTTGGGCGAACGCCTGATACCATAAGAGCTATAAGACCAATGAGAGATGGAGTAATTGCTAATTTTGAAGCAGTGGAAGAACTTTTAAAACAATTTATTATGAGAGTTAAAGTAAGCGGTCTTTTTGCTAAACCTCGTGTGGTTGTTGCTGTCCCTTCCGGAACGACTGATGTAGAAAGGCGAGCTGTGCGAGATTCCGTAGAACATGCGGGCGCATCTGAAGCATGGTTGGTTTTAGAACCCGTTGCATCTGCTATAGGTGCCGGGTTAGAAATTGACTCATCGTTTGGCAATATGATAATTGATATCGGTGGAGGTACTACAGAGATAGCTGTAATTGCTCTCTCAAATATTGTGTGTAATGAATCAATAAGAGTAGCCGGAGATGAAATGAACCTTGCCGTAGTTGACCATTTAAAAAAGAAATATAATTTGTTAATAGGAGAATCTACAGGGGAAGCTATAAAGATAGAAATAGGGTCTGCTGCATTATCAAAAGAAGAAAAAAGTATGGAGGTTAGAGGAAGAGATGCTATTGGTGGATTGCCTAAGGCTATTAAAATTAATTCTAAAGAAATTCGTGAAGCGTTACAAGCGCCAATCACTGAAATTATCCGGGCGATTAAATTAGCATTGGAAAAAACCCCACCGGAACTTTCTTCCGATATTATAGAACAAGGAATTACATTGACCGGAGGCGGTTCGTTGCTAAATGGTTTGGGAGGACTTATTTCTAAAGAAACTGGGCTTATAGTAAAAACCGTAGACAATCCAATTGAATGTGTCGTTAAAGGTACAGGAAAAGTGCTTGAAAAATTTGAGAAATATAGAGACATCTTAGTTTAATATTTTAAGTAAAGGTAAAATTCCATAAAAAATGAAAAATAGAATTGGGTTAATTATAGTGACGTTTGTTTCTATAATTTTGATTATAACGGGAAGGACTGAAAATGGAATACAATTCCAACTGAAATTAAGTGGTGTTTTTGCCCCGCTGGAGTCATGTACCGCTTTTTTTTTTAATACCTTTAGAATAAGGCAGGAAAACAAAATTCTCAAACAAAAAGTAGTTGAGTTATCAACAGAGAATCAGATTCTTAATAGTTATAAATCTGAAAATGCTCAATTGCGAAAACTTCTTGATTTTAGCCAGCAAATACCTTATCTTGTAGTTCCTGCAAATATAATAAATAGGGAATTAGATCCCATATCTGAAGTCTGCGGAATTAACAAAGGTGTTTTGGATGAGGTAAAAATTGGACTACCTGTTATAACCGAGGATGGTATCTATGGTAAAATTGTAGAGGTTCAATCCAATAAAGCATTAGTTCAAACTTTGTTTAACTTTAATTTCAGGATAAGTGGAATGGATATAAGAAGTGGAGTACAAGGAATTGTAAGGTGGGAAAAAGGGAAAGGGTGCATATTAGAACATGTTCCAGTAAATTTCGATATAAAAGCAGGGGATGAAATCATCTCTTCCGGTATAGGTAGTATATTCCCCAAAGGATTAAATATTGGGAAAGTTAAGGAAGTGACTATAGATCCAAGCAAACTTTTTTATTATATTACTTTAGATCCTGCCTGTAAATTTGCTAAAGTTACTAATGTTTTTGTTCTAAAAGAAACAGCTTTGAATGCAAATGTTTCTGACGATTCTTTGTTAGTTAATACACTAGGTTGGAAAGTTATAAAAACAGTGCCGGATAGTATATATAATAAATCTTCGGATACTCTATATAATAAACCGAAAGATATTTATAATAGTTCTTTAAATGATACGGGTAGCATTAATCAAGAAGATGAAGAAATAATAGAGTAACTTCACTGCTAACAGGCAAAAATGATAAAATTAATCGTATCCACTTTTTTGTTTTTTATAATGCAAATTACGATAGTTAATAATATTGCCATATTCCATATTACGCCCGATATTGTTTTAATTATTATACTTTATATTGCTTTGTTTTATGGAGAAATAGGAATGTGGATAGGATTTGGAATAGGTATTTTTTTAGATCTTTATAATTTTTCACTGGGATGCAATACTTTAATGCTTTCTTTAATTGGTTATGGAGCTAAAGAATTATCAGGTAGAATTTATAGAGACGCCCCTTTATTATGGGGTATAATAATTATTACTAGTTCGATAATAAAGAATATAATTATATTTATACTGCAAAAAGAATTATCATTTCAACTTATAATGACATATATATTACCTGAAGCTATATATACCACAGTGGTAGGAATAGTTATATTTTATATATTCAAAAACTATCTGTTTATAAAAAATACTTATAACAGATAAAATTTAATAAAAGATTTATGGGAAAATTGAAAAAGATTTGACAAAAGCAACATGTTAAATAAAGATATCATAAATATAGATTTTAGGGGGGTGATAAGGATAAATAAAAATATAGTTTATAAAAATAGTAACGATTTTTTTAGGGGGTAAAAATGAGGAAATGTTTCATTCTTCTGATGATATTGCTTTTAGGCGTAAATGTGTTTGCTATAAATACAAACCTGAAAATTCAAGGTGCATTAAGAAATAGTAGTAAAAGTTGTGATTATGCTAAGTGTTCTCTAGGTCCAATACCTTTTAGTGCTTTTTCGGAAGACTTTGAAGGTGGATCGCTAGGTTGGGAAGCAGGCTTTGTCGGAAATCTTGTACCTACAACATGGCATACTGATACTTTTCAGGCTTATGGCGGAAGTGGAAAATCGTGGTGGATGGGAGGATCTCCTTCCATAAAAGGATATGATAATTTTTGGTACCAAAAATTAATTTCACCGAAAATAGTATTGCCAGCTACAGGTCTTACTTTTACATTTAAGATGAATAGGCATGTAGAAGGTACAGCAGGGGCAGAAGCACCATATAACGGTTGGGATGGCTGTAATGTTCGTATTTCAACGGATAATGGCGCTACATGGACAGTGTTGACAAATCCAACGCCTGCTTATAATTCTACAAGTATGTATAGTTTTGGTTTTGCACATGGAGAAGGGGCTAATGTTTCAGGTTGGGGTGGCTCTTCCGGTGGTTGGGTAAATGCAAGTTTTGATATCTCTTCTTATGCAAATGATACGGTTATGATTAGTTGGGTGTTTGCTTCAGATCCTGGACTTTGCACTGTGGATAGTGTAGGGATTTTTGGTTGGCAAATAGATAGTATTGATGTAGCGGGTGTATTTACAAATGACGGCGAAGATACTACGGGATTCTCCTATGCAAGCGGAGCTCACTTAATATATGATAGATGGGTGCTGACAGATAGTTCTTATAATAGCCCTGTACATAGTTATCATTGTATTCATGATTCTAACGCAATGCATGCACTTGTATCTCCTTCTATAAGTATTCCGGATACTGGGCAATCGTTTCTTTCTTATTATGTTTGGTGCGATATGCCTGATTGTGATGGAAATGCGGACCAGAAACTAGAGGATTATTACGAGATAGATATTTCTACAGATGATGGCATAGTATGGAACAATTTTGCTTATGATTATGGTGCTGCAGGCTCAGATTCTGGATGGGTACAAAGAGATATAGGACTTATGGAATCAAATATAATAGCTTTGGACCTTAGCCAATATGCAGGGCAGACGATTAAAATTAGATGGCTTGTTATGACTGACAATAACGATGATGGTGGAGTAGGAACAGGTTTGTATATTGATGATATTAACATTGATACGCTTGGCATAGAAGAAAGCAACAAGCCGAAAATATCTACATATAGCTTATCGAATTGCTCTCCTAACCCATTTACAAGAAGTACCGGAATCAAGTATTCCATTCCTACTAACTCTTGTGTTACAGTTAAAATCTTTAATCTCTCAGGACAGGAAGTAGCAAACCTTGTAGATAAAGAGCAAAATGCAGGTTCATATACTATTAACTGGAATGGAAAAGATAAAAATGGTAAATTAGTTCCAACAGGCATGTATTTATACCAGTTGAAATCGGGTAGTTTTTCCGAAACAAAGAAGATGGTATTAATGAGATAGTACTAGAAAACGACTAAGATTATTAAAAATGAGGGCGCTAAAAAGTGCCCTCATTTTTTTCTTGACTTTTTTAAAAAAAATACTAGATACAACCATACTATGGAAATAAAAGAAATTAACGAAAAAGTTCAGCAGGAGAGCGTCTTTTTAAGCACACTTTATGCTGAAATTGGTAAAGTAATAGTTGGTCAGAAATATTTTATTGATAGGTTGCTGATTGCACTTCTCGGGGATGGACATATTTTGGTTGAAGGCGTGCCGGGACTTGCTAAAACTCTTTCCGTATCGACACTTTGCGACTGTATTCAAACTAAGTTTCAACGTATTCAATTTACTCCCGATTTATTACCTGCCGATTTGATAGGAACTCTTGTATATAACCCGAGAGAAACAAGTTTTTCAGTAAAAAAAGGCCCGATTTTCAGCAACCTTGTCCTTGCAGATGAAATAAACAGGGCGCCTGCCAAAGTTCAATCGGCTCTACTTGAATCTATGCAGGAAAGGCAGGTTACAATTAGTGAAGAAACCTATAAATTAGAACAACCTTTTATGGTTCTCGCAACACAAAATCCAATAGAGCAAGAAGGAACTTATCCTTTACCTGAAGCTCAGGTAGATAGATTTATGTTAAAAGTCAAAATAGGATATCCTACGAAAGAGGAAGAATTGGAAATAATAGAAAGAATGACAAGCAAAGAAAAACCTAAGGCTAATAAGGTTATAGGAGTAAAAGAAATATTTCACGCAAGGGAAGTAATGCAAGAAATATATGTTGATAAAAAAGTAAAAGAATATATTGTTAATCTAATATTTGCTACTAGAGAACCGGATAAATATGGCGCAAAAGACCTTAAAGGATTAATAGCTTATGGAGCATCTCCTCGCGCATCTATTTATCTCACGATTGCTTCAAAAGCTAATGCGTTCCTGCATGGGAGAGGCTATATTACACCCGAAGATGTTAAAGCTGTTGGATATGATGTACTGAGGCATAGAATTATTTTCACTTACGAAGCAGAAGCAGAGAACATAACAACGGATGATATAGTAAAAAGATTATTTGAAGAAGTGGAAGTCCCATAGTTCTTTTTCCTCTCCGTCGGAGGACGGTTAAGTTCGTCTAAGGCGGACTAAAATTTAATATTCAAAATGCTTTCAGAAGAAGTAATCAGAAAAATCAGGAAAATAGAAATCCGCTCAAGACGAACGGTTACCGATGTGTTTGCGGGTGAGTACAAGAGTGTTTTTAAAGGTAAGGGAATGGAATTTCTTGAGGTCCGCGAATATTTCCCCGGGGACGATATCAGAACAATTGACTGGAATGTTACTGCAAGAACCGGAATCCCTTATGTGAAAAAATTTGCAGAGGAAAGAGAACTTACCCTGATGATACTTCTTGATGCCTCGGCTTCTTTTGATTTTGGAACAAAGACTAGAATAAAAAGAGAATTGGCAGCAGAAATAGGCGGCGTACTTGCTTTCTGCAGCCTTAGAAATAATGATAAGCTTAGCCTTGCCGTTTTTACGGATAAAATAGAAAAATTTATTCCTCCTGCTAAAGGAACGGCCCACGTGCTTACTACAATAAAAGAAATTCTATATTTTAAACCGGAAAATAAAAAAACAGATATGAAGCTAGCATTAGAATATGTTTCTCGGGTTATGGCAAAAAGATTTATTCTCTTTATTATCTCTGATTTTTTGACACCGGGATATGAACAAGCGCTTAAAATAGTAAGTAAAAAACAGGATGTAATCCCAATAAGAATGTTGGACCCTTTAGAAATTGAACTTCCTTCTGCAGGAGTAGTTGAATTCGAAGATCCGGAGTCTATGCAGAATATTGTTGTGGATACATCTGACTCCCAATTCAGAAAAAACTTTGTTCTTAAAAGAAAAGAAAGGCATGAAGAAGTAAAGTCTTTCTTTAAAAATTCAGGTATTGATTGTATTGATATAAGAACAAATGAAGATTATATGAAACCCCTTATCAAGTTTTTTGCAATGAGAGCAAGAAGAATGAGATGAAATTTGCCGAACCTGGATTATTTGTTTTGTTGTTTATACCACTGATTATATTCTTTTTGTATCTGTTTTATATAAAAAGACGAAAACAAATCAAATCCAAATTAGGAGATATTGAATTAGTAGAAAAAATGTGTTCGTCTGTAAATTATAAAATGCAATCTCTAAAAGTGTTCTTTATAATTTTAAGTTGTATTTTATTAGTTTTTGCCTTGTGCAGACCGCAATGGGGAACAAAGTTACAGGAAATTAAAAGAAAAGGACTTGATATTATGTTTATTCTGGACTTGTCTAAATCTATGTTAGCTGAGGACATTCCACCGTCAAGATTAGAATACGCGAAATTAGAAGTTTCTAATTTCATAGATAAATTAAAGGGAGATAGAGTTGGAATATGTGGGTTTGCGGGGCGGGCATTTATTTATTGCCCGTTAACTCTTGATTATTCGGTTGCAAAACTTTTTCTCGATATGCTTAACCCTGATGCTATTCCTACTCACGGTACTAAAATCGGAGATGCTATTATAAAAGTAAAAGAATCTTTTACCAACGACAATGCATCTAATTCTAAGTATAAAATAGCTATTCTTATTACAGATGGAGAAGATATTGATTCTGACTGGCATTCTGCCGTTCAGGAAGCAGTTAAATCAGGGTTTAGAATCTATACTGTTGGAATAGGAACCCCCGAGGGGGAACCAATTCCAATTAAAGATGAAAATGGGAATATATCCGGTTATAAAAAGGACCCCGAGGGGAAAGTTGTAATGAGTAAACTTAATGAACCTATACTTGAAAACATTGCCATACTTACCGGAGCAGGTTATTCAAGAGGTGGACTGGATAAAGTCTATCAAGCATTATCACATCTTGAAAGAAGGGAACTTACCGATAAGTTTGAAACTCAATATCAGGATAAATTTCAGTGGTTTCTACTGCCGGCAATAGTTCTTCTTATCGCAGGCTTCATAATTCCTGATAGGAAAAAGAATGCTTAATTTATTGTTATTTGTCGTCCCTATGCTTTTGGGCTCTCCACGAGACCTAAATGAGCACGGGAATAAATTATACAATAAAAAGGACTATGGTGGAGCATTGGAAAAATATAAATCCGCCCAGGTGAAAGATCCAAGACTTATGGTAATAGACTATAATATGGGATGCGCAAGGTATAAAGTAGATTCTCTGGAATATGCGATGTCACTATTTACAAAAATTATGGCTTCGCTTGAAAGTAAGGAACTAAAGGAAAAAGCTTGCTATAATATTGGAAATACTCTATTTAAATCGGGGAATTTGGAACTGGCAATGGAGTCATATAAACAAGCTTTAAGAATGAATCCGGACGATAAAGATGCAAAAATAAATCTGGAATTTGCACAAAAAATGTTAGAACAACAGAAACAGCAGCAAAAAGATCAAAAAAATCAAGATAAACAGAATCAGGATAAGCAGAATCAAGATAAAAAGCAAAATCAACAGCAAAAGGAGCAACAAAACAAGCAAGATAAACAGCAACAACAGGATAAACAAAACCAGGAACAACAAAAACAAAATGCTCAAAATATTCTTAAAAGCTTAGAACAAGATGAAAAAGATACTAAACAAAAGAGTCAACAGAAAAATGCTAAAGTAGGACAGATTCAAATCCTTAAAGATTGGTAAAAATGATTAGAAAAACGGTAAATTCTAAAACTATTATTTCCTTTATCACAATATTTTTATTGCCTTTGGTTCTAAGTGCTCAAAATATAGATTTTACTGCTTCTTGTGATAGAACGCAGGTTGCATTAGGAGAAACTTTTACTCTTGAAGTTAAAGTCGGGGGTAATATATCTAATGCTCCCGAACCTAAATTGCCACAAATGAATGATTTTGATGTTGTTTCCACCGGTAGAATGCAAAATATGTCTATTATTAACGGAAAAGTATCTTCCGCCATATCTTTTAACTATACTCTTTCCCCAAGAAAAATCGGTAAATTCACTATTCCCCCCTGTACTATGACATATAAGGGGAAAAGTGTACAAACCCAGTCTATTGATATTGAAGTGGTAAAATCATCTGCGTCTACACAATCCTCGTCCCAATCACCCAATACTGTGAATCTACCTAAAAGGGGTACGGGACAAAAAGATGTTTTTGCTACGCTTACAATTAGTAAGAATAAAGCTTATGCAAATGAACAATTACTTCTAACTTTTAAATTTTATCAAGGAGTAAATCTATCATCTAATCCATCTTATAATCCACCTCCTGTAACAGGCTTCTGGATGGAAAATTTAGGACAAACCCATAATTATGAGACTATTTCCGGAAGGCAATATCTTGTAAATGAAATAAAATATGCGTTATTTCCAATGTCGGAAGGAACATATAAGGTAGGTCCCGCTTCTATAAGATATGAAGTAGAAGATTTTTTCAGTTTTCCATTTGGTGGCGAAACAAGGGTTGCAACAACCAATCCATTGGAAATTACGGTCATTAATCTCCCATCGAAAGCCAAACCAACTGATTTTTCCGGTGCCGTCGGAAAGTTTGAAATGTCATCCAAGTTAGATAATGCACAGGTAAAACAATGGGAACCTGCTACTCTATCTATTACGATTAGTGGAGAAGGAAACATAAAATCAATAGAAACTCCTAAATTACCTGAATTACCTGATTTTAAGATATATTGTTCCGGCTCGGATGTAAAATCCAATACTAGTAAAAATAGAATTGCAGGACAAAAGGTTTTTAAAGTTATCCTTGTTCCTCAAAGAGAAGGTAAGTTTGAAATACCACCTATAAATTTTTCTTATTTTGACCCTTCTATTGCCGAATATAAGACACTGACCACAGGTAATTTGTCTCTTAGTGTAAGCGCCGGGATAAAATCACAGTCTTATGTTGCGTCCCAGGAAGGACAACCCGTTGAAATAGTAGGGCAAGATATTCAATATATAAAAACAGAATTGAATCTTAAAAAAGAAAATAATTGCCTTTATAAAAATAAAATGTTTTTATTTGTTCAGATTTTGCCCTTGCTTGCTCTTTTAATTGCTTTTGTATCGGCTAAACAAAAGGAAAAACTCCTGACGGATAAAGCTTATGCTCGTGCTGTAGGTGCCGACAGGACAAGAAAAAAAGGGCTTGCCAAGTGTCAGAAAACATTAACAAAAGGAATGACAAAAGAGTTTTATGATGAAGTTCATAGAATTTTAATCGGGTATATAAGCGGCAAGTTAAATATACCGGCACCTGCTCTTACAACAGAGGTAGCAATAAATAGGCTGAAAGGAAAAGGTGTTGATGAAGAACTGTTGAAAAGATTTCATAATCTGCTTTCTTGCTGTGAGCTTACAAAATTCGGATTGGGTGAATTGAAAAATGAAGAAATGAAAAAGAATTATAAAGAATTAACCGAACTATTGACAGAATTTTCAAAAAAATTATGAAAATAATATTATTATTGATCTTATCAACCAATCCGGATATTGCTACTCTAACAGATGCCAATAACCTATATAATAAAGGACAGTATGATGCTTCCATAGAAAAATATGAAAACTTAATTAATAAAGGTGTAGCAAACCATGTGATATATTACAATTTAGGAAATTGTTATTTTAAGCTTGGTAAATTTGGAAATGCTGTTTATTTTTATAAGAAGGCACAAAGACTTGCTCCGGGAGATCATGATATTAACTATAATCTTGATTTTGTACGCTCAAGGCTTACGGATAATTTGAAAACATCACAGTATCCTAAATTTATTACTTCTTTCATAGATTTTTTTACATCTTTGAACGTTAATTTCCTTTCACTATTTGCTTCTATATTATATTTCCTGCTTGTAATTACGATTATTATGTCTTTGTTTAAAACCCGCTTCCCGGTTAAAAATTATATATTGGGGTTATTTGTAGCTTTATTTGTTGTTCTGGTTGTTTTTATTATAAATTTCAAAACAGTAAATTCCAGGGAAGGTGTCCTTATCGATAATGTTGCAGAAGTAAGAAGTGGACCATCGGAAGATTATACGCTGATATTTACCATCCATGAAGGGATGGAAATGAGAATATTGGATGAACAAATCCGACAAACAACAGGTGGACAGGAAAGCTGGCTTAAAATAACTTTGCCTGGTGGACTTGAAGGATGGCTACTTGCAGAGAAAGTTAAAAAATTATGATAACACTCCTTTTTATACTAATTTCTTCGGTTAACTTTAATACAAATGTAGATAAAAATGAAATATCTGTTGGAGACCGTATTAAATACCAGATAGATATACAAAAAGAACAATCAATAAAACTTGATACTACTGAATTACCCCAAATAGGACAACCGATTAAAGTAATTTATTTCCCTGTTGATACGGATACTTTATCTGTTAAAATGTTAAGTAGTAATTTTGAAATAATAGACAGAAAAATATCCGAAGATAAAAAATCGGTTAAAATTGTTTTTACTCTTACAAGCTTTAAGGCGGGAAACGATACTATACCTGAATTAACCATAAAATATAAAGATAATACAGGGAACAAATCCGAATTTGTTACTAAAGGAATACCTGTTAACGTTAAAAGTATATTGCCTGATAATATTCAGGATATAAAAGATATTAAGCCCCCGGAATCAATACCAAGAAATTGGGGGATGATACTTTTAATCTTATTGATTATAGTTGTTTTGGGTGCTACAGGATGGATAATATATAAGAAAAGGCGTAGGAAAATAGAAACGGCTGAAATATTATTAAGGCCGCCTTATGATTTAGCATTAGAACGCCTTAACTCCTTAAAATTAGACAAAAATAATATAAAAAAGTATTATATCGAACTTTCGGATATTATAAGACAGTATATTGAAGGAATATATACTATTTCTGCGCCTACCGAAACTACCTTTGAACTTTATAGAGAATTAAGAAAAATAAAAATAAAATATGAAATCATTGAATATATAAAAAGCTTTTTAGATAATTGTGATATGGTAAAATTTGCTAAATATGTGCCTTCTCCGGAAATAATAGAAAAGAATTATCTGGATGCAAAGGAAATTTTAAGTAAGACTAAACCTGAGGAAAAAGTTGTTATATCAGAAAATGTAGGTAAAAACGGAGGTCAATAAATGTTTCATTTCGCATCTCCATATTGGTTGTTAGGATTGCTCTCTCTTCCTTTAATATTCTGGTGGCACCTTAAGAAAAAACATTCAACTATGAGATTTACTTCCGTTGATTCTTTTGCAGGTATAAAAGAATCTTTTAGAATAAAACTTTATAAAATATTGCCATTTATTGAGATTTTTACAATTGGTGTATTGTTAATAGGGCTTGCAAGGCCTCAAATCGGAAAAACGTATGAAGAAATAGTTACAAAAGGTATCGATATAATTCTTGTATTAGATATTTCTTCCACTATGAATACTATTGACTTCCCGCCCGATTATAATGTGGATAAAATTGAAGGTATATTGAGAAGTGGGCACCAGGAATCTTTACCCATCCGTTTACAAATTGCTAAAAATGCTGCTAAAGATTTTATTAATGGCAGAAAAGGGGATAGAATCGGTTTGGTTTTGTTTTCTCAACAGTCGTTTACGCAATGTCCCTTAACTCTGGATTATAATATACTTTTAAAACTTCTTGATGAGTCCAAAATTGGAATGATTGAAGATGGAACCGCTGTGGGAATGGGCATTGCAACAGCTGTAAATAGAATAAAAGACTCTGATGGAAAAAGTAAAATTATTATTCTTTTAACAGATGGAATAAATAATGCCGGTAAAATAGACCCTATGACCGCCTCGCAACTTGCTAAAACTATGAATATAAAAATATATACTATAGGAGTGGGAAATAAAGGAATAAGCGTATATCCGGTCCAAACAGGTTTTGGTGTTAGATTTGCAGAAGTAAAAGAACAGTTAGACGAAGAACAATTACAAAAAATTGCCGATATTACAGGTGGACTGTATTTTCGTGCAGACTCTCCGGATGCCCTAAAAGGTATTTATAAAACTATAGATAAATTGGAGAAAGTAGACATAAAAACAAAAAGATATACTCTTTATCGGGAAATATATAAATATTTTGTATATATTGGGTTATTGAGCTTGTTATTGTATATTTTTCTGATTTTTGTAATAGTAGCAAAAATTCCTTGAACTAATTTATACTTAAAAAACAATCAAAAATAATAAATTCCCAGAGAAATAGTAATTGACAAACATAAAACTCCAATTATTAATTAAAAAATTTAAATTACAACCATATTATATGAAGATGCAGGACAAGGGGGCGACATGAGGAAAGGGAGATTTAATGTAGCAAAAGCTACATTAGCAGGATTCGTGAGTTTGTTTTTCATTGGCAGGCTTTTTGCGGCTAATGATATTACAAGACCGGATGGAAGTACGGATATAACTAAATTAAACACTCTTCTTAAACAGAAGGGTGCAGGATGGGTTGCAGGAGAAAATCAATTTTCTAAAATGACTTCCGAAGAAAGGAAATCTTATCTCGGAACTTTGACTTCTAACGAGCAAATTCCCGAAAAAGAAGTAAAACAGGTCAAAACATTACCTGCTTATTTTAACTGGAAAAACAAGAATGGCGTTAACTGGATGAGCCCTGTAAAAGACCAGAAAAGTTGTGGAAGTTGCTGGGCATTTTCAGCTGTTGGTGTAGTAGAAGCATTAATAAATATAGGAGAAAATAATCCTACACTTAATTATGATCTGTCAGAACAAACATTAGTTACGTGCTCAGGAGCCGGAAGTTGTGGTGGAGGATACGTCGACAAAGCGCTTAGTTTTATCCAGAGCACAGGGCTTCCTCTGGAGAGTTGTGACCCTTATACTGCTGCTGACGATGGATGCAGCAGATGTGCTGATTGGGCATCTCAGGTGAAGAAAATTAGTGGTTACAAAAGCGTTTCAGGTGCCAATATTAAAACTGTGTTATTAGAAAATCCACTTTCTGTTACTATGCAAGTTTATGAAGATTTTTGGTATTATTCCGGTGGAATATACTCTTACCAATACGGTGGTGCAGCAGGTCAGCATGCTGTTGTAGTTATTGGTTGGGATGATGCGAATTCCTGCTGGATAGCAAAGAACTCATGGGGCACAGGTTGGGGAGAAGGCGGGTTCTTCAGAATAGCATATGCTAATGACGCGGGCTTCCCGGGTTCTCCTCTTGATGCAGATTATGCCCTTGTTGCTCTTACCGCACCTAATGGCGGAGAAACTATCATAAAAGGTGATACGTATATTATAAAATGGTTTAATGTGACCGGTGATGTAAAAATAGATTTATATAAAGGTGGCGTATTTAATAGCACGATAGTAAGCAGCGTATCAAATACCGGAGTTTATAGTTGGGTTGTGCCTACAAGTTTAGGCACGGGAGCGGATTATAAAATAAGAGTAAGTCGTGTATCTAACGCTTCTGTTTATGATGAGAGCGACAATTACTTTACTATTACTGTTCCAAATGTTGTGGTTACTACTCCTAATGGTGGTGAAAGCTGGGTAGCAGGAAGTCCGTATACTATAAAATGGACAAGCGTTGGAGTTAGTAGTGTGAATATAAGCCTATACAAAGGTGGAGTTTTGAATAGTAATATAGCAAGTAATGTTGGAAGTACCGGTTCATACTATTGGAATATCCCTGCATCTCAGGCTTTGGGCACGGATTACAAAATAAGAATAACAAGTACTACTAATTCTTCTATTTTAGATGAAAGCAATAGCTACTTTTCGGTTACCGGACCGGCTCTTACGGTTACTACTCCAAATGGTGGAGAAAATTGGGCAACGGGCAGTACTTGTGCTATAAAATGGTCAACTTCCGGAGTAAGTGGTAATGTAAAGATAGATCTATATAAAGCTGGAGTTCTGAATAAAACCATAATAAGCAGTACTTCTAATTCCGGGACATATAACTGGGCTATTCCTACGACACAGACACTGGGAACGGATTATAAAGTGAGAGTAACAAGTGTTTCTAATACTTCTATCTGGGATGAAAGTAATAGTAATTTTATTATTAGTGTTCCAAATATTACCGTTGTTACACCAAATGGTGGAGAAAACTGGACACAGGGATCTGTTAATGCCATCAAATGGTCAACAGCTGGGGTGACCGGCAATATAAAGATAGAGTTGTATAAAGCCGGGGTATTTAAACTTTCGATAACGGGCAGTACCGGAAATACCGGAACATACAATTGGACTATACCTACAGCTCAAGCAATAGGAGCAGACTATAAGATAAAAATAACAAGCGTATCCAATACAGCTATCTCAGACCAAAGCAATAACAATTTTTCAATTTCAGCTCCGACAATAACAGTTGTTACGCCTAATGGTGGCGAGAGTTGGACAAGAGGAACGGTTAATGCTGTAAAGTGGACAACCGTTGGTTTAAGTGGGTATGTAAAGATAGATTTATACAAAGCAGGAGTCTTCAAAAACACTATAATTAATAGTGTTTCTAACACCGGGACATATAACTGGACTATACCTACAGCTCAAGTAGTAGGGGCAGATTACAAGATAAAGATAACAAGTTCTTCCAATACTACTGTTTCCGATCAGAGCAATAATAACTTCAGTATTGTTGCAGCGGCAAAAGCAAATATGCCAAAAGTTATAAGTGAATACAAGCTTTATCAATCTTCTCCGAATCCCGCTAAAGGACAGGTTTTAATTAGTTATCAGGTGCCTGTAAAGACTAGTGTAAGTTTAAAAATCTATGATAGAAGTGGTAGACTGGTAAAGACGCTTATAAATGAAGAAAAAACGATGGGATACTATGAAGTAAATTGGAATAGAAAAGATGATGCGGGTAATGTGTTGCCTCAAGGAGTTTATCTCTATAGGCTTGAAACAAAAGGCTTTAGAACGGCAAAAGAATTGATTTTATAAAAATTCAAAAATCAGGTTCAGATTGTACCTAGTTTGTATCAGTCTGAACCTGGTTTTTATTTTCAGCGAATAAAACTCTAGAAGCATATATAAATATTTGAAATAGAAGTTTTTGTTTTTATAATCCCAATTTATAATGGAATAAATTTTTTACTTGCAAAGTAACAATTTTTGAGACATAATCCTATTTTGTGCGCCTGTAGCTCAACTGGATAGAGTGGTGGACTTCGAATCCAAAGGTTGGGGGTTCAAATCCCTCCAGGCGCGATAGATGTATATCAAATTGTTGTCAAAATGGTAAAAAAGAATATGAATTTTATTAGCTTACTGTATCCAGCGGAGCTGGATAATCCGCCTGAGGCGGACTAAGGACTTTGTCCAAGAGCTTCCTATAAAATGAAACTATTTGCTCCTTATCTGGCTAATTATAAAACCAAACTCTTTATTTGTTTTACGTTTATGATGCTTTTTGCCCTTGTGTCGGGGTTTTCTATTTCCTTATTGTCTCCCTTTTTGAATGCAATTTTTTATAATAAACCTGTACTACCGGATGCTCATTATGATTTATTAGTTAAGTTTAACGCCTGGGTTTTAGGTGAATCGAAACTCTCTGCTCTTATAAAAATACAGATAATGCTGGTTTTAGTTTTTCTGTCTAAAGGAATTTTTAGCTATATTAACAGGTATTTGGGGGTATCAGTAGAAGAAAATATAACTAAAGATATAAGAAATAAAACATATTCTCATTTAGAAAAGCTTTCTCTTGATTATTTCCACGGTACAAAAACAGGTATAATAATTTCAAGGTTAACCAATGATATATCCAAAATTCGTGATTCAATTAAAGATGGAATGCTTGCGTATTTAAGGCAATTATTGCTTATTTTCGTTTTTCTTTGCTTTGCTGCCTATATATCATGGCATCTTATGTTGATAAGTATCGTAATTTTCCCTTTATTTGGGTATATTTTGAATAAACTTGCCAAAAAATTAAGAGAAAAAAGCAATAACGTTCAGGAAGATATGGGGAAAATTATAAGTTTACTTGGCGAAATTGTAGGCGGAATCAAAATAGTAAAAGCTTTTTTATCGGAACCCATTGAGAAAGCCAAGTTTTTCAAATCTACTCAAAGTTATCTCAAATCCGCTCTAAAATTTGAAAGAGTAGGTTTGATAGGAATTCCTTTGGCAGAAATGATAACGGCTATTGGTTCCTGTATAATAATAGGTTATGGAAGTTATGAAATCCTTGTTGTTAAGAGTCTTACACCGGACAGATTTCTTGTTTTTCTTGCCTGCGCCTTATCAATTATGGAATCATTAAGGCAATTACCTATGGCAAATGTTAAGTTACAGGAAGGAACTCAGGCTATAATAAGAATAAATAAAATTTTAGATATTAAACCCACTATTACGGAAATATCTAACCCTATACATCTTGATTTTAATAAACAAATTAAGTTTCATAACGTGCAATTTAGTTATGAAGCGCCCCAAATTGTATTAAGTGATATATCGCTAAAAATAGATAAAGGCGAAAATATAGCTCTTGTAGGCCCATCCGGGGCAGGGAAATCTACACTTACTGAATTGTTGCTTAGGTTTTATGACCCGACAAAAGGCCTTATTACAATTGACGATATTGATATTAAACAGGTATATATTAAAGAATTGCGAAGTCTTATTGGGCTTGTTACACAGGATCCTATCCTATTTAATGATACTGTGGCAAATAATATTGCTTATGGTTTTTCTTCCATAGACTATGATAGAGTTGTTTCTTCTGCTAAGCTTGCAAATGCAGATGAATTCATTAACAAGATGCCGCTAAAATATGATACTGTAATAGGGGAGAGGGGAATAAAATTATCGGGAGGAGAAAGGCAAAGACTGGCAATTGCCCGTGCACTTTATAAAAATCCACCGATTCTTATATTTGATGAAGCCACTTCTCACCTGGATAATGTAACGGAGTCTAAATTACAGGAAGCTATACAAAAATTACTTGCAAACAGGACTGCAATAGTTATAGCACACAGATTATCAACTGTCCAGAATATGCATCGCATAATTGTTATGAATGAGGGTAAAATAATAGAAGAAGGGACTCACGAAGAACTTATAAAAGCAGGAAATCTGTACCAAAAACTTGCACAAACAGAATTAAAGTAAGCCTTTCTTTTTTCGTGGGATTTTTTTTACCTTTACGCTTTTCAGATTACACTCCCGCCCTTTTATTAAATCAATCTTCTTGGAATTGCATTTTTTACATCTCAAATCAGGTAATAAAAAATGATATACAGGGTCAGCGGAAAATTTTATATTTCCACTATAACCACACTTATTACAATAAACAACAGGTTTTATTCTTTTTATATTAATCTTAAGATTGGTTTTATTTGTGTTTTTTAGCAATTCTTTTAGCCAGAACTTAATTTGTTCTTCGTTTGCAAATGTAAATTCTCCAAGTTCAATATTTAGACCAATTATTGTTAGCTTATCTTGCCGTTTTTTAAATTCATTTAAATGCATAACAATTTCTTTTGCAATTGTGAATTCGTGCATTTTGTATATGTGATTAAAGAAGTTTTTATTTTAATAACTTACTAATGAAAGTGGCGAGAAGTTCAACGCCTATGTTTTTTCGTGCACTGGTTTCAAAAACTTTTATACCGGGTTTTATCTTTTTCATAGCAGATTGTAATTTTTTAGGTTCTACACCCATTACATCTTTCAATTCTATTTTATTAATTACTCCTATATTAGCTTCCATAAAGATATAAGGATGTTTTACAACCATAAAAGGTCCTTCCGTCACGGAAACGACTACCATTCTTTTGTGTGTTCCGAGTACAAATTCTCCGGGACATATAAGATTCCCTACATTTTCAATAATTAATAAATCAATTTTATTTAAAGGAAGTTCTTTTATTGCCTTTCTTACAAGATTGGCATCTAAATGGCATTCTTTCCCCGTATTTATCTGAATTACTTCTGCTCCTGCAGATTTAATAATATCTGCATCAAGAGTTGTTGTTAAGTCTCCGCATAGAACGGCAATTTTGTATTTTTTACTTAAAATACTTACTATTTTTGTTATTAAAGTAGTTTTCCCGGCTCCTATTGCTCCCATAATATCAATTGCTAATATATTATGTTTTTCCAATAACTTTTTATTCTCTTTAGCTATTTCTTTATTCTTTTTAAGAAGGTCTTCAGATAGTTCAATATCAAAAATTTCTCCATCAATACTTTCTATTATTTTAGTTTTTCTTTGCATTCTGTCCTTTTGTTTATTTATGTTTTTTTATTGCATCTTCTACTATTTTTATTGCGCAATAATCTCCACACATAGTACATACTTCCGACATTTTTGGTTTTCTTTCCAAACGAAACTTTTTCAATATTTCGGGGTCTATTGCCAATTCTGTCTGTCTATCCCAATTTAGTTTTTTTCTTGCTTTTGAAAGCTCGTTGTCTCTTTCTTTTGCGCCTTTGATTCCCTTTACAATGTCTCCCGCGTGTGCTGCAATTTTTGATGCGATTATTCCTCTTCTGACTTCCTCTATATTGGGTAATCCGCCGTGTTCTGCAGGAGTAACATAGCATAAAAAATCTGCTCCCGCGGAAGCTGCGATTGCTCCACCTATGGCGCTTGTTATTTCATCATACCCGGGGGCAATGTCTGTAACTATTGGCCCTAAAACATAAAACGGTGCACCCTGACATATTTTTTTCTCCAATTGTATGTTCATTGCTACTTCATTCAGAGGAACATGTCCGGGCCCCTCTATCATTACCTGTACTCCTCTTTTATTTGCTCTTTCTTTAAGCTCTCCAAGAATAAGAAGTTCTTGAATTTGAGCTCTGTCTGTTGCATCACCAATTGCTCCGGGTCTGAATCCATCACCAAGAGATAAAATAACATCGTATTTATATGCAATATCAAGTAAACGGTCAAAATGCTCATATAAAGGATTTTCTTTTTTATTTGCTAACATCCATGTGATTAAAAACGCTGCTCCTCTTGAAACGATATCCATAATTCTTGTTTGAGCACATAGCCTGTCAAATACTTCTCTTGTAACTCCGCAGTGTACGGTTATAAAATCTACTCCATCTTTAGCCTGTTCTTCTATGACTTTGAAAATATCATCAGAAGTCATAAAAACAATTCCCCCTTTGGATTTAACTGTTTCTGTGGCTACCTGGTATATGGGGACTGTTCCAATTGGTCCGGCAAAAGCCTCCTGAATAATTTTTCTAAATTTTCTTAAATCTCCGCCTGTGGATAAATCCATAATCGTATCTGCTCCTGCTTCTCTTGCTACTTGAGCTTTCTTTTTCTCCAATTTAATATCACAGCAGTCTGTGGAAGAACCAATGTTTGCATTTATCTTAGTTCTCAGCCCTTTGCCAATTCCACAAGGATGTTTTAAACTGTATTTTGAGTTGCAAGTAATAACAATTTCACCGTTTGCTACCCCTTTAGCTATAGTTTCAGGAGATAACCCTTCCTGTCTTGCAACAGCCATTATTTCTGGAGTGATTTTCCCCTTAAGTGCATAATTAATCTGTGTCATATTTTAATCTAAATCGATAGCACCTGCTGTTGATCTTTCCCTTTGTCCTTTAAAAAATTGAGGTTTGGCTTGCATTTCCCTATCGCTCATGGAACAATTACCATCAAACATAACTCCCTCTTCTATAATAAGTTGTTTGCATTTTATGTCACCTTTAAGTCTTGAACCTGTCCCAAATTCTGCCCTTCCACCTATGAATATATTTCCATCTATACTACCGGCAAGCATAAATTCTTTTGCATGAATATCTCCCCTTACTTTGCCTGTTTTGCCAATAATTATTGCTTCCGTAACATCAAGGTTTCCCTCTACAGTTCCATCAACTCTTATACTTCCTTCTACTTTAAGTCTTCCGTTGACGATTGTTCCAACACCAATGATATTAGTAATAGTAGCTCTTGGTTCTTTCATTGCACCTCCTTTACTTCAAAATATCTCTTGCAATAACGAGTTTTTGTATTTCAGAAGTCCCTTCATATATCTCTAAAATCTTAGCATCTCTGTAAAAACGTTCAATTGGGTAGTCTTTTGTATATCCATACCCCCCATGGATTTGTAATGCTTTTCTGGATACATTAACAGCTGTTTCTGAAGCAAAAAATTTTGCCATCGCGGAATAACGCGAAAATTTAGGTATACCGCTATCTTTACAATAAGCTGCATAATAAACAAGCCATCTTGCTGCTTCTATTTGTGTTGCCATTTCTGTAATCATTGCCTGAATTAGCTGGAATTCAGCGATTGGTTTCTCAAATACTTTTCTTTCTTTGGCATATTTTATGGCTGTATCAAAAGCCCCTTCTGCAACGCCTAATGCTTGTGCGCCAATGTCAATTCTTGATACATCAAGCAAGTGCATACAAATCTTGAATCCATCTCCTTCTTTGCCAAGAATGTTGGTTTTTGGTATTTTTACGTTCTCAAACATTAATTCGGAATTAGAAGTTCCTCGCATTCCCATTAAATCCTCATGTTTTCCTATCGTAAATCCGGGGGTGTCTCGTTCTACTACAAAAGCACTTATCCCTTTATGTTTTAATTCTTTGTTGGTGTAGGCAAAAATAATGAAAATACTGGCTTCTCCTGCGTTAGTAATAAATCTTTTTGTCCCGTTAAGTATATAATTATCTCCATCTAATACAGCTGTTGATTCCATTCCTGCCACATCTGATCCTGCGTTGGGTTCAGTAATTCCTATGGCACCTATCTTGTCTCCTTTACAAAGGGAAGGTAACCATTTTTTCTTCTGTTCTTCTGTTCCAAAATTATAAATAGAATAGCAAATGAGAGCATTATGAACGGCAACAATAACACCGGTGGAAGGACAAACCTTTGAAAGTTCCTCTACTACAATAGCAAGAGAAAAAAAGTCAAATCCTGCGCCGCCATACATTTCAGGCACTACAACTCCCATTAATCCTAACTTTCCTAGCTTTTTTATATTTCCCTTTGGAAATTTAGCTTCTCTATCTATCTCTGCTGCCATAGGTTCTATCTCTGCTTTAGCGAATTTACGAATCATTTCCTGTAACATTTTTTGATCTGCATTTAATTCAAAATCCATAGATCCCCCTAATTTCTTAACTTATCTGAGAATCATAAGTTTATAAACTTTAGATATTTCTTCTCTTGTAGACCCCTCTGATACCGCATTGATTTTATACATGTAGATACCATTAGCCACTCTATTTCCGAGTTTATCTCTTGTGTCCCAGTAAATTTTGTTTGAGCCCGGGAGTAAAGCCGCGGATTCGATAGTTTTAATAAACCTGCCGGAAACAGTATAAATTTTTATAGTTACGCTTGACTGTTTTGATAAAAAGAAATGAAATTCCGTATGTTCTCCTCGCACAGGATTTGGAAAGTTCATAACTTTTGTAAGGGTTAGTTCGCTTGCAGGTTCAATTCTTAATATAGCAGTGGTGACACTTGTATTGCCTAAGTTATCAGATGCCTGAAACACCAGTGTGTCTATTTTTTCAGTTAAATCCAGTTGATATGAAACTCTGCCACGAGTACAACTTCCAACATCATATTGAAAATAATCTGCAAGTTGCACATTAAAATCTAATAATTTACCGCTTTTTATTTTAAGCGCAAGGACAAGATTAAGGGGTGTTATTCTGTTAAATATATTTATTCCGGATTCATCTTCTAATGTGGCTGAAAATGTGAATTGTCCGGGTACCGTAAAGAAAGTATCCGGTTCTCCTAATTTAATTGTTTTGCCATTTGCAGCCATTGTAATTTTAGGTCCTGTTATGTCTTTTATATTGCCTTTACCCCATTTAGCAGATATGTCTTTGTATGTATTGCCACATAAATTGCCATTCCATGCAAAAACACTGATTTTAGCTTGATCCCCACAAATTAAAGTATCCTGAATAGAGTCAAGTTCCGGGATAAAAAATTCCTGTTCCCATACTCCATTTTTTACTTCGGTAACACCTTCGAAAAGTATATCATCAATTAGCTGGAAAGGTTTTTGGTCAGGCCCCATTAGCATTCTTCCCCGCATCTTATATTTTGTACTACCTGTAATGCCAGCATAAGAAATGCTGTTATAGTTGTATGTATAAGTATATTCGGAACTCCTGACGGTAATAAAAGCAAATTTAGCTCCAGGTGCTTTACCTTTCACAATCAATTTTTCACCGCCTCTGATTACATTTGAGAAAGAGTCTATTTCCACTGATATAACCCTTTCAGGCAATCTTGTTGCTGGATCTGCAAATAAATTCTCATTTACTTGTAAATCTTTTGCAAGACTGCGCCCATACATTCCCTGTCCTAATGTGTTTAATTTCTGCTTAAGTAAAAGACTAATTAGTAAAGTATCCATACCTGAAGAACCACCTGTAGTCCTGGTTGACGCTACAGAAGCAATGGCGCCCTTGTTGTATACCTTTTGCAAATAATCGGCCATACAATCATCATCTATCCTATCAAAACATCCCACGCCACATGACCAGAATTGCCAGATAGGATTTTTTACGCTGTTATTTAGTGCATCAATATCACGGGGATTGTAAAAAAGAACCTCGTGACAAAAAAGGTAAAGATTGCCATGACCGGATGCAAGCGTCATATACATACCTTTGTCAATGTTTCTTATGATATCGTTTTCTGCCCTAGGTTTAACAGTACCTTCTAACGGATAGTTCATCGAATAAACCTTAAATGCATCATATTCTTTTGGAAGCATATTTGCACATCGCTCTAAATTCGCTACGAACATATCCCTGTCAGGATATTCATCGTCAGATATTAACAATACTCTGTTCTGCCATACGCCCTGACTTGTTTCATATTTAATAAGTTTATCTACGGCATTGCTGGCTTCTTCTTTACTTTTTGCCGTAATTCTTCCTATGGCAAAATCTCTGTCAGTAAACCAATCGTCCCAACAGTAATTGCTTTGAGGCGGATATCCGTATTCTCCGACTTTATACCCTTCTTCTCTCGCAGGAATACGGTTTTTGGGAACATCTGACTTGTATGCAAACGTTCCGGCACCAAGCAGTAAACAATATCCTGGTTCGCCCCAGTTGTCATATGCATAAGTTAAAAAGTTTTTTATTGCATAAGGAGAGCTGGATAATCCCCATGAAAAGTTGTTGTAAATATCATTCAAAGCAACTACTTCCGTTGCCATACCGTAATTGTTTCTATAGTCTTTAAGTCTTATCGCATATTCCATAAAATCCGAAGGTGAAATTATTATATTTTTTACAACTGCAGTTTTATTTCTTAAATTATAAGGACTTTCAGTCTTTATGCTGCTAATAGACTTGTATCTGCAACTTGCATAATAATTTCCTTCGGTCCCGTAAAACTCTGCTGTTCCATTTGCAAAGCTTGATCCATAAACTTTAACAGGATGTAATGGATTAGAAATATTGAATATTATTGGACTTTCTTGAAAATCTGTAATTGTGAATTTATCTTTACCGTGGAACTTTAATTCTCCGTTACTGGCTCTGTAACTCTTAGAATAACGTACTTCAAACCAATCGAAGAACAAAATATCTTTATCCGTTGACGAATCATCCTTGACCACCTCGAATTTTAATGTGTTTTGTCCTTCTTTTAGAGATGAGGCAACTCCTTCGAATGTTTTTTGTGGATATTCATTTGGTCCTATCCATTTTTTATCCATTATTTCCGTGTTATTTAAATAAATTTTTATTCGGTGTCTCATAGTATCTGAACGTTCTTTTGCTCCACTACTCATATCTGTATACCATCCGTAAACTGCAACCGTAATATTACAGGAAGTGCTGTAAACTCCCGTTGCGTTAAACGTATAATTTTTTGCGATACTATGAGTTCCGGGTTCCCTTTCGATTCTTTCCCAAACCCAAGATAATCCACATTTTGCAGGACATTCATTGTCCTGTTCAATATGTAGGGTGTCTCCAAAATATGACGCTGCTGTTCCACTCCCACTGCTTTCTAAACTGTCTCTTTTTCCTTGCGATTCTCCGTAAGTCAACCAATATATGTTTGTATTTGTAAATGGATTGAAGTATTCCGATTCGTTTTTCCCGTAACCTGCTAATACAGTAGCATAAAATAGAATACTTGTATCAGGTAATATGGATATCGGAATTTCAATCAAACTGTCCCCAAAATTTGTAACCATTTTACTGCCACCATTATAAATTTTTATAGTAGTCGGATCAATTCTGCCAATGCCAACGGAATTAAGCTGATTCCTGTCTATTTTGTATATGCCTTCCGCTGAAACCTCTATCTTGTACCACGAACCGGTAGAGTATTTACGGGAAGATTTTAAAGGGGACGATAATCTCCAGTTCTTTGCCTGTTCGTAGTTAAGCAATACGGCTTTAAATGTATTTTCAAATATCTTGTCTTGCCTGTAAGTTCCGCTGCCTCCGGAAAATTTTAGATGCACTTTTAAACTCTTGTTTATTGCCATGGTTTTTCTAACTGGGTTGTATCTGATTGGATTTATTCTTAGTTTTATTATTTCCTGCCCTCTGTAAATGTTCCTTTCTGCTATTTCTACTACTTTTGATGGCCAGAATATGTCCTGTGCATAAAGCGTCTTGTCTTTTTCTTTTGATGTGAAATCCTGCAGAGGAGGAACTTCTTTGTTCCTTGTTTCCTCTCCCTTTAATTCTTCAAATTGGATTTCTACTTTAGCACCAATAGGAATACCTATGGTTACGTATGTTACAGGCAACGCAGGCTTCCCTGCTTCAGGTTGAACGTCCGCGTTTAGTATGTAAGGCGAAGTCTCATATATCTCTCCGGTGTTGTATATAAAATCTATTCCGCTTTTAGACGAATTTAATACTTCAATTGTCCGCGGTGAATTACTTACATCCTCTTGAGTTTTTTTTGAGATTGTTGTCCCATTTACGGGCCCCACATTTCCTTGTATCTTTTTATCCTTGTCTTTGGCTGTTGTCTGGTTCTGCTGCGGTACAATTCCTTGACTTTGTTTGGCTTGCGGAGTTGTTTTTGTCGGGACAGGGTTTGTTGTCGTCAAGTTTCCTGTTAATATTAATAGAAATAACCACATTTTATCTCCTTGTTCTTTTGTACGATTTATGCGTTGTTATTAAATTCCACATTCAACTTATATCTATATACCTACTTATTTACTTTGCAACAAAAAAAACTTTAATTTATATAAATACTATATTTTAGTTTTTTAGATGTTTTTATTCGCTTTATGCGAATTAGACTTTTTGCCCGCTTACGATAGGCAGATTGCTAGTTTGCTATTTCCTCTTTTCGCCTTACTTAACTTGCCCAGCTTACTCAACGTGCTTAACTCTTTTTTCCCTATCTACTCGATACTACTTGCTATCTATTAATTTCTCCGCCTCATCTATCAACATTATGGGAATATCATCTTCAACCCTATATCCTAATTTGCATTTATGACATAAAAGTTTATTGTTTTTTTTGTCATACTCTAAATCACCCTTGCATTTAGGACAAGCAAGTATTTCTAATAATTTGTCATCTAACATTTCCCCTCCCGATTATTTTGCTATATTTCTCATTTTTTTATTTTTTGGTTTTTCTCCTACTTACTGCCTACTATCTACTTTCTCCTGTTTTTACCTCATCTTCACTATCTTAAATGGCTTTATCCCGCAATTATCTCTGGGCTTTGCAAAATAAATTCCTTTTTGTAAGTTGTTCCCAAAAGTAGTCCATTCATTTGTTATGTTTATGGTTTCCACTTTTCTGCCTAAAATGTCGTAAATTTGTAATTCTCCCGTATAACCACTTACTCTTGAAAACCCAACAAAAGGATTGGAAATTACTCTGAAAATATTCGTGTCTGGAAATTCATAAACCCCGGTATTTTCGAACATTCCGTATAAATCATAATCCTGTGTATTTTTTGTGCCGAATACTGTAAGATAACCAAATTTATCCGCAGAAATATCTGTCCAGTATACCTGTTCGTTTTGTGAAAAAGATTCCTTGCGGATAATTTTCCCTGACTGTGCAATCATTATAATGTTAAATTCATTTATTGTTGACGTGCTGACAATATACATATCCCCGTTAAAACTTAAGGATGGGAAATAAGAATCTTTATCCTCAATTAAAGTGATCGCAGAATCATCCACTAATTGCCCGGCTTGAGAAACTATTCTCCCTTTTATCTGGCAGTCTCCTTCCCATATCACGAACCAATTTGTACCGTCAGAACTTACTTTCGGGGAAGACTCATCCCACTCTTCATAAGATATGTACAAATCGGTAGATAGTAGTTTCCCTTGTTTTGATAACAATTGCGCTCGAATGTCATAGTTTTCTTCTAAAGCATCGCTCCATACTACTAAATATTGGTTATTATTAAAAGCAATGCTTATATCCTTTGGAATGTTTATTTCGTCAAGCGTAATTAAAGTATCGTCTGTGGATTTACCGTCCTTTGAAAAAAACTTTCCTAAAAGCTTATGTTTATTTGCTCCGTATGTGCAGTAGAAAGCCGCAAAATATTTGTCCCCGTCAAAACACATAGCTTCAGGATATATTCCCTCCTCTGACATCCATATATCAGTGCTGTCCAATATTGAACCATTGTTCGAAACAAAAAATCCTCTATTCCATTCAAAACTAGTTACTAAAAACTTGTTATCTGTTGGGTTGAAAGTAATAATAGGCTTGGAAATACCGGAAGTCAAAGTTATTAAAAACTCTGTTCCCTCAAGCATCCCATATTCTGATACTATTTGTCCATAAACTCTATCCATATTTGTTCCCGCGCGATTATCCACCCAACAAACTAAATATGATAATTTCCCTTTGCAAACGGTAGGCAATATCTGATCCCCGATACTATTTGAAATCGTAATTTTTGTCTGCTCTGCTGATAATATGCCGGCAAGAAAAATTCCAACAATTATTCCCTTCAAACCTTTATTTTTCATTCTTCTACCCAACTTTAGTTGAGGGTTCCCCGGAATTTATCCCTCTTTTACCCCCGTTTGTCATTCCCTGCCTGCCTGCCGTAGGCATGGCGAAAGTCGTAAATCTCGCCTTGGTGGTGTCGGGAATCCACTGTTTTTCTTTTCTTGTGCTAATCGTGCCTGCCCGCCGTTCGTTTGGAGGGTGGAATATCGTGGTTTCAATCTGTAATCTTTTCATTTGTATTTTTTATTTTTGATATTTGATTTTTAATTTATCCTTTCATACGTCGCCAGTTTCTGTATCCGCTTCAGCATATTTGGATGCGTGCTGAAAACTTCCATCGTTTTTGCCCCAAAACCTATCTTTATACTCCCCCTTCTCAGTTTTTCCATTTCGCTCTCATCAATAGTTCCGCTTTTATCCAAATCCAATTGCTTGAGTTCGTTAAACTCTTCAAACGCGCGCGATGGGTCATTTGCGAAAAACGCCTTCAATCCCTCTACTTCTTTGATCCCTTCTTTTGAAGTGCGCGCACTCCCATACACTAATTTATATAAAGCAGAAGCTAAAGCGCTTGGACGATTTCCAAGCTTGACCGAACCGTAATCCGCAAAATATTCGCGAATCCTTGAAGCATAAAGCACAAGCAGGTTAGTAATTAAATAAAACAAAAACGATATAAACCCGACAAGCGCAATCGCTCCTCCGTTATTGTTCTCGCTTCGTCTTCCACCGCCAAAAAACATTGTATGCCACGCTATGCGATATAGTATTATCGGAATGACTGATAATAATGTAATTGTCAAAACATCCCTGTTCTTAAGATGCGATATCTCATGCGCAAGAACTGCGCGAAGTTCGTCCTTGCTGAGCAAATTCATTATTCCCTGTGTAACACATACTCTGCCGTCACTCGTCCATCTTCCGAATGCAAAAGCATTTGGTAGCGCTATCTGGGCTATGCCGACTCTCGGCTTTGGAATTCCTGCTCTCGCGGAAAGCTCGGTTATCATACTATGCAAGTCCGGCGCCTCTTGCGGAGTTACATATTTTACTCGCATCCCCCATTCTACAAGCTTCGGGCTTATGAGGTATTGAATTAACATAAATATAACGGATATCATAAGATAAAAATAAAAAGAAGTTATTCCCATCGTGTATGCAACTAAGGAGACAATCCCAAAAACAATACTGAATAAAATAATTACCAGCAATCCCATCTTAAATTGCATCCCTGCCATTTTCCCTCCTTCTCTTTTTTTTCTACCCAGCTTTAGCTGAGGGTTTCTGGGGCTTTAGCCCTTTTTTTGTCTTACTTCTTTATCAAAACTATCTCCTGCTTCCCGTACTGCTCCACATCTGTCATAACCTGCTTCAACTCCTTATACTTTTCTACTGGAATAAAAGGCTCTAATATACAAAACTCTGATGTGCTTATTAACTTTCCACCGCTTACTTTTTCAGTGAAATTTATTCTTAAATATTTGCTTTCAAAACTAAATCCCTTTCGCGGTTTCTTTACCTTATAGCCTTGCGGAATGCTTAGCGTCTGTGTCCCGTTTCCCATTATCGGAACACGAAAATCTATCGGGTGTTTCCTTTGCTCAAGCCCCCACGGAGAACCCATTCCCGATAAATCTCCCCCAATGGAAGTCGCAGCTCCGGCATTTACAATATATAACTCATTCCCTTTCTTCAAAGCATATTCCGGGATGCTATAAAGTAATTTTATTTTAATCGGAGCGGATAAATCTTCGGCTTCCGATATGTCAAAACTATCCAACTGCGCCTGCGTAGAATATGCTTTTATCATCTGTTCAAATACCTGTTTTACCTGCTCTTTTGGTATGAAACGCAATCCTCTTAATGCCATATCCATAAAACCTTTTGCAGACATTGTTAGTTGCGCTTTAAGAGCCCCGTTTTTATCAAGTGTTCCTTTTAAGTCCGTAATCATTTTATTGTTTTCTAAATTCTCATAAGGTGCGAATCCAAGGTCTTTCCCAATGGAATCGCATACCAATACTTCCCTGTTCTGCTCCATTACCGGGAAATAATCCATCGTGTATTCTACCGTCGGGTCTAAATAATAATACTTCCCGTCTTTCGGTATTGCTACGATTGCATGCTCAAATAAATATGTCGGGATTTCTTTTGCCGTACGGTAACTTACATTCAAAAGAACAATGTTCGATTCAACTCCAATCTCTTTTAACATCGCTACCAGTAAAGCTGCTTTGTCCCTGCACACTCCCCATTTCCTTTCAAACGTAAGAGTCGCTAAAGCAGGCTCAAACCCTTTATCCATACTCACTGCTTCAGTACGTAAATAACGGATTTTCGTTGAAACAAAATCAAATAATGCGTGTATTTTCAAGTCCTGAGTTTTTAACGTGTCCGTAAGTTCTTTTACTTTTGACTTTATTTCGTCGTTTAAACCGAGCGATGGAACCGATAAATCATAATACCACTTCGAAACTTTCTCCCACGTGGGGATATTGGAAATTATAAGCGTTGTGGCTACCTGCGATAAATCTGGCATAAGCGGTTCCGGCAGTATTTTCGCAATGTCTTTTTGAGACCAGTTATAAATTATTGAGTTCTTGCTGAATTCCTGCGAAGCATTAAGTTTGCCATTCTTTACAAGATATTTTATCTTTATTTCATTCGGACATTCAATCCTGTATGTTTTCTCCAAAACGGGCTCATCCCCTTCAAAATAGGCAACATCCGTGAATCTGTCTTTCATAAACGGTTTATTTATGGTTATCTTGAATTTATATTCTATCGTTACACCAATGTCTATTTGTGGAAAAATAATCTTTACCATCCTGATGTCGGATAAAAACATCTTTGAACCTGAACCTTCGGAGTTCATAGGTACAAAAGGAATATCCTTTATCTCGGAAGGAGAAACATTGATTATTTTTCCCTCTTTATTAATTAAGCGGGCAAATTCTATCTTTACATCCATAAATTTGGGGACATAACTGAATTCGACTTCGCCGAATTTCTTTTTTCCGTAAGTAGATAGGATTTTAACCATTTTATGGTAATTGTAAACTGCTTTACCCGTTCCTTCTAATTTTACGTCCGTGCTGTCAAATATAACTACCCCGTTCGCTTCACTGTATTTGTTCTGTGTAACGTCTTGAATCAGGGCTGACGGTATATTTGTTCTCCCTGCACAACCTAAAAATAAACTGATACATACTAAAGAATAAAGCTTTTTCATAATGTTATCCCCCTAATATATTAAAGTGAAATATGCTACCAAAAAATGTAGTTGTCAACCAAATTGTTACTTGTTGTATGCGTATCTTCCTTTTATTTCTTACTCTATAATTTTTCACCTATGTTCTTTTTTCCGGTGTCCTCTATTTTTAACTTGGAATTCCCCGCCCCTCTGCGGCGTGGAATGAGTTTTGTAAACATATAGTTGGGTAGGTTGAAGCCCTCGATCCAACCCCTTGCTCTTTGTTTTTTTGAGTCGTTTTGTATAGTTAGAAGTTTCTATTTTTAATCCGTGAAAATCCGTGTCTTTTATCCGTGGCTAATTTTTCTGTATTCTGCTTTTTCTTCCTGCTAATTTTGTAAATCTGCGTCCTATTTTCTTTCCGTTATCTCACCACTTCGTCTCGAAAAATATCTTTACCATACTGAAAAAATCCTTTCTTACCAAATTTTTCTTTGCAAAATTTAGTATGTACCCGGGTCTGAAATAAAACTCCCTGTAAAACCTGTTAAAATATTTTTCTACGATGTCCCAGCTTATCGTTGGATGCTTGTAAACATCCCTTGCCAGAATATATAAATTATATTTTGACCAATCATAAGTCTTGATGAATCCGCCTTTATCTAATTCTTTGAATAATGCGGTCCCCGGTAATGGCATCGTAATTGACATCTTTGCCATATCAAGCGGAAGTGATTTCGCAAACGCTATAGTCTTTTTAATTGAATCTTCCGTTTCCCCCGGCAATGCTGCCATAAAAAACCCAAATACCTCAAGCCCTGTGCTTTTTGCCATTTTAACGACTTCCCTTATTTTGTCTAAACTTATGCCTTTCTTTATTTTATCAAGGATTGACTGGTCGCCTGACTCTATCCCAAAATAAACACGGTAACACCCTGCTTTATACATCAATTCCAATAATTCTTTGTCCACGCGGTCTATTCTTATTCCCGTAACCGTAGCCCATGGAAATTTAAGGTTGCGATGCAAAATTTCTTCACAGATTTGCTTTGCCCGTGCTGTATCCATTGTAAAATTATCGTCCGCAATGTGAAGCTCTTTGAATCCCATTTTTAACATATATTCTATCTCTTCTAATACCCTGTTGACCGACTTAAATCGGAATTTCGTGCCGAAAATGTTTTTTGTGCAGTACCCACAGGTGTAAGGACATCCCCTGCTTGTCTCAATCCAGCCTGCCGGACTGGCGCGCGATAAAAGAGGAGTCGTTTTGTATTGAGATATGTTTATTAAATCCCAAGCCGGTAGAGGTAAATTGTCTAAATTTTCAATATACCCCGCGCAGGGATTCATTTTTATTTCCCCCCTTTTTTTATAAGCAATTCCGGGAATATTATTAAGATTCTCCCCGTTAATAATTTTCAGTAGCGAAAAATCCCCTTCCCCGATTACTGCAATGTCTATGTCTAATTCTTTTAATGTCTCTTCAGGAAGTGCGGTAGAATGAGCGCCTCCGCTTATTATTACGATCTCTTTGGAATACGATTTAATCGTTTGGCAAATTCGCCGGGTCTCTTCAAATAATAACGTTGTAAAAGTAATGCCGACAAAATCCGGTGAAAATGTCTCTAAAACAGTATCGAGAGGAGGTTCTTTATTTAAATCTAATATCTTTACATTATGTCCTGCTTTTACCAGTGGTGCTGCAAGAACGGCAAGCGCAAGGGAAGGCGAGTAAATTGCCCCGCCTTTGATCTTTACGTTATTATACGACTGAAATTGAGAAGGATTTATTAATAATACTTTTTTATTCATTTCTACTTAAATTAATCTCGCCTGCTCTTACGTTAGTTCCTCTGCCTGTGTTTCCCCTTTTGTCATTCTGATCCGAAGACGAAGAACCTCAATGAATTACTACCAAATTACTATCAGTTACAATTGGTTGCTATTCTTTACTCTATGTTTTTTATCTGTGTAAATCCCTGCTTGCCTACCGTCCTTTTTGGCAGGTCTTCTGCTATCTATTTTTTGTTTTTTTGTGTTTTAGTGTTTTTGTGGCAGAGTATTATTCCTGTCTCCCTTTTATATTCTCAATACCAGCCACCACATTCTAAGTCCGGTTTTTAATCCGCGCCACATATTTCCGCCTACTCCTTTGCTTTCTCCTACCCGCTTCTTAAACGTTATTGGAATTTCAATTACTTTTAACTTATTCTTTAACGCCATAAGTATCATTTCACAGGAAAAATGATTGCTCGTAACTTTTAGTTGCCCTATGATTTTGTCTAAAGCCTCTTTTCTTATTATCCTGTAAGTACACCCGATATCCGTAAGCCTTGTGTCAAAATATACTAATTGTATTAATTTTGCCATAAATAAATTCCCGTATTGTATAAACCAGCTCATCTGGCAGTCGGCACTGCTTAACTCGCGGGTAGTCCTTGTCCCGACCACCATATCCGCATTCTCAAGGTAACTAATGAATTTATTTAAATCGCGAGCCGAAAAAGTTCCGTCTCCTTCCGTTAAAACAATTATATCCCCTCTTTTACTTGCTTCTCTTAATCCACGCATACAAGCCGCTCCGTATCCCTGCACTTCTTCCACTACTATGGTTGCGCCTGCCTTTTGGGCAAACTCAACCGTTCTATCCTTGCAGTTGTTATCTACTACGAGTACTTCATTTACAAACGGAATTTTACGAAAATCCTTTACTGCTTCCCCGATGGAAAGTTCGTCATTGTAAGCAGTAAGCGCTACGCATATTTTTTCGTCTTTTAAAGGTTTAACCATTATTGTTCTCTTGTATCGGAATATTAAAGAAAAAATAAAGTTTAACAATACAAGCCCAACACCCATATAAAAAATAATTGAGCAGATATTTATAATCTTAAGCGTAAAAACGAAGTCAACTATTCTTAATATAAATGCAATGACTATAAAATGCATCCCGTATAATAAAAGTTTCCCCATATCTTATCCTCTACTTGTTTTTCTCTATTTCTCTGCCTACTTCCTACTATAATAACACACCTTAATCTTCATAAACTCTTTTTCTTTCTTGATACAAAACTTTTCATTTAACCATTCTTCAAACTCTAGTTCAGGATTATTATAGACACTCTTAAAAAACCAGATACTTTGCATATTGTCAATTCTATTTTTTATGCCGTCGGCAATTATACTCCCTTTAGCCGTAGAAATCGCAAAGGGAAAACATTCTACGGGAATGTTTTTTTTGTAATAATATCTAAACGGCTCTATCCCGCCACTCAAGACAATTGCATTTGCTTTCAACTCGCTCGTTTCCACAAACTTAACGCTCTCCCGCCATTGCTCTTTCTCTACAGTAGTATAATAAGAAAAAAGAATATACCCGCTTATCCCGGTGATGCTTAATATAAGTAATAATTGAATAATTTTATTTCTAAACGCAAATACTCCTTTTGAAATCAATAAGTAATAAGCAGGTATTACAAAAATCAAATAGCAAGGTCTTAAAAATGGCTTCTTTAACAAATAATATAGAATATAACTTATTGCTATTGGAGTGATAATCCAGAGAAAACATAAAAGACAGGATTGCTTATTTTTTATGCTCTCTCTAAAGCTTGATAAAATAGAAAAGAGAGAAAGTCCCAAAAATGCAATAACTAATATTTTATGTTCGGAAGAAAGCGACCATATTATGTAATATAACTCCATAGGCCCTATCTTTTTAAGCCAAAGACTTCCGGCTCCTTCAAAAATTTGCGTTTTAATCGTAGGAAGTTGTAATTTAATAATTACAAAAAGCCATGGGATATAACAAATAAAAACTATAAGAAAAGACATTACCCATTTTTTTAACTCCTTTTTTTTCAACAATAAAATATAAATAGCTTCAAATACAATAAAAAAGAGTCCATAAATGTGAATATAAACAAGTAAAATGTTTATAATTGTAATAGAAATTAACTTTTTCGGAATGAGGCTTTCGCCTAACTTTATAGCTTTGATAAACAGTATACTTGAAATGAGAACTACTAGTAAAAAAAGAGCATACATCCTTGCTTCCTGTGATTCCCATATGGGTGGTTTTAATGATATGGCAAATATAAATGCTCCTAATATTCCCTCTTTCTCGCCAAATAAAACTGTACCTAATTTATACATCAATAAAATTGAAACTATTCCTGCAATTGCTGATAAAGCACGCACAACAAACTCGCTTTTGCCAAAAATTTTTATCCAAAAATGGACAAGAGTAAAATACAATGGAGGTGAAAAATCCTGAAAGGTCATTGCTTTAATCATGGGTACAAATGGTTTGCTAGCATTCTCAATCCCTACAGCCTCATCAATCCATATACTTTCGTTCCCCAACTGATATAATCGTAAAAAACTACCTAATAATATAATTAGAATTAGTATAAATGGTGTATTTATTTTAAGAGCCTTATTCATTGTCGTTTTTCTGCTTACTACTCACCCGTACTGTCTGTTGGGTAGATTTAATGCAATAATAAACTTTAATGCTCATAAAATCTTTTTCTTCCTTGATACAAAACTTCCCATTTAACCATTCTTCAAATCCCAGTTTAGGATTGGTGTAGTTACTCTTAAAAAACCAAATACTTTGCATATTGTCAATTCTATTTTTTATGCTGTCGGTAATTATGCTCCCCTTAGCTGTAGAAAACGCAAACGGAACGCATTCCACGGGAATATTTTTTTTGTAATAATAATTAAACGGTTCTATTCCGCCACTCAAGACAATCGCATTTGCTTTCAACTTGCTCGTTTCCACAAACTTAACGCTCTCCCGCCACTGCTCTTTCTGTACAGTAGTATAATAAGAAAAAAGAATATACCCGCTTATCCCTGTCACAACTAATAAACTTAATGCCTGTGCAACCTTATTCCTGAACCAGAATATACCCCTTGTAACCAGTAAATAATATGCAGGTACTACAAAAAATACATATCTTGGGTCTAAAAATGGTCTTATTAAATAAGACAAAATATATGCAGCGGATATCGGTGTTAATATCCATAAAACTAAAAATAAAATATTGGAACGATTGCGTTCCTTGAAACACCGGATAATTCCAAACATAGCAAGTATCCCGAATACTAAAACCAATAATTTATACTCGGATGATAGTTTCCAGATTATATAATAAATATCCGCTAGCCCTTTTATTCTCCCAATCCAACTGCCTGCTCCCATTGGAATTTGAGTCTTTAAAACGATAATCCACGGAATATAACAAATACTTATGATTATCCCGGATATGAAAAAATCTTTTAACTTTTCTCTTTGCGCGACTAAAATATAAATTCCCTCGAATAATATGAAAAACAACCCATATAAATGAGTATAAGAAATTAAAATATTAACCAAAGTAAGTAAAAATAATGTTTTTTTGCTGTTTGTTGTGCAGAATTTTATGAATAATATACTTGAAGCGAGTACTAAAAACATAAATAATGGGTACATTCTTGCTTCCTGGGATGCCCATATCGGTGGTTTGGATATCGCAAATATGAATGTCCCAATCAATGCTTCTTTTCTGCTAAAAAGGAGTTCCCCTAACTTATACATCAATAAAATTGATGCTATCCCTAAAATGGCGGATAATAGACGCACGGCAAACTCGCTTGTGCCAAAAAGCTTTATCCATCCCCATAATAAAGTAAAGTAAAGTGGGGGCGAGATGTCGTGGATGATAACATTCCCTATCATACCGGTAAACGAACTGCAGACGTTTCCTATCCCCACCGCCTCATCAAGCCATATACTCTCGGTCCCCAGTTGGCATAACCGTACCCCCCCCCCCGT